>Ga0181516_10001615_pt1 | contig 17034 bp, 10 predicted proteins | sample PEATcosm2014_Bin_25_FD_121104 | JGI IMG/M metagenome (GOLD analysis project Ga0181516, IMG submission 121104) | Peatland microbial communities from MTU Mesocosm Facility, Houghton, MI, USA - PEATcosm2014_Bin01_10_metaG | ecosystem: Environmental > Terrestrial > Soil > Wetlands > Peat | place... | reverse complement strand
TCCGCCATCAGGTACGTGGTGGCATGGTTGCGGAAGTCGGCGGAGAAGTAGCCGATGCGGATCGTCTCCCGACCCGCTCGCCGGGCGAAGGCAGGCGCCGCCTGCGGCGGGAACTTGTCCTGCGCATAGACGGCGGAGGCTTGGGCGTGCAACGCGGGCGAGTCGCTGAGGCTGAGCAGCGCAAACGGATAGGCGACGCGCTCCCCGGCCTGGATGCGCTCCTCCACCTCGCGCAGCTCGGCGTCCAGGCCGTCCCAGGCGCAGAGGTAGCCGCGCATGTGCAGGCGCGTGCCGTGCAGGTACTCGGCGACCGGGTTGAGCCGCAGCGCCTGGTGGATGGCCTCCAGCGTGTCCGGGTAGTTGCCCAGTTCGTGCAGCACGGCGCCGCGGTTGGTGTAGGCGTCGGCGTAGTCGGGCCGGAGCGCGATGGCGCGGTCGAAGCTGGCGAGCGCCTCCTGGAACTGCTGCAGCATGTGGAGCGCGGAGCCGCGATTGTTGTGGGCCTCCGGCAGGTCGGGCTTGAGCGCGATGGCGTGGTCGAAGCTGGCGATGGACTCCTGGTAGCGGCGCAGTCCGTAGAGCGTGTTGCCCCGGTTGTTGTGGGCCTCGGCAAAGTCCGGCTTGAGCGCGATGGCGCGGTCCAGGCTGGCCAGCGCCTCCGGGAACCGCTGCAGCAGGTTGAGCGTGTTGCCGCGGTTGGCGTGGGGTTCGGGCTCGTCCGGCTTGCGGCGGATGGCGGCATCGAAGGCGTCCAGCGCCTCTTGAAACCGGCGCAGCTCAAAGAGCGCATTGCCGCGATGCACCTGGGCCTGGGTAAAGTCCGGCTTCAGGCGGAGCGCCTCTTCAAAGCTGGCCAGCGCCTCCTCCGCCTGGTGCAGGTTCAGCAGCGCGGTGCCACGGTTGGCATGGGCCTCCGCCAGGTCCGGCTGCAGGCGCAGCGCCTGGTCGAAGCTGGCGATGGCGTCCTGGTTCTGCCACAGGCCGATGAGCGCGTTGCCGCGATTGCTGTGGGCCTGCGCCAGGTCGGGCCGCAGGCGCAGCGCGGTGTCCAGGCTGGCCAGCGCCTCCTGGTACCGCCCGAGCTGGTTCAGCGCATTGCCGCGGTTGGCGTGCGCCTCGGCAAACTCCGGGCGCAGGCGCAGGGCGGCGTCGCAACTGGCCACCGCCTCCGCATAGCGCCGCAGCTCGTGCAGCGGATTGGCGCGGTCGTTGTGGGCCTCCGCGAAGTCCGGGCGCAGGTGCAGCGCGCGGTCGAAGCTGGCAATCGCCTCCGCATGGCGGCCCAGGCCGGTGAGCGCGTTGCCGCGCGTGGCGTGGGGCTCGGCGATCTCCGGCCGGCTGCGGATGGCGCGGTCGGCCAGGTCGAGCGCCTCCGCCAACCGCCCAAGCTGGAAGGCCATGACTGCAAGCAGGTAGAGCGCGTCCAGATGGGCGGGGTCCTGTGCCAGGATCTGGCGATACAGGGCCTCCGCATCGCTCAGCCGGCCCTCCCGGTGGCAGGCGATTGCCTGCGGCAGCAGCGCGATGGGGTCGGCGGGGGAGCTGGCGACGCGCTGCGCGATGAGGGCCTGGTGCCAGACATCGGCGATCCGGTTCCAGTCGAAGGCGGTGCGGGCCCAGTGCCGCATGGACTCGCGGTCGGCCTCGCTGGGCGGGTGGGTCAGCAGTTGGACTGCCGCTTGCACGAACTGCGCCTTTTGCTCCGGATCGGCGAGCGCGAAGGAAAACTGGTGCGGCTGCACCCAGTTGGCCCGGGTCTTGGCGGAGTGCAGGAAGATGCCGCCGTGGCCGGACTTCTCGCCCATGGCGGCAAAGTCCGTGGTGATGGGAATGGCGCCCGCGGCCATGGCCTTGGAGAGCGAGATGCAGTCAATCTCCGCGAACTCCGAGGGGTAGGCGAAGATGGCGGCGCGGCGATAGAGCGCTGCCACCTCCGCGTGGCCGATGCGGCCCAGCTCCTGCACGCCAAGCTCCCGCATGCGGGCCTGCATGGCCGCCTTCCACTCCGCCGCTTGCGGCTCACCGGCGTGGGCGGCGTCGAAGATGTGCCAGCCATAGGCCCACTGGGCTTTGGCTCCGGGCACCTGCTTGCGGATCTCGGCGAAGCAGTCCAGGAAGGCCGGCAGGCTGCGCTCCGCGGCGGAGGTGTTGATGAGCAGCAGCGGGTCGCGCTCTGCAGCGCCCTCAAACAGAGCGCCGTCGATGCCATTGGGGACGATGACGAACTTGTCGTCGGGAATGCGGGGGAACAGGGAGCGGTGGAACTGCGACTTGACGAAGATCGCATGCACCCGCTCCAGCCTCTCCAACGTGAACTCGTCCTCCGGGATCGCGTCGTGCAGGTCCAGGAACACCTTGGCGGAGTCGATCTCGCTACTCAGCAGCTGCGGATGCCGCCATATGACGGTCGCGTCCTGCCGGTCGCGGCGGTTCCACATCCAGTGCGGCTTCCACGCCACGCCGTCGTAGTCGATGGGCTGCAGGCCGCATCCGGCGTAGACGGTCACGTTCCACCCGCGCGCGTGCAGCAGCCGCGAGAGCCAGAGGACCGCCTCCTCCGAGCCTCCGATGCCGCGGTCGGCGGCTGTCCTGGGGTTCCACAGTTCGTGGGTCGGGTGGCAGTAGAAGACCAGGTCCCTGCCGCTGGACCGCTTTTTGGGAAAGGTGACGGCGCGGAAGCGGCAGACCGCCGGATGCAGCCGCACGGCCAGCGGCAGGGCGTCCAGCTCCACTGTGATTCTGGCCTTGTTGCCGAGCATGGCGATGCGGGCGACCGCCTGCGCGGCGGCGGCCTCGACGTCGGCTGCCAGGTCGGAGCCGTGCTTCGATGTGTCAGGCGCGTCGCTCTGGAAGGCTGCCACGGCCGCCTGGTAGGAGTTGAATTCGAGCTGCACCGTCGCCCGATTGGCGCGGGCCTCCGCGAAGCCGGGCCGCAGGCGGAGCGCCTGGTCGAAGCTGTGCAGCGCGCCCTGGTACCGGCCCAGGGCATGCAGCGCGCCGCCGCGATTGTTCCATGCGTCGGGCCAGTCCGGTCGCAGGCGGAGCGCGTGGTCGAAGCTGTCCACGGCCACCTGGTAGCGCTCCAGCGCAACCAGCGCGCTGCCGCGAGTGCCGTGGGCCTCCGCGTGGTCCGGGTGCTGGCGCAGAGCCTTGTCGGTCAGCTCCACCGCGCGCGTGTACTGCCCACGTTGATACGCCAGCACGGCCAGCAGATGGAGCGCCTCCGGGTGGTTGGGCGCGGCCTCCAGAACCTGCCGGTAGATGGCCTCCGCCTGCGGCGCCTGGCCGGCGCGGTGGTGGGCCAGGCCGCGCTGCAGTTCTGCCTCCAGCGCGGCGGGGTCGGGCGGATTCGATAGCTTGGCAGGACGTTGCGGAGGGTTGGGTCGGCGTTTCATTGCGCCTATCTACTGTAGTGCAGCGCCCGGGTGTAGTGCAGCGTCCGGGGTTTCGTGCAGTTGAGAATGTCGAACGGCAGGTCGCAGGGGCTACAGAGGGTGATGAACAAGGCTGATTCTAGGTGGGAAGGATGAACGGCAGTTCGCAGGGGCTACAGGTCGCTGAAAGAGGCCGCTCGAGATAGGCCGGGACTTCAGTCCCGGCACAACCGCCGCAGAATGAAATGGGCTTTAGCCTCTGGGACAAGCTTTTCATACGTCCGACCCGCAATCACCTTTTTCGGCACCCTCTAAAGCCCGCATCGGTTTTGCGACGATGGACGCCGGCACTGAAGTGCCGGCCTATCCAAATCCCGGCATCGTGCAGCGCCGCGCGGGCGTGCGCTCTGGAATCACCCAGACGGTTGCGGGCGTTCCATCGGCCTATGGCAGCTTGCCGGCGGCCAGGTCGCAGGCGCGCCACAGGTACCAACTGGCGATGCTGCGCCAGGGCGCCCATTTTTTGGCGCGCTTTTCCATCTCCGCAGGGGTGGGGAGATCGAGCGGGGTCACCTTGTCCGCCGGTTTCAGCTTGCCGAAGGTGAGCGCGAAGCCCTTGCGCACGCCGTAGTCGCCGGTGGGCAGCACGTCCGGACGGCCCAGGCGGAAGATGAGCATCATGTGCACCGTCCACACGCCGATGCCGCGGACCTGGGTCAGGTGCTCGATGACAGCCTCGTCGGACATGCGGCGGATGCGGGCGAGCGTGGGGACGGTGCCGTCCAGCGTCTTGGCCGCGAGGTCGCGCAGGGCCAGCGCCTTGTTGGCGGAGAGGCCGGCGGCGCGGAGCTGCTCGTTCGGGCAGTCGAGAATTTGCTGCGGGGTTGGATGATACTTCGTACTGTGCTCGACCGCTTCGCTGTGTGGTTTCGTGCCGATTGGAAGGATGTCGGCTACCTGGTTGGGCGCGAGCGTAGGGCCGAAGGATTCCAGCAGGCGGCGGTGGATGGTGGCGGCAGCCTTGCCGTGGAGCTGCTGGTAGACGATGGACTCCACCAGCGCCTCAAACGGCGACTGGCCGCCGGAGACGCGCAGCGTAAAGGGGCCGGCGCGCTGGATCAGGCGGCCGAGTTTCGGGTCGGCGGCGGCAAGCTCGCGGAGCGCGAGGGCGGAGTCGTAACGGGGCGGGCGCGGGCTGGCGATGGCGCGGGGCATACGGATGACGGTATCGCAGTGCGGCGCATATGCAAAAGCGGACCACAGAGGGCACAGAGAAAAAGAGGGAACACGGAGAGATTATTCAGGGCGGGGAACGTTTGCGCTCCATCCTGACTCGGCCTGTGTACTCTCCTTATCTCTGTGTTCTCTGTGATTTGCTTTTCGGGGTTTGGGACGGGCAGATTACGGCTTCTTCATAACTTGGTTCGATAATCGGATATTGTTCAGGAAAAAATACTTGCAACGGCGTTTGCCATTGGAAAATCGTGTTTTTCCACTGCTATACTCGACTTCTGCTAGCCCTGCATAAACGTGATTTCTGTCACAGACAAACGGATTTCGGAAGCGTCCATTTCCGCTGCTATACTCGAACGCGCTGCTCACGGCAGCCCTCTACATCTGGCAGACCGCCCAAGCTCAACCGCCGAAGCGCTAAGCCTTCGGCCCCGCAGCAGACTCTTGCACGCAAATTAGAATCGTCAACCCCGATCTCGCAGAGGAAACAGGAACGCACTCATGGCGCAAGTTTTTGACCGCAGTTCGAACGCGCTGGCCCGGGCAAGTCTGGTGTTGACGGGGCTGATCGTCATCGCGCTCGGCGTCACACTGGACCAGTTGCAGCGTTCGCCGTGGGTCACCCGGCAGGGACAGCGCGCGGACCAGCCGATCCCCTTCAGCCACAAGCACCATGTGGAGGGTCTGGGCCTGCAGTGCCAGTACTGCCACACCACGGTGGAGGTCTCCAGCTACGCGGGCATTCCGCCCACCAAGACCTGCATCAACTGCCACGCGCAGATATGGACCAACGCCGATCTGCTGCAGCCGGTGCGCGACAGTTGGGCCACGGGCAGCTCCATCCAGTGGATCAAGGTGCATGACCTGCCGGACTTTGTGTACTTCAACCACTCCATCCACGTGAACAAGGGCATAGGCTGCGCCAGTTGCCACGGCCGCGTGGACCAGATGCCGCTGATGTACATGCAGAACACGCTGCAGATGGAGTGGTGCCTGGACTGCCATCGCAACCCCGGCAAGAACCTGCGGCCCACCAGCGAGATCTACAACATGGCGTGGGAAGGCCCCAGCAGCGAGAAGCCGGTGAAGTGCGCACCCACCGGCAAGGCCGGCGCCACCGCGCAGAGCATCGCGTGCAGCGTGGTGAAGGCGGAGGGCGTGGAAGCGGTCGCGCTGGACACCACGCCGGGCACGCAGACCTTTACCAACCAGGCCGATCTGGGGCGCTACCTGACCGAGCAGTACCACATCCGCCCGCCGAACGAACTTACCAGTTGCGAGACATGCCACCGATGAAGAAGACAGCGAACAGGGAACAGTCGACAGGCAACAGCGCCGCGCAGGTCGTGAACACGATTGCGCCCGCGAAGATGACGCTGGCCGAGGTGCGCGCGAAGCTGGACGGCAAGAGCGGCAGGCGCTACTGGAAGAATCTGGATGAGCTGGCGGAGACGCCCGGCTTCCACGAGATGCTGCAGGAGGAGTTTCCGCGCCAGGCCAGTGAGTGGGTGGATGCGGTGAGCCGGCGCGGCTTTATGAAGGTGATGGGCGCGTCGCTGGCGCTGGCCGGGCTGGCGGGCTGCACCAAACAGCCGGACGAGCCGATCTTTCCGTATGTGAAGGCGCCCGAGGACCTGATCCTGGGCAAGCCGATGTACTTTGCCACGGCGTATCCCTTCCCCACGGGCGCGATCCCGGTGCTGGTGAAGTCGGATGCGTTCCGGCCGATCAAGGTGGACGGCAACCCGGACCACCCAATGTCCAAGGGCAAGTCCGACACGTTTACCCAGGCGACGCTGCTGGACCTGTACGATCCCGACCGCTCCAAGACGCCGCTCTTCCGCGGGCAGCAGGCGGAGTGGGGCGACTTCCAGCAGACCTTCTCCAACGCGGTCAAGAACACGGGCAGCGGCCAGGGCGTGTACTTCCTTAGCGAGACGATCACCTCGCCCACGCTGGCGGCGCAGTGGAAGCAGGTGCAGGCGAAGTATCCCGCCGCGAAGCTGGTGCAGTGGGAGCCGGTGAACCGCGATGCGGCGATGGCCGCGTCCAAGGCGGCGTTTGGCAGCTACACCGATGCGCAGTACAAGCTTGAGAATGCGGATGTGATTCTGTCGCTCGATGCGGACTTCCTGGGCGGCATCGCGCATCCGGGCTTCCTGCCGATGGCGGCGGCGTACGCGCAGCGGCATCGGTATGTCGAAGGCCAGACCATGAACCGGATGTACGTCGTCGAGACGGGATCGACGGTGACGGGGTTCAAGGCGGAGCATCGGCTGGCGCTGAAGCCGAGCGAGTTGGTTGCGTTTGCGCAGCAATTGGTGCAGGCTTCTGTGCCTCCGCCCGCGGGGATGGATCAGGCAATGGGCTCGGCAGTGCGAACGGTGGCGGCAATCCAGTTCGCCAATGCGCTGCTGAAGGATCTGAAGGCGAGCGCCGGCAAGTGCGTGGTGATTCCGGGCGAGCAAGCTCCGGCGGCGGTGCATGCCGCGGCATTTGCGCTGAACGCCAAGCTGGGCAACATCGGCAAGACGGTCGTCTACACCGACACCGTGAACCCGATTCCATCGGAGCAGGTTGCGGATCTCAAGTCGCTCGTCGCCGATATGAACGCCGGCAAGGTGCAGTGGCTGGTGATGCTGGGCGCGAACCCGCTGTACAACGCGCCGGCGGATCTGGAGTTTGCCGCCGCGTTCGACAAGGTGCCGACCACGGTGCATCTGGGCTCGCATGTGGACGAGACCGGCGCGCTGAGCGTGTGGCATCTGAACAAGGCGCACTATCTGGAGATCTGGAGCGATGCGCGCGCGTACGATGGCACCATCTCGATTATTCAGCCGATGATTGCGCCGCTCTATGGCGGGCACTCCGCGCACGACGTGCTGCAGGCGCTGCTGGACAATCCGCAGGCCTCCGCCTACGACGCGGTGGTAGCGAATGCGCAGACCTACATTAAGGGCGACTTTGCCTCCGGTTGGCGCAGAGCGCTGCACGATGGCTGGGTGGACGGCACGGCATTTGCTCCGAAGCAGGGAGCAGGGAGCGGCAAGCAGGGAGCAGGAACGGGCGCTGCCGTGGCGGCTGCGCCTGCGGGTCAGTACGAGATCTCGTTCAAGCCCGATCCTTCGCTGTACGACGGCCGCTTTGCCAACATCGGCTGGCTGCAGGAGCTGCCCAAGCAGATCACCAACCTGAGCTGGGACAACGCCGCGCTGATGAGCCTGGGCACGATGGAGTCGCTGGGCGTGAATCAGAACGACGCCGTGCAGATTTCGGCGAACGGCCGCACGGTGATTGCGCCCGCGCTGCTGGCGCCGGGACATCCCGACGGCGCGGTAACGGTACATCTGGGCTTTGCCCGGCAGACGGGCCGCGTCGGCCAGGGCGTCGGTTTCGCCTCGTACCTGCTGCGTCCGGCGGATGCGCCCTACTCCACCGCGGGCACGCTGAAGAAGGCCGATGGGGTGATCTACGACCTCTGCGTGACCAAGGCCGTCGACATCGAGCATCGCGGCGCCTTTGCGCAGAGCGACCTGAACAAGCCGGAGTCCGACAAGGATGGCACGTACTCGCTGCCTGGGCACGAGGCGATGGAGCGCGCCATCATCCGCTACGCCACGCTCGACGAGGTGAAGAAGAATCCGAACTTCGCCCACGAGAACGAAGGCGATGTGCCGGGCGCGCTGATCAACAAGGTCGGTTATTCGCCGGAGGGCGAGAAGCCCGATCACGATGAGAGCTTCTTCCCGGATGCGTGGCGCTACAACCACACGGACGTGTCGTCGCAGCAGCTCCAGAACAAGTGGGGCATGGCCATCGACCTGAACTCGTGCATTGGCTGCAATGCGTGCATCGTCAGTTGCTATGCGGAGAACAACATTCCCGTGGTGGGCCGCGAGCAGGTAAAGATCGGCCGCAACATGCAGTGGCTGCGCATCGACACGTACTTCGAGGGCGATCTGCATGCGCCGCGCGCGCACTTCCAGCCCATGGCCTGCCAGCACTGCGAGAACGCCGGCTGCGAGCAGGTGTGTCCGGTGGGCGCCACCGTGCACACGCCGGAAGGCCTGAACAGCATGGTCTACAACCGCTGCGTGGGCACGCGCTACTGCCAGAACAACTGCATCTACAAGGTGCGGCGCTTCAACTTCCTGCTCTATTCGGACTTCGATACGGAGAGCCTGAAGTTCATGCGCAACCCGGACGTGACGGTGCGCTCGCGCGGCGTGATGGAGAAGTGCACGTACTGCGTGCAGCGCATTGAGGCGGCCAAGATTGAAGCGGACAAGGAGAATCGCCCCATCCGCGACGGCGAGATCGTGACCGCATGCCAGCAGGCGTGCCCGGCCTCGGCCATCAGCTTCGGCAACGTCAACGATCCCAACAGCGCCGTCTCCAAGGCCAAGGCCGCCGAGCGCGACTACCAGGTGCTGGCCGACCTGAACTTCCGGCCGCGCACCACCTATACGGCCGGCGTCATCAACCCCAACCCGGAGCTCGCATAAGATGGCGACGAAACCCCCAATCGATCCAGTCGTCGACCCGATGATCGACCCGCGCACGGGCGAGTATGCGGTCATTGCGCCGGGCCACACGTTCAAGTCCGTCACGCAGAAGATCGCGGGCATCGTGCTGACGTCGAACACGCCGCTGGGCTGGTTCGGCGGCCTCACCGTGGCCGGCGGAATCGCGACCGGCGTGGTCATCGCGGTCACATGGCTGTTCCTCAAGGGCGTCGGCATCTGGGGCATCACCCAGCCAGTGGGCTGGGGCTTCGCCATCATCAACTTTGTGTGGTGGATCGGCATCGGCCACGCGGGCACGCTCATCTCCGCGATTCTGCTGCTGTTCAAGCAGACGTGGCGCAACTCCATCAACCGCTTTGCAGAGGCGATGACCATCTTCGCCGTGGTCTGCGCCGGCATGTTCCCGCTCATCCATGTGGGGCGTCCGTGGGTCAGCTACTGGCTGTTCCCGTATCCCAACACCATGAACGTGTGGCCGCAGTTCCGCAGCCCGCTGGCGTGGGACGTCTTCGCGGTCTCCACCTACGCGACCATCTCCGTCGTGTTCTGGTACGTCGGCATGATTCCGGACTTTGGCACGCTGCGCGATCGCGCCCGGCTGCCGCTGGCAAAGTACTTCTACGGCATGCTGTCGCTGGGCTGGCGCGGATCGACGCGCCATTGGATTCGCTACGAGACGGCGAGCCTGCTGCTGGCAGGGCTGTCCACGCCGCTGGTGCTCTCCGTACACACCGTCATCAGCTTCGACTTCGCCGTGGCCGCGATGGCCGGCTGGCACACGACCATCTTCCCGCCGTACTTTGTCGCGGGCGCCATCTACTCGGGCTTTGCCATGGTGATCACGCTGGCGGTGCCTATCCGCAAGTTCTACCACCTGGAAGACCTGGTCACGCTGCGCCACATGGACAACATGGCCAAGGTGATGCTGGGCACGGGCTGCATTGTGGGCTACGGCTATGGCATGGAAGTGTTCATGTCCTGGTACTCCGCCAGCCACTGGGAGTTCTTCATGATGTGGAACCGCATGTTCGGCCCCATGGGCTGGGCGTACTGGATACTCATCCTCACCAACCTGGCCATTCCGCTCACCACGTTGTGGAGCCGCAAGCTGCGCGTGAATGTGCTGTTCCTGTTCCTGCTGTCGTTCGTCATCAACACGGGCATGTGGTTTGAGCGCTTCGTCATCGTCGTCACCAGCCTGTACCGCGACTATCTGCCTTCGAGCTGGGGCACCTACCGCGCCACCAGGTGGGACTATATGACGTTCATCGGAACCTGGGGATTGTTCACCTTCCTGTTCCTGCTGTTTGTGCGCTTCCTGCCCATGATTCCCATGTCGGAGATCCGCATGATGTTGCCGCAGACCAAGGTGCGCAAGGGCGGCGAAGATGCCGAGACTGTAATTGAGGAGACCGTCTGATGCCGCCGCGCGAAGGAATCTACGGATTGCTGGCGGAGTTCAATACTCCGAGCGAGCTGGTGCATGCGACCGAGCAGGCTCACCAGGCCGGCTATCGCCGCATGGAGTGCTACACGCCGTATCCGGTGGAGGAGGCAGCCGTGGCGCTGCGCTTCCACAAGAACCGCGTGCCGCTGGTATGCCTGGTCGGCGGCCTGATGGGCGTTACCACGGCGTTCCTGATGGAGACATGGATCGCGGTGTGGTCGTATCCGCTGAACATTGCGGGCCGTCCGCTGTTCAGTTGGCCGGCGTTCATCATCCCCGCGTACGAGTGGACGATCCTGTTCGCCGGGCTCTCCACCGCCTTCGGCATGATGGCGCTGAACGGGCTGCCGCAGTTGTACCATCCGGTGTTCAACGCGCCCAACTTTCGCGACGGCGCCAGCACCGACAAGTTCTTCCTGTGCCTGGAGGCCCACGATCCCAGGTTCTCCATTGTGGAGACACGCGCGTTTCTGGAGCAGTTCTCGCCGGCATCGGTGGTGGAGGTAGAACACTAATGTCGAGGCCAGGTTCAAGATTCGAGGTTCGAGGAAAGGCAACTACGGAGATTCTGACTCTTCGAGTCAGAATGACGCGGCTGGGGAATTTGACGCGGCTGGGGGATTTGACGCGGCTGGGGGATTTGACGCGGCAAGGAAGTCGGATCGCCTCGGTGTGCGCGCGGATCGCCGCGGTGTGCGCGCTCGCGACGGCAGGGCTGCTGGCCGGCTGCCGGCAGGATATGCACGATCAGCCCAAGTTCATCCCGCAGCGCGGCACGGACTTCTTTACCGATGGCCGCTCCGCGCGGCCGCAGGTGGAGAACACCGTCGCCCGCGGGCAATTGCACGAGGACGCCTACTTCTACACCGGCATGCAGAACGGCCAGGAGGGCAACGTGATGCCCTTCCCGGTGACCATGCAGGTGTTGCAGCGCGGGCAGGAGCGGTTCAACATCTACTGCACGCCGTGCCACTCCCGCGTGGGCAATGGCGAAGGCATGATCGTGCAGCGCGGCTATCGCCCGGCGGGCAACTACCACACGCCGCGCCTGATGGCCGCTCCGCTGGGCCACTTCTTCAACGTGATGACCCACGGCTACGGCGCCATGCCGGACTACGCGGCGCAGTTGTCGCCCGCGGACCGCTGGGCCGTGGTGGCGTACATCAAGGCGCTACAGTTGAGCCAGCAGGCCACGCCCGCCGATGCGCCCGCGGGCGCACAGATCGAGTCGCTGGCGAATCTGGCCGAGCGCGAAGGACTGCCGGCGGCGTTCGCCAAGCCCTGGGCCCTGCCGCCGACCGCGGTCTACGGCACGCCCAACAATATGGACAACGGCATTCTGCCGGAGGTGCCCGCCGCCAAGGGTGCGGCCGCCGCTCCGGCAAAGACGCCGTAGCAAGCGAAGACCAGTCGCAGAGATAGAGACACGAACATTTTTTACGAGAGCCGATAACGAATGTCATCTGGACACGAACAACACGGGGAACACGGCGGAGCACAGACGCTGCCAACCACTCTGGACGCGCCGGTGGAAGTGCTGAAGGCGTGGCGGACGCGCGCGCTGGGGGTGGCGGTCGTGTTTGCGCTGCTCTCGCTGCTCTTCGTGTCCACGCCGGAGGGCAAGAACCACATCCTGCGCGCCTACCTGGCGGGCTACATGACCTGCTTCAACTTTGCCGGCGGCGGCCTGTGCCTGCTGATGCTGCAGTATGTGAGCGGCGGCAAGTGGGGCCTGCTGCTGCGCCGCCCGCTGGAGGCGATGAGCCGCACGCTGCCGCTGGTCGCCATCCTGTTCATTCCCATTCCGCTGCTGGGCAAGCATCTGTACCAGTGGATGCGCTTCCCGACCATCGCAGCCACCAACGACGCCTTCGCGCACGGATGGATCACCAAGGAGCAGGCGCTCACCGCGAACTTCAAGCACGGCATGCTGAACCCGAAGATGCTGGTGACGGAGTCCTGCGCCATCTTCTTCATCCTGTTCGGGCTCATGTTCACGCTCAACCGCTGGTCGCTGGAGCGTGACGCCGATCCGCAGGCCGGCACGGAGCCGAGCTTCGATCGCTGGCGCACCAAGTTCGAAAACCTCAGCGGCCCGGGCATCCTGCTTTACGTCATTACGCTGACGGCGGCGGCCATCATCTGGATCAAGTCGCTGGACGTCACCTGGTACTCGTCGATCTGGGGCCTGCAGTTCCTGGTGGCGCAGGGCTACGCGGTGCTGGCGCTGGGCATCCTCAGTGTGATCCTGCTGTCCCGCTATCAGCCGATGAAGACGCTGCTGCGCACCACGGAGCAGCACGACCTGGGCAAGTTCCTGTTCGCCTTCGTCATGCTCAACATCTATCTGACGTTTGCGGAGTTCCTGATCATCTGGTCGGGCAACCTGCCGGACGAGATCCCGTGGTACCTGAACCGCATCCACGGCGGCTGGTGGACCATCTGCACCCTGGACTTTGTCTGCCACTGGCTCATCCCCTTCTGCCTGCTGCTGTCGCGCGACCTGAAGCGCAACAAGCAGAAGATGATCTGGATCACCTGCTTCATGCTCTTCGCCCGCTGCGTGGACATGTTCTGGCTGATCGAGCCGAACTTCGGCGACTCCGCCGGCAACCTGCACCTGGGCCACGGCATGCTGGCCTATGTAACCGTTCCGGTTACAGTCATCGCGCTGTGGTCGGCGTACTACATCACGCAGTTGATGCAGCGGCCGCTGCTGAACACCAACGATCCGCATGTGGAAGAGATTCTGGAGCCGGAACATGCACACTGAGGGCCACAACATGGACCACGACGACAAGGGCCACAGCCGCCCGTCGCAGCAGGTGGATGCCGACCAGCCGGGCTACGAGTTGGAGGATGTCAACGTCAAAGGCATATCCGTCTTTCTGGCGGGACTCTTCGGCGTGGTCATCGTCTTCTTCCTCTTCTGCTATGTCGCAGGTCAAATGATCAACAATCTGTGGATTGCGAAGGATGGGCCCGCAACCAAGTGGAGTCTCGCCGCAGGCGCCGTGCCGCCGGGCGGCAAGCGCCAGGACCTCAAGAGCAACGCCGCCATCGAGCAGCAGGAGTTACAGCAGATTACCTCGGCGTTCCCCGAGCCGCGGCTGGACATTGACGACGGCAACCAGGCCACGGCGGACCTGCACGCGCGCGAAGATCTGCTGCTGAACAACTACAGCCTGGTGGATGGACAGCCCGGCGCGATTCGCATTCCCATTGACCGCGCCATGGAGCTGATTGCGCAGCGTGGCCTGCCGGTAGAGACGCCCGCCGCCGCCGCGCCGGACTCCGTGGCGCACGCCGCCCGGCCGGAGATTCCGGCGCCGCTCACCACCGGCTTTGCGCGCACCGGCTATGAGCTGACGACAATTGCAGCGCGCGAGCAGAAGATGAACTACGGCAAGGCAGAGGCCGCAACCCAGGCCTCGCTGGCGCCAGACAAGTAAGCGGCCGGAAAAGTAAGCAGCAGTTAGGACCAGGCAGTCGGGATCAGGAGCAACAGCGATGATGCAGCGGCGGACAATTCGGAGCACGATGGCACGGGCGGCGATGGTGGCCGCGATCGGCTGCGCGCTGCTCGGCGCGTCCGCACGCGCGCAGGTCTCCAGCTACGGCGACAAGGAGGTGGGCGAGAACTCCGGCGACCAGTTGCCGCAGGTGCTACAGAAGGTTGGCGTGGAGCAGCACCTGAACCGCCAGTTGCCGCTGGACGCGCAGTTTGTGGACGACCATGGCAACACGGTGCGGCTGGGCGACTACTTCGGCAAGCACCCCGCCATCCTCTCGCTGGTCTATTACAACTGCCCCATGCTCTGCTCGGAGGAGATGGACGGCCTGGCCGGCGCACTGGAGATGGTGAAGATGAACCCCGGCAAGGATTTCGAGGTCATCATTATCAGCATCGATCCCAGCGAGACGCCCGAGCTGGCTGCGAAGAAGAAGGCGTTCTACGTCAAACGCTACGGCCGCCCAGAGACCGCCAACGGATGGCACTTCCTCACCGGCAAGCAGCCGGAGATCGACGCCGTCTCCAATGCGACCGGATTTGGTTACATACGCGTGCCCGGGCCGGACGGCAAGCTCGACCAGTTTGCCCACGCCAGCTCCATCGAGCTGGTCACCACGGACGGCCACATCGCGCAGTACTACCTGGGCGTGGAGTATTCGCCCAAGGATGTGATGCTCGGCCTCATCGAGGCCTCCGGCAACAAGATCGGTTCGCCGGTCGCGAACATTTTGACCTACTGCTATCACTACGATCCGCAGCAGAACAAGCACTCCCTGATTGTGGCCCGGGTGGTGCAGTTGGGCGGCATGGTAACCGTGGTAAGCCTTGGCAGCTTCATGTTTGTGATGTTTCGGCGCGACATTCAGCTCGGCAGGAATCACGACCTGACCGGCAAGCGAACGGACGATAAGGACGACAAAGGGTAACGATGGGAATCAGTCCAGTCTTATGGCAGTTTCTGGTGAAGTGGCTCAACGCCTCCGCGCTCTTCCCGCGCGAGGCCTCGACCATCGCGCCCTACATGGATGCGCTGTACTTCTTCCTGCTCGGCATGACCGTCACCGGCGTGATCCTGGTGGGCGCCATCGTCACCACGTTCTCGCTGCGCTATCGCAAGTCCAAGAGCCCGGTCGCGACCCAGATTGAAGGGTCCACCCTGCTCGAAGCTACCTGGACCATCATCCCGCTGGGCATCTTTCTGGTCGCGTTTGTGTGGGGCGCGCTGCTCTACTTCCGCATCTACACGCCGCCGGTCAACTCCATGAACATCTACATCGTGGGCAAGCAGTGGATGTGGAAGGCGGAGCATCCGGGCGGGCAGCACGAGATCAATGCGTTGCATGTGCCCACCGGGCAGCCCATCCAGTTGACGATGATCTCGCAGGATGTGTTCCACAGCTTCTCCATCCCGGAGTTCCGCATCAAGCGCGAGGTGATTCCCGGCCGCTACTCCACTGTATGGTTTCAGGCGACCACGCCGGGCGAGTACCACCTGTTCTGCACGCAGTACTGCGGCACCAACCACTCGGTCATGATCGGCACCATCACCGTGCTGTCTCCCTCGGACTACAAGAAGTGGACGGAGGAGTCCACCAGCGGCATGTCGCTGGCGCAAAATGGCGAGCGCCTGTTTGCCAGCATGGGCTGCAACGCCTGCCACTCCGGCAACGCCGCGGCGCGCGGGCCCAACCTGGCCGCCGTGTTCGGCAGCAAGCTGCAACTCGCCAACGGCTCGTCCGTGCTGGTGAATGAGGCGTACCTGCGCGACGCCATCCTGAATCCCTCGCAGCATATCACAGCGGGCTACGCGCCCATCATGCCGACCTACCAGGGACAGATCAGCGAAGACGGCCTGATCGACCTGGTGGAATACCTGAAAACTTTGAACACCAATTATCGTGTGCAGCAGACGCTGACCACATCGCAGTCCGACCAGGCGGCGCCCACCACGCCGGGGATGGTGAAACCATGAGCACAACCAGCAACTCCATCGTGAATCTGCCAGACCAGGCCACCGCGCAAGTCCCGAAGAAGAACTTCATCACCGCGGAAGACGGCCTGATGAGCTGGCTGCTGACCGGCGATCACAAGCGGATCGCGATGCTGTACCTGTTCTCCATCACGTTCTTCTTCTTCATCGGCGGCGCGTTCGCAGGCCTCATCCGTCTGGAGCTGCTGACGCCCATGCCGGACCTGGTGGCCTCGGACACGTATAACAAGCTCTTCACCATGCACGGCGTCATCATGGTCTTCCTGTTCCTGGTGCCGTCGGTCCCGGCCACGCTGGGCAACTTCCTTATCCCCATCATGCTGGGCGCGCGCGACCTGGCCTTCCCCAAGATCAACCTGCTCAGTTGGTACCTGTACATCATTGGCGGCACGCTCACGTTGACCGCGCTGGTGCTGGGTGGAGTGGACACGGGCTGGACCTTCACCACGCCGCTGTCGACTCACTACCTCAATACGCATGTCGTCACCACGGCGACGGCGATCTTTGTGGCCGGCTTCAGCTCCATCTTTACCGGGCTCAACTTTATCGTCACCATCCACCGCATGCGCTGCCCTGGCATGACCTGGTTCCGCATGCCGCTGTTCGTGTGGGCGCACTATGCGGCGTCCATCCTGATGGTGCTGGGCACGCCGGTGCTGGCCATCGCGATTGTGCTGGTGGCGCTGGAGCGGACCATCGGCATCGGGGTCTTCGATCCCACCAAGGGCGGCGACCCGCTGCTCTTCCAACACCTCTTCTGGTTCTACTCGCACCCGGCCGTGTACATCATGATACTGCCCGGCATGGGAGTCATCAGCGAGGTCATCAGCACCTTCAGCCGCAAGCGCGTCTTCGGCTACACGGCGGTGGCGTTCAGCTCGGTGGCCATTGCGCTGTTCGGCTTCTTTGTGTGGGAGCACCACATGTTCATCATGGGCGTCTCCAACTAC
>Ga0181516_10001614_pt1 | contig 17043 bp, 12 predicted proteins | sample PEATcosm2014_Bin_25_FD_121104 | JGI IMG/M metagenome (GOLD analysis project Ga0181516, IMG submission 121104) | Peatland microbial communities from MTU Mesocosm Facility, Houghton, MI, USA - PEATcosm2014_Bin01_10_metaG | ecosystem: Environmental > Terrestrial > Soil > Wetlands > Peat | place... | reverse complement strand
GGAGGGGGACGACGGCACCAAGTTCCTGGACCGGGTCAAGCACAAGGGCGGCGGCGCCAAGCTCATGGGCTTCGGCCACCGGGTCTACAAGAACTACGACCCGCGGGCGCGGATCATCAAGCGCCGCAGCGACGAGCTCCTGGCCAAGCTGGGGATCAGCGATCCGCTGCTGGACATCGCCAAGCGGCTGGAGGAGACCGCCCTGAACGATCCCTACTTCATCGAGCGCCGGCTCTACCCCAACGTGGACTTCTACAGCGGCATCATCATGCAGGCCATCGGCATCCCCCTGGAGATGTTCACCGTGATCTTCTCCATCGGGCGCATGCCCGGCTGGATCGCCAACTACAAGGAAGTGATGGAGGACCCCGACAGCCGGATCTACCGGCCGCGGCAGGTGTACCAGGGGGCCACCCTGAACCACTACGTCCCCCTGTTCGAAAGGTAGTCCGTCTTCCGTAAGCCAAGTGCCCTGGGATGACACCATGACGCGTCCAGAACGGTCCAGTCCGGCGCAAGGCCAAGGTACCGAGCTCCGGGCCAACCCCGATCCGGCGGAAGTATTGTTGCGCCGCAGCCAGGAGCGGCTGGAACGGGCCGAGCAGGTGGCCGGGTTCGGCAACTGGGAACTGGACCTCGCCGCGGACACCATGCACGCCTCCGTGGGGGCGCGGGACATCTACGGCCTGCAGGGGAGCCAGTGGCCCCTGGCGGAGGTGCAAGCCATCGTCCTGCCGGAGTACCGCCCCCGGCTGAACCGGGCGCTCACGGACCTGGTCCAGGAGAACAAGCCCTATTTCGTCGAGTTCCGGATCCAGCGCGCGGTGGACCACCAGTTGCGCGACCTGCAATCCATCGCCGAGTACGACCCCGGCCGGGGCGTCATCTTCGGCGTGGTCCACGACATCACCGAACGGAAACGGCTGGAGTCGGCCCTGGAAAGGCGCATCCTCGCCCTGACCCGCCCGCTGGGGGACCTGGCCGGGATCGCCTTCCAGGACCTGTTCAACCTGGCCGATATCCAGCGGCTGCAGGACGATTTCGCCCAGGCGACCGGAGTGGCCTCCATCATCGCCCTGCCGGACGGGACGCCCCTGACCCGACCGAGCCATTTCACCTACCTGTGCCGTGAGCTCATCCGCAAGACCGACCTGGGCTGCGCGAACTGCATGCGGTCCGATGCGGCCATCGGCCGCTACCACCCGGAAGGCCCCATCCTGCAGAAGTGCCTGAGCGGCGGACTGTGGGATGCCGGGGCCAGCATCTCCCTGGGCGGCCACCACATCGCCAACTGGCTGATCGGCCAGGTGCGGGACGAAAGCCAGCCGCTGTCCGCCATGGCGGCCTACGCGCGGGAAATCGGGGTGGACGAGCAGGCCTTTCTCGAGGCGTTCCAGGAAGTGCCCGTCATGTCCGGCGGGCAGCTGCAGAAGATCGCCCAGGCCCTGTTCACCCTGGCCAACCACCTGTCCGACACCGCCTGCCAGAACATCCAGCAGGCGCGTTTCATCTCCGAGCGGAACGCCGCGGAAGCGGAAATCCGCAGCCTCAACGAGGAGCTGGAGCAGCGGGTGCGGGACCGCACCGAGCAGCTGGAAGCCGCCAACCTGGAGCTGGAGGCCTTCAGCTATTCCGTGTCCCATGACCTCCGCGGCCCGCTGCAGGTCATCAACAGCCACAGCCAGCTGCTGGCGGACGGGTGCCTGGACCGGCTGGACGGGGACGGCCGGCGCCACCTGTCCCGGATCCGCGCCGGCGCCGAGCGCATGGGGCAGCTCATCGAGGATCTCCTGATGCTGTCCAGGCTCAACCGCAGCGAGATGAACGTCACCGATATCGAGCTGTCGGACCTCTGCGCCGGCGTCGCCGCGGAACTGGCCCAGGCCAACCCGGAACGCGCGGTGGCGGTGGCCGTCAGCCCGGGCATGACCGTGCAGGCCGACCCGCGGCTCATGCGGGTGGTCCTGGAGAACCTGCTGGGCAACGCCTGGAAATTCACCGCCAAAGTCCTGGCCCCCAGGGTCGAGGTTGGCGAAGTGGACTCGCCCCAGGGGGAAAGAAGGTTCTTCGTCCGCGACAACGGTGCCGGCTTCGACATGACCCAGGCCGGCCGGCTGTTCACCGCGTTCGAGCGCCTGCATCCGGCCACGGATTTCGCCGGCACCGGCATCGGCCTGGCCATCGTCCAGCGGGTGATCCAGCGGCACGGCGGGCAGGTCTGGGCGGAAGCGGAGCCCGGGCGGGGGGCGACCTTCTTCTTCACCCTTCCGGAGTGACCGGCCCCGGGTCCGGAATCCGGGCCTTGAGAAGATCAAGGCCGGATGGGGCGGCCGGTGGCCGGGCCGTGCCGAAAAATCCCGGGCGGACCGGCACCCGACAGGTATAGTGTAGGCATGACTCAGAAATTGCCGTCCTGGATCATTGAGGCCGTCTGTAATTTACCGCAGCCATGTCACGAGGGGACCCGTGGATTTCACCCTGCCTGAGCACGTCGAAGCCCTCCGCGAGGAGGTGCGCAGGTTCGCCCAGCGGGAGATCCGCCCTCATGTCATGGACTGGGACGAGGCACGGACCTTCCCCATGGAGGTGATGAAGAAGCTGGGGCAGATGGGCATGCTGGGCGTCATCTTCCCCGAGGCCTACGGCGGCGCCGGCATGGGCTACCTGGAATACGCCGTGGTGGTGGAGGAGCTGTCCCGGGTGGACGGCAGCGTCGGGCTCGGCGTGGCGGCCCACAACAGCCTGTGCGCCAACCACATCTACGCCCAGGGCAGCGAGGAACAGCGGCGGCGCTACCTGGCGCCCCTGGCCGGCGGCCAGGTGCTGGGCACCTGGGCCCTCACCGAACCCGGGTCCGGCAGCGACGCCGGCGCCCTGCGCACCACCGCGCGCAGGCAGGGGGACACCTGGGTGCTGAACGGCACCAAGAACTTCGCCACCCACGGCACCGTGGCCGGCATCGCCGTGGTCATGGCCCGCACCCGCACCGGCCACGGCGGCGACGGCATCAGCGCCTTCATCGTGGAGAAGGGCACCCCGGGCTTCCGCGCCGGCAAGCAGGAGAACAAGCTGGGCATGCGCGCCAGCGACACCTCCGAGCTGATCCTGGAGGAGGTGGAGGTGCCTGGGGCCAACCTGCTGGGGGAGGCCGGCATCGGCTTCAAGCAGGCCATGGAGACCCTGGACGGCGGGCGCATCAGCATCGCCGCCCTGGCCCTGGGCATGGCCCAGGGGGCCTTCGAGGCCAGCGTCAAGTATGCCGGCATCCGCCGCACCTTCGGCAAGCCCATCAACGAGCACCAGGCCATCCAGTTCAAGCTGGCGGACATGCAGGTGCAGATCGAGGCGGCCCGGCTGCTGGTGTACCAGGCGGCCAGCCTCAAGGACCAGGGCCTGCCCTACGCCAAGGCCGCCTCCATGGCCAAGCTCTACGCCTCGGAGATGGCCTGCCGGGTGGCGGACGAGGCGGTGCAGATCCACGGCGGCTACGGCTTCATCAAGGACTACCCGGTGGAGAAGTTCTACCGGGACGTCAAGCTCTGCACCATCGGCGAAGGCACCAGCGAGGTGCAGCGCATGGTCATCGCCCGGCACATCATCAAGGAGTCCCGGGCGTGACCGTGCTGCGGAGCCAGCTGCTGCCGTCGTCCGAGGCGTTCCGGCAGAACCGCGCCCACAACCTGGCCCTGTGCGAACGCCTGGCGGAGCGGAAGGCCCTGCTGCAGCAGGGCGGCGGCGCCAAGGCCCTGGCCCGGCACCGGGAGCAGGGCAAGACCTTCGTGCGCGACCGCATCGCCGCCCTCTGCGACCCGGGCGCCCCGTTCCTGGAAGTGGGCCTGTTCGCCGCCCTGGACGTGTATCCCGAACCGGTGCCCGCCGCGGGACTGGTGGCGGGCGTGGGGCTGGTGGCGGGGCGGCCGTGCATGGTCATCGCCAACGACGCCACGGTGAAGGGCGGCACCTATTATCCGCTGACGGTGAAGAAGCACCTGCGGGCCCAGGAGATCGCCCTGGAGAACCGGCTGCCCTGCCTCTACCTGGTGGACAGCGGCGGGGCGTTCCTGCCGCTCCAGGCGGAGGTGTTCCCGGACCGGGAGCATTTCGGCCGGATCTTCTACAACCAGGCGATGCTGTCCGCCGCCGGCATCCCCCAGCTGGCCGCGGTCATGGGCAGCTGCACCGCCGGGGGCGCCTACGTCCCGGCCATGAGCGACCAGACCGTCATCGTCAACCGCACCGGCACCATCTTCCTGGGCGGCCCGCCCCTGGTGAAGGCGGCCACCGGCGAGGACGTGAGCGCCGAGGAGCTGGGCGGGGCCCGGGTGCACACGGAGCTGTCCGGCGTGGCCGACCACTTCGCCGAGGACGACGCCCAGGCCCTGCGGATCCTCCGGGAGATGGCGGGGCACCTGGGCCCGGCGCCCGGGGCGGCGGCGGCGCTGCGCACCCCGGAGCCGCCGGCCTACGACCCGGAGGAGCTCCTGGGCGTGTGGCCCCGGGACCTCCGGCGCCAGGGCGACATCCGCGAGACTCTCGCCCGCATCGTCGACGGCAGCCGCCTGTTCGAGTTCAAGGAGCGCTACGCCACCACCCTGGTCACCGGCTTCGCCCACGTGGAGGGGCTGCCCTGCGGCCTGGTGGCCAACAACGGCGTGCTGTTCGGCGAGAGCGCGCTCAAGGCCGCCCACTTCATCCAGCTGTGCACGTCCCAGAAGATCCCCCTGGTGTTCCTGCAGAACATCACCGGGTTCATGGTGGGCGCCCAGGCGGAACGGGGCGGCATCGCCAAGGACGGCGCCAAGATGGTCCACGCCGTGGCCACCGCCCGGGTGCCCAAGATCACCCTGCTGCTGGGCGGCAGCTTCGGCGCCGGCAACTACGGCATGTGCGGGCGGGCCTACGGCCCCCGCTTCCTGTGGTCCTGGCCCACCTCCCGGATCTCGGTCATGGGCGGGGAGCAGGCCGCCGCGGTGCTGGTGACGGTCAAGCGCGGCCAGCTGGAGCGGGAGGGCCGGACCCTCGGCGACGCCGAGGCCGAGGCCATCGCCCGGCCCATCCTGGAGAAGTACGAGCGGGAAGGCCATCCGTACTACGCCTCGGCCCGGCTGTGGGACGACGGGGTGATCGACCTGCGCGCCACCCGCGCCGTCCTGGCCGCGTCCCTGGCCTGCGCCCTGTCGGCCCCGGTGGCGGAGACCCGCATGGGCGTGCTGAGAATGTGAGGCAGAAGATGAATGGACGCCGCAGCATCCGGATCGCCAACGCCGGCGGGTACTGGGGGGACGACCCCTTCGCCCTGCGCCGCATGGTGCGCGGGCCGCTGCCCCTGGACTACATCTCCATCGACTACCTGGCCGAAGTGACCATGAGCATCCTGCAGAAGCAGCGGGCCAAGGACCCTGCGGCGGGCTACGCCCGGGACTTCGTGGCCCAGGCGGCCCCGCTGCTGGAGGAGATCCTGGCCAAGGGGATCCGGATCATCACCAACGCCGGCGGGGTCAACCCCGGGGCCTGCGCCGAGGCCCTGGCCGCGGCGGCCCGGGCCCGGGGGCTGAAGCTGCGCATCGCCGTGGTGGAGGGCGACGACCTCGCCTCGCGCATGGGCGAGCTCACCGCCGCGGGGGTGGCCTTCCGCAACCTGGAGACGGGGGAGTCCTTCACCGCCCACGCCGGCCAGGTGCTGGCCGCCAACGCCTATTTCGGCGCCATGCCGGTGGCCGAGGCCCTGGGCCACGCCCCCCACATCGTGGTCTGCGGCCGGGTCACCGACACCGGCATCACCCTGGCCCCCATGATCCACGCCTTCGGCTGGGCGCCTTCGGACTGGGACCGCCTGGCCAGCGGCATCATCGCCGGCCACATCATCGAGTGCGGGGCCCAGGCCACCGGCGGCAACTTCACCGACTGGCAGAAGGTGCCCAGCTTCGAGGACCTGGGCTTCCCCATCGTGGAGGTGGACCCGGACGGCGCCTTCACCGTCACCAAGCAGCCCGGCAGCGGCGGCCTGGTCAGCTGCGCCACCGTGCGCGAGCAGCTGCTGTACGAGATGGGGGACCCCAGGAGCTACCTCACCCCGGACGTGGTCGCCGACTTCGCCAGCGTCCAGCTGGCGCCGGCGGGGCCGGACCGGGTGCGGGTCACCGGGATCCGGGGCCGGCCGCCCACCGACCTGCTGAAGGTCAGCCTGGCCTATGCGGACGGCTTCAAGGCCAGCGGCGCGCTGATCATCTCCGGCCCGGACGCCCGGGCCAAGGCCGACCTGTTCGCCCAGGTGTTCTGGCGCCGGCTGCGGTCCGAGCTGGCCCTGGCCGGCCTGCCCGGCCTGGAGCCCGTCTGCACCGAGCGGGTGGGCGACGACGCCACCCACCGCGGCCTCACCCCGGAGCACCGGGCCAGCGAGATCCTGCTGCGCCTCTCGGCCCGCTCCCCGCGGAAAGAGGGCCTGGAGCTGTTCCGCAAGCTGCTCCCGTCCATGATCCTCTCCGGCCCCGCCGGCGTGGCGGTCACCGGGGGCGCCCCGGCCATCTCCGAGGTGGTGGGCTACTGGCCGGCGCTGATGCCCCGGAGGCTGGCCCTGGCCTCGGTGCGGGTGCTGGAGGAGCGGGGCGCGGGCCTCACGCCGGTCCTGGCCACCGGACCCCTGCCCTGGCCCGCCACCCCGGGCCCGGAGCCCCCGCCCCCGGCCGAGGATCCCCTGCCCCCCTTCACGGCGCCCGGCCCCGCCGTGCGGGTGCCGCTCATGCGCATCGCCCACGCCCGCAGCGGCGACAAGGGCGACACCGCCAACATCGGCCTGATCGGCCGCTCCGGGGCGTGCTACGCCTGGATGCGCGACCACATCGGCGCCCGGGAGGTCCAGGCCTGGTTCCGGGACCACTGCCTGGGCCAGGTGCAGCGCCACCCGGTGCCCCGGCTCTGGGCCCTGAACTTCCTGCTGGAAGAGACCCTGGGCGGCGGCGGCACCGTGAGCCTGAACCTCGACGCCCAGGGCAAGACCCTGGCCCAGGCCCTGCTGCGTTGCGAAGTGGAGGTGCCCGCCGCCCTGCTCGCCACCATCGCCGCGGACGACCGGCCCTGCCCCGGGGAACTGGCAGCGGCGGAACCCCAAGGAGCCGTGCCATGACCGACCTCGCCGCGTTTCCCATGGAGGGCCTGCGCTTCGAAGGCGAGACGATCCGGGTGGAGGCGCTGGCCCAGGGGGTCATGCGCCTGGTGCTCAACCGCCCCAGGCTGCGCAACGCCTTCAACGCCCTGATGATCCAGGAGCTGTCCCGGGCCCTGGCGGACCTGGCGGAGCACCCGGACCAGGAGCGCATGCGCCTGCTGCTGCTGGAGGGCGAGGGCACGGTGTTCTGCGCCGGGGCCGACCTGACCTACATGAAGGAACAGGCCGAGGCCGAGGCCGAGCCCAACCTGGAGAACGCCCGGGAACTGGGCCGGATGTTCGCCCGGTTGGGCGGGTTCCCGGTGCCGGTGGTGAGCTTCGTCCGGGGCGCGGCCATCGGCGGTGGCCTGGGCCTGGCGGTGTGCAGCGACTTCGTCCTGGCCGACCCGGCCGCCCACTTCGCCACCTCCGAAGTGACGCTGGGGCTGGTGCCGGCCGTGATCAGCCCGTACCTCGTGCGCAAGCTGGGGCTGGCCCACGCCGCCCCGCTCATGCTCACCGGGCGCCGCATCCAGGCCCGGGAGGCCCTGGCCTCGGGCCTGGTCCAGCGCCTGGTGGAGCCCGGCGAGTCCTTCGACACCGCCCTGGGGCGGGTGCTGCGGGAATTCCTGGCCGCGGGGCCCCAGGCCGCCCGGGCCACCCGGGAGCTGCTCCGGCGCATCGCCCCCCTGCCCGACCCGGACCTGCTGGAATTCACCGCCCGGGCCATCGCCCGCGCCCGGGCCGGCAGCGAAGGCCAGAGCGGCCTCCGGGCCTTCTTCCTCAAGACCCCCCCCGCCTGGGCCCTCCCCGGCGCGGCGGAGAAGAAGGCTTGACCGGCCGGCGCCTGGTCATCGCCAACCGCGGCGAGATCGCCCGCCGGATCCTCCGGGCCGGGCGGGCCATGGGCTACACCGTGGCCGTCGTCTCCACCCCCCAGGACGCCGACGCCCGGGTGCGGCGCGAGGCGGACGCGGTGCTGCCGGCGGCCAGCTTCCTGGACGGCGCGGGGATCGTGGCCGCCAGCGCCGCCTGGGGCGCCCACCTGCTGCACCCCGGCTACGGCTTCCTGTCCGAGCAGGCCGCCTTCGCCCAGGCGGTGGCCGACGCCGGCATCGTCTTCGTGGGGCCCGAGGCCGCCACCATGCGGGCCCTGGGCGGCAAGGAGTCCGCCAAGGCCCTGGCCCGGACCTGCGGCGTGCCGGTGCTGGAGGCCCTCCTGTCCCGCGAGCTGGCGGCCCTGCCCCCGGCCCGGTGGGAGGGGGAGCTGGCCGCCCGGGGCATCCGCGCCCCGTTCCTGGTGAAGGCCAGCGGCGGCGGCGGCGGCCGGGGCATGCGGGTGGTGGGGTCGGCCCGGGAGCTGCCGGACGCCGTGGCCCGGGCCTCCCGGGAGGCCGAGGCCGCCTTCGGCGACGGCACCGTGTTCGTGGAGCGCTGGCTGGAGGCGCCCCGGCACATCGAGATCCAGGTGTTCGGCGACGGCGCGGGCGGCGGGGTGTTCCTGGGCGAGCGGGAGTGCTCCCTGCAGCGGCGGCACCAGAAGGTGGTGGAGGAGGCCCCCAGCGCCATGGCGGACCCGGAGCTGCGCGGAGCCCTGGGCCGGGCCGCCCTGGCCCTGGTGCGGGCCACCCGCTACCGGGGGGCCGGCACCGTGGAGTTCCTCCTGGATGCCGGCCGGGCCTGGTATTTCCTGGAAGTGAACACCCGCATCCAGGTGGAGCACCCGGTCACCGAGCTGGTCTACGGCGTGGACCTGGTCCAGGCCCAGCTGGAGCTGGCCGAGGGCCGCTGGCCCGGGGCCCTGGGCGACCCCGGCGGGTTCCAGGTGCCCGTCCCCCGCGGCGTGGCCCTGGAGGCCCGGGTCCTGGCCGAGGACCCGCGCGGCGGCTGGGCGCCCACCCCCGGCCGCCTGCGGGTCTACCAGGAACCGGAGGGAGAGGGGGTCCGGGTGGATTCCGGGGTCGGCCCGGGCGACCGGGTCAACGATCAGTTCGATTCCATGATCGCCAAGCTGGCGGTGTGGGGCCCCGACCGGCCCGCGGCCGTGCAGCGGCTCGCCGCGGCCCTGGAGGCGTTCCGGATCCTGGGCCCCGCCACCAACCTGCCCCTGCTCCAGGCCATCAGCCGGCATCCGGATTTCCTGGCGGGCCACAGCTCCACAGCCTGGATCCAGGAGCACCTGGAGCAGCTGAACGCGCCGCTGCTGCCCGCTCCATGGCGGGCCTTCCTGGGCGCCCCGGCGTTCCGGGAAGCCCTTTCCAACGCCCTGCGCGGTGCGGGCCGGCCCCAGCCCGGCGGCGCCGAGCGCTTCGCCGCCCTGGACCACCCCGGGCTGCGGCCCGGCAGCGCCCAGTGGCGGGAGCCGTTCCGGCTCCGGCCCGAGGCCGGCGGCACCCGGTTCACCCTGGCCGGCCCCGCCCTGGGCACCCTCCTGGCCGCCACCCTGGACGGCCCGGCCGAGTCCCACGAGCGGGGTCCCGGCCTGCGGGGCGCCCTGGCCCAGGCGCCGGAGACCGCCGAGATCAGCTTCAGCGCCTGCCGGATCGAGGGCTCGCGCATGGCCCTGGCCCTGTTCGGCGAGACCCTGGTGCTGGAGGACCCCCTGGCCCGCCTGGCGGCGGCCCCGGCGCAGCCGGACGGAGGCGGGCCGGTGCTGGCGCCCATGGGCGGCAAGATCCTGGAAGTGCACGCGGCCGTGGGTGACCCGGTCGAGCCGGGCCAGCTGCTGTTCGTGCTGGAGTCCATGAAGATGCAGTTCGAGATCACCGCGCCGCGGCGGGGGCGGGTGGCGGCGGTGCTGGTGGCGGCGGGCCAGGTCCTCCAGGGTCCCGGGCAGCTGGCGCTGCTGGGCGAGCCCTGAGCGGGATCAACTCACCGACTTGGCCTTTTCTTCCAAATGAAGGTGCTCCAAGATCATCCGGTGCCAAGTTGCAAAAATATTTTATATTTGCTGGTACCTTCCTGGCCTTTTCGACGCAGGCAGGCTTCGACCCATTCCTTCCGCGCACCCGGCCAGAAACGTCATCCTCCTCGGCACCCCGGCAAGGCCGGTCGGCCGACTCAAGCATGGGGGCCCCCATTGCGGCCATGGCACCAGCCAACCCTCCCGCTCCTGCTGCTCGCCGTCCCGGCCTTCTTCTGCAGCTGCGGCAACGGCAAGGACCAGGCCCAGTCCCGGGCGGTGCTCGCCTTCTACGACCAGATCATCCCCATCAAGGAAGGGGGCATCCCCTCGCAATCGACCATCGACCGGCTGGCGCCGCTGGTCTCCCGGTCCTTCACCGTCGCGCTCCGGGCCGGCCTCGCCGCCGAGGCCAGGCATGCCCGGCGGGTGCGGAACGCGGAACCGCCCCTGGTGGAAGGAGCCCTGTTCTATTCGCTGTTCGAAGGGGCCGACCGGATCAAGGCGGTCACCCCGGACCGGCAGACCGTCGGCAACGCCTTCCTGGTTTCGCTGGAATACGGCGATCCCAGGGACCCCATGCAGTTCACCCAGTGGCAGGACCGCGTCTACCTGTCCCGGGAGCGCGGCCGCTGGGTCGTGGATGACCTGGAACTGCTCGGCGGCTGGCCCTTCGGCCGCCGGGGCCGGCTCAAACGGATCCTGAACGAACTGGCCTTGAACGAACCCGAGCAGCCGGCCAAGTGACCGCCTGGTCCGGCCGGATTCAGCCCATGCGGATCAGCCCGGCCGCCAGGGCCTCGGGGAAATCCGGGTCCGGCACCGCCAGGGCGGCGATGATGGCGTCGGGATCCCCTTCGCCGGGCAGGACGCCCTGGAGCAGGTTCCGCCCCTTGCCCTTGGCGCCGTACAGGCTTTCATCGGCCAGCCGGAACACCTGCTCCCACTCCAGGCCCTCGGGCCGCTCCGGCAGGAACGGGAAGATGGCATAGCCCACCGAGCAGGTCTGGCGGATCACCTGTCCACCCGGGAGCATGAAAGGCTGCTGGGCCATCCGTTCATGCACCCGCACCGCGATGTGCGGCGGTGAGATCCGGTCCGAATCCAGGGCCAGGATCAGGAACTCCTCGCCGCCCCAGCGCAGCACCAGGTCCGGCTTGCGCACGACCTCCTTGAGCAGCTGGGACACCTGGATCAGGACCGCGTCCCCGGCGTTGTGGCCGTGCTCGTCGTTGACGTGCTTGAAGTGGTCCAGGTCCACCAGGATCAGGCTGATGCTGCGGCGGTTCACCACCGCGCCGTCCTGGGCCAGCCACCGGCGCAGCACCCGGGGCGTCTCCTCCTGCATGAACTCCTGGAGATACCTCCGGTTGCGCAGGCCCGTCAGGGGATCCCGCAGGGCCAGGTCCTCCAGGCGCTGGGTCAGCAGTACGGTGCGGAACAGGGAGAGGTGGACCTGCACCGAGCTGACCATCAGGGCGGCGATGTAGACCAGCATGGCCAGCGAGAACAGCGCCCCCATGCCGAACGGCGAATGGATCAGGCCCACCAGGGTCAGGCTGCCCAGGGAGGGCAGCATGGTGGCCGCGTAGCAGTAGGGGCTGCCCCCCATGGCCAGGCAGCCCAGGGAGGCCAGGCCGATGAGGTAGAGCGACAGCAGCAGGAAGTGGCCGGGGTCCAGGTGGCCCATGACCACCAGGACGATGGCGCCGGTGAGGAACCCCGAGGCCGAGGCCGCCGCCGTGAACAGGGCGAAGCGCGACCGGGGCCGGCGCACGGCCGCCTCCAGCCGGTCCCCCATGAGCGCCAGGACCGCGCGCAGCACCGTCACCGCCACCAGGGTGGGGAACAGCACCCACAGCCAGCCCAGGGCGGCCGCCTGCGCCCGGAGGATGGCGTAGAAGATCCCCAGGGAGCCCAGATGGATCATCACCGGCACCCGGTTGCGGCGGTACAGATCCCGCACCAGGGCCATCTGCATGGCCCTGGCGTGCTGGCGGTCGCCAGGGGCGAGGGAGAAGGGAGTGATCCAGTTCATGCGTCTGCTTTGTCTTCGGTCCCGGGATGGACCTTTTTGGTAAATTTCGTTTCTTCAAATAGTTTGCGGCAAGGCCGGATGACCCGGCAAGGAATTCCCTTGCGGGCGGCCCCCTTTTGACCGAATAGTTTGGGCGTGCGCGTGCGCGACGGACTTGGCGGGAGGTTCCGGTGCAACTGGCGGTGCTGGGTGGCAGTCTTCGCAAGGAATCCCTCAACCGGCGCCTCCTGGAGCACCTGGCCCGGGTCCTGGCCGGCCTGGGCCACGCACCGGTGGTCCTGGCCGGGGACCAGCTGCGGCTGCCCCTGTACGACGCGGACCAGCCCGCCCCGGCGGAGGTGCTGGCCCTGCGGGCCGCCCTGGACGGGATCCAGGGGCTGGTCATCGTCTCCCCCGAGTACAACGCCGGCATCCCGCCCCACCTGAAGAACGCCGTGGACTGGCTCTCCACCCTCGCCCCGAACCCGGTCAAGGGCCTGCCGGTGCTGCTCGCCGCCGCCTCGCCGGGCGCTTTCGGCGGCGCCCGGGCCCTGCTCTCCTGGCGTCCCGTACTGGCCAACCTGGGCGCCCTGGTCCTGCCGGGCGCCATCACCGTGCCCCTGGCGGACCAGAACCTCCATGCCGACGGCTCGCCCCTGGAAGCCAGGGCCCAGGGGGAGATCCAGAAAGCCCTCGCGGCCTTCGTGGAATTGGCGGGCCGGCTGGCGGCCACGGCCCCCTGAAGCCCTGGCCTCCCGAATGTCGACTGGAAAAGTCTGGTATTAGGTGTTTACACGCCTATTATGGAAACAGGAGGTTCCGATGCTCACCTTCCGCCCAGCCGGCAGCCGCGGCCACAACAATTTCGGCTGGCTCGACACCTGGCACAGCTTCTCCTTCGGCGAGTACCACGATCCGGCCCACATGCAGTTCCGCGCCCTGAGGGTGATCAACGAGGACCGGGTGCAGCCCGGCCAGGGCTTCGGCACCCACGGGCACCAGGAGATGGAGATCCTCACCTGGGTGCTGGAGGGCGACCTGGCCCACCAGGATTCCATGGGCCACCGCCGGGAGCTCAAGCCGGGCATGGCCCAGATCATGAGCGCCGGCACCGGCATCACCCACAGCGAGTTCAACGGTTCCGCCACCGACCTGCTCCACCTGCTGCAGATCTGGATCCTCCCCGGCACCCCGAACCTCACCCCCCGCTACCAGGAGCTGGCCTTCCCCGACCCGGAGCTGCGCAACCGCCTGCGGCTCATCGCCAGCCCGGACCAGGCCGAGGGTTCCGTGCTCATCCAGCAGGACGTGCGGATCCATGTGGCCCGGCTCGACGCCGGGAAGACGGTGCAACACACGTTCCGGCCGGGCCGCCACGGCTACCTCCAGGTGGCCCGGGGCGCCCTGGAGTTGAACGGCCGGGCCATGGCCGCCGGCGACGGCGCGGCCCTCACCCAGGAAGCCGCGGCCACCTTGACCGCCACCGCAGCCGCGGAAGTGCTCCTGTTCGACCTGGCCTGAGCGGGCGGGCTGGCCCGTTGTCCTGGGGTCCATCACGATTCCAGATGGCACTTGATGCCGTCTCAAATAGGATCAGACTGGGCTTTGAGGGAACCTCATGGCTTTGCTCCATGAGTCGCGCATCACCTCAAGACCCACTACCTGGACCGCAAGCGTATCCGACCGCAGGACTTCCCGTACACCTTGCTGGAGGTGCCGGTTGCAGGCGCCTTCGATGACCTCAGGGCCCGCCGGGACGCCCCCAGGGGCCTCCAGACCCCTGCCACTTCGGCCTGCGCCTTGGCCCGGCGCTATGCGATGAACGCTCCCCCACCTAGAAGGAGGGGGTTTCTCGCTTCCCAGGGGCTGCGGAAGGCTTTCCGCCTTTACTCCGTCTTACTTCCCCTCGCCCTTTCAGGCGGTCCGATCGGGTCGGACCTGTGCGAGCACTTCCCGCCGTCCCGGCGGTGCGAATGAGCGCGATCCCGCGCTTGCGAATGACCCGGGCCGCGTTGAGGTCCGCGTTTTCCGCGTGGCCGCACCGCTTGCACAGGAAGGTTGCCTGGTCCGGACGATTGCCCGGGTCCGTGGCTGCGCATGCCGAGCACTCCTGGCTGGAATGGGCTGCGGGCACCCGCACCAGGAGCTTGCCGACCCGGCGCAGGGCCTGTTCCAAGTAAATGCCCAGGTTGCCCATCCCGGCGTTGGCCAGGGCCCGGTTCAGCGCGGTCTTGCAGGTGGCGCCGTTACGCTGCCAGGCCCCAGTCCGCTCGTCCCGTTTCGGTTTGGCCTTGCGGGTCATGCCCTTGAGGTTCAGCCACTCCAGGGCCGTCACCTCCGGGGCGACCTGGGCGATGGCATGGGCGGTCTTCTTCAGGAAATCCTCCCGGATGTTCCGGATCCGCGCGGCGTTCCGGGAGACCTTGGCCTGGGCCTTCTCCCGCCGCCGGGAACCTTTCGGCTTGCGCGCCACCCCGCGCTGGTAGTGCCGTTTCCGGCGTTCCAGCACCTGGACCCGGACCCTCAGGCTTTCCTCCATCGCATGGGCGGTTCCATTCGAGCAGGCCGCGAGGATCCTGACCCCGCGGTCGATGCCCAGGACCTTGGCGTCCAGGTCCGGGTCCCGCGCCAAGGCTTCGAGCCGCTCCCCGTCCGGCCGCAGTTCCGGGCCTTCCAGCCGGTCCGAGGCATAGCTCAGGAACCAATGCCCGTACCGGGTGCGGGTCACCGTGATGCTGGCCGGTTCGGGGATCTCCCGGTGCGGGACGAACGTCAGGACTCCGATGGGGTGCGCCGCGGTTCCCAACTCCACCCGCCCGGGACCGAGAAATCGGAACAACTCCCGGGTGAGCCAGATGGAATTGCCTGCCCACTTCCGCTTGCGCCTTGGCCGACGGAAGTGGTCCGGGTTCCTCCAGTGGTTCGACCAGGCACGCTGGTAGAGCACCACCCCGTTGCGCAACACCTGGGAGGGGACCAGCGACAGCCAGGGCGTAAGGCCGGTCTTGAACTGCGAGAAGGTCTGGTCCAGGGGAAAACCTTCTCCCTGCGGGTCCGGCTCCCGCCAGGAAGGGCTCAGGATGGCCCGTTTCCGCAACCACAGAAGGTAGCTCAACTCATCGTGCTTGGCGTTCTTGATGACCCGCTGGCACCCGATCCACTGCGCCAGCATCTCGGCCATTCGGGGCCGGGGGTGGCAGCGGGTTCTGAATCCGATTTGCATAGCCCAAGGTTAAGCGAAAATTAGACGAATGCAAGAGCCGAACAACCGCCTAACCTCTCCATGAATGAAGAGGAATGCGGCGGCTGGTTGGTTCAAGAATAGCCTGGAGAGAACGGTTGGGAGGTTGGGATGACAAAAGCAAGAAAAGCCGGACTTGCCGCTGCCTTGGAGGCCGCCAAAGAATCCGGAATGACCATCAAGACGAAGCCCGCGGCAATCATCGAACGCAACATGGGGGCCAGTATCCGGGACGTCACAGCCCGTATCACTCCTGACCATCCGGCTCGGCTGAAGCAGGGTCGCCCGTTGAAAACCGAAGGCCCGCGCACCAGCAGGATGAAGGGAGTACGTCTGGATCCGGAGTTCCTGGCTCAGGTCGAGCGCCGTCTGGCTAGGGAACGCCGGACCTTCAGCGGCTTGGTCCAGGACCTGCTTGGACAATGGATGAAGGCCTCAGGCTAGCCCTGCCCATATCGCAGACCCCGAGCTACCTGGAAGACTCCAATCCGTAGGCCTTGATCTTCTGGTAGAGCGTGCTGCGCGGGATGTTCAGCCGCTTCGCGGTGCGCTCCACGTGGCCGCCTTCCTCCCGCAGCACCGCGCTGATGTGGTTGCGCTCCACTTCGCGCAGGGTCAGGTGGGTGGAGGCCGGCTCGGCCGCGGCTTCCCCGTTGCCGCCGCCCCGGGGGCTGCTGGCGAAATCCAGGTCGCCTTCGCCGATGCTGGCGTCGGTGGCCCCCAGCAGCGCCCGCTCCAGGACGTTGCGCAGCTCCCGGATGTTGCCGGGCCAGCCGTGCTTCTGCAGCAGCAGCAGCGCGCCCTTGGTGAACAGCACCGGGTCCCGGCCCCACTCGTCGGTGAGCCGGTTCATGAGGTTCTGGGCCAGGGCCGGGATGTCCTCGATGCGGTCGGTGAGCGGCGGCATCACCAGCTGGATCGCGCTCACCCGGTAGAACAGGTCGGCCCGGAACAGCCGCTCCTGCACCAGGGTCTCCAGGTTCTGGTGGGTGGCCGCGATCAGCCGGAAATCCACCTTGCGGTCGTGGACTTCGCCCAGGCGGCGGAACCGCTTCTCCTCCAGGGCCTTGAGCAGCTTGGGCTGGATCTGCAGGTCCATGTCCCCGATCTCGTCCAGGAACACCGTGCCCCGGTGCGCCGCCTCCAGCAGGCCCACCTTGGCGGTGACCGCGCCGGTGAAGGCGCCCTTCTCGTGGCCGAACAGCTCGGTCTCCAGGAACTCCCGGGTGAAGCCGCCGCAGTTCAGCTCCAGCATCGCCTCCGAAGCCCGGGAACTGTGCCGGTGCAGCCACCGGGCCAGCTCGCTCTTGCCGGTGCCGGTCTCCCCGGTGATGAGGATCGGACTTTCGGCGCCGGCGGCCCGCTGCGCCTGCTCCTCCATCCTGCGGATGGCCGGGCTGAGGCCCAGGAACAGGTCCAGGGCGCGCTTCGGCTGGTCCCGGGTGGCGTTGGCCAGCTCCTTGCGCCGGTTGCGCTGGTTCTCCACGGTCCGGTCCAGCACCACCAGCAGGGCCGGCAGGTTCAGCGGCTTCACCAGGAACTGCTCGGCGCCCAGCTGGATGCTGCGCACCGCCAGCTCGATGCTGCCGTGGGCGGTGAGCAGGAGGATCGGCACCCCGGCGTCGATGGCCTTGAGCCGGGGCAGCAGGTCCAGGGCGTTGCCGTCCTGGAGCGCGTAGTCCAGGGTGACCAGGTCGTAGACGTCCCGGCGGTACCGGGCCTCGGCCTCGGCGCAGGTC
>Ga0181516_10001613_pt1 | contig 17049 bp, 15 predicted proteins | sample PEATcosm2014_Bin_25_FD_121104 | JGI IMG/M metagenome (GOLD analysis project Ga0181516, IMG submission 121104) | Peatland microbial communities from MTU Mesocosm Facility, Houghton, MI, USA - PEATcosm2014_Bin01_10_metaG | ecosystem: Environmental > Terrestrial > Soil > Wetlands > Peat | place... | reverse complement strand
CTGGGCGGGCAATCGGTTCGCCGCCAGGAGAGTGAGACAGAAGAAGATCAGCAACCGACGAACAAGTTTTCCACACACCCGGTCCGGGGAAGAGAGTCTTTGCATTCAATTACCTTTCAAGAAAGATGATGGCGGGGAGGGGCGTCTTTTCGCCCTTTCTAATTTGTATTCAGTTTAAATCGTGCGATTGCGCCTGTGTACAGTGCGGCATTCTTGTCAATTAACCGCTGCCGGCAGGGGCGGATTCGCCGACGTGTTTTCTGGGATGCCGGGCGACGCCTTGACCGGCAAAACGCAATTGCGATGTGTCCTAGTTCCTGAAAACGCGCAATTTCTCCGTCTACTTCCCCAATTGCGTCACCGCAGTACCATCCACTGCATGCATCCTGGGCTGTGCCTCATGATCGCGGGAAAGCTGTCGATGAAGAAGATGGACGGCTCGTACCGAACAGCACCTTTAGGGCTTGTCCGAATTGTATAGGGAGATCTACAAAGTTCGGTCTGCTTTGAAAAGCGGCTCTTCTCCCCCTGCATGGGCCCCTCGGCAACCCAAAGGAGGAGAACAGACGATGAATCGAATGCTTGTTCGCGCCTTTGTCGCTGGAGCTAGCTTCCGCCTCGGTGAATCCGCGAAGCCGGTCATGCTCAAACCTTGCGGCGTGCACGAGGAGTTTCTTTGCCTGCGGGGGAAAAAACGAAACGGCATTTCGTGCCAGTTGGCGGGGCCGGGTGTTTTCCGGTCAGGCTGGCATGCCCAAGTTGCTTGGCTCAGATGCCGCGGTCGTCGAATCCGTGGCGCACAACGCCGGGGCTATCGGCTATTTCCGAGGGCGTCCTCGCATGAAAGCGTCAAAATTCTGACGGTGAGGTAAATGAATGTTCGGACAGATGAAGATCAAGACGAGGATTCTCGGGATACTTGGCCTGCTCGGCGGCGGCTACTTGCTGTTGCTGGTAATTGTGCAGCTTTCAGCGACTGCAACCCACAATCGGATGATGCAGATATCTACTTCGCTTTTCCCGGCCGCATTGAAGGTGCAGGCGGCGGAGGCTGCATTCGAGCGCATGAAGAAGCACTACGGGGACGCCGTGGTGTTGCAGGACAATGCGGCCTTGGCCGGCGGCGACAAAGACGCAGAAGCTGTAGCGACGGCGCTGACAGAGCTGAAAGCGTCCTTATCTTCATCGCCGGAGTTGGCCAAGCGAGCCGATGAACTGATCGCGCAGTTCTCTGCGATTCACTCGCGCGGGCACGACACCTATACGGCGATTCTTTCGGCGAAGGACGGGCCCAGCGAAGATACGATGTCGCAGGTAGGCGCTTTGGGAAAAGACAACAAAGCCCTTACGGACGCGATGACTGCGTGCGACAAGGCTATCTCCGCCGGCTTTCAAACCCAATTGGACACGGTTGACACATGGTCGGTACGAAGCAGGCTCACCGGATTCGCGATGCTCATCTTTGCCGTCCTGAGCTGCATTGCGGCCTGGTGGGTGGTCGAGTTTAGAGTGGTTCATCCCCTGCACTCGCTGGCCATGCGCCTGCAGGACATTGCCGAAGGCGAAGGCGACCTGACACGTCGCGTCGAAGTAGAGGGACACAACGAAATCGACGAGGTGGGCATCTGGTTCAACGTCTTCATAGGCCGCATTGAAGATATTGTGAGCAGGGTTGCGCAGCACGCGGCTACGCTGGGGCAGGCTGCGACGGAGTTGGCTGCGACCGCAAGCGAAACGGCCAGCCAAGCCTCGAAACAGCAGGAACAGGCCACTCGCATTACATCTACCATGAGTGAAATGTCGGCCGCTGTTCAGGAAATCAGCAAGACCACGCAAAGCGCCGCGGTTGACGCACGCAAGGCCGAAGAAACCGCGCACTCCGGCGGGCAGACCGTGCAAGCGACTGTTCAGACCATCGGGGAACTCCTGGAGTCGAACCAGGCAACATCTTCGCGGATTGAGGAACTAGGCCGTTCCAGCGATGCCATCGGCAGAATCATCAGCGTGATTGACGAGATTGCCGGCCAAACCAACCTGCTTGCCCTCAATGCATCGATTGAAGCGGCTCGAGCTGGAGAACACGGCCGCGGCTTTGCGGTTGTGGCCGGTGAGGTTCGCCGGCTTGCAGAGCGCACCAGTACAGCCACCAAGGAGATTGACCAGACTGTTCGCGCCATTCAACTAGGTACAGCGGAAGCTGTTGAGGCGATGCGGTCGAGCATGGGGCACGTGCAGAGCGGGGTTGATTCCGCGCGCTCGGCGGGCGAAGCCCTCACCAGCATTATTCACGGTTCCGAATCTGTACAGAAGATGGTGACGCAAATCGCGGCAGCGGCGACGGAGCAGTCCTACTCCACGCAATCGGTCTCGGCGAACGTTACTGAAATCGCCACCATCATCCAGCACACGGCAAACAGCGCGCAAGAATCGGTGGAAGCGTGCCGGCAGTTGGCATCTTTGGCCAACGAACTTACCGCGTTGGTGGGTTCATTCAAGGCCGGCAGCGAGCAAAGCTCTTAGTTCGCCGCCCTTACGGTACTTGTCGGTTCTCATCAAAGCACGTGCTGTTGGCTGCAGTGCGTGCCGCCCCTCCAAATTCGTCTTGCACCACCCGCCTTTGCTCTCCGGCCCGGTTGCCGTTTGCCAAACCGGGCCGGGAGTGCTTCAATTGAAATATTGAAACAGGGGTGCTCCACGAAGTGGGGCTGAGAAATACCCTCGAACCCGATCCGGATAATACCGGCGTGGGAAGTTTCCAGGACCGATCGGCCCTCTTCCTCGAACCGAAACGTGAGTTCTCTTGTTTCAATAAATTGCAAACAAGGGGAACCATGTTTCTTTTCACCCCCAAGCCGCAAGGCCGCCAAGATCATGTTCATCGCGCTGCGCAACCAGCCAAATGGCGCGGCGCCGCCGTCGTTGCGTCCTGCCTGCTGGCGGCCGCGCTCAGTGGATTGGCGCAGGCTCCCGCTTCCGACGAGAAGAACAAGGCCGGCAGCGATCCCAGCGCACAGCCTGTGCAGCAACTGCCTCGCGTCACCACAACCATCGAAGTACACGGCGAAGTGAAAGATGAATATCTTGTAGACGATCTCACCGCGGGCACACTCGACGGCGCATCGCTCAAGGAAATCCCGCTCTCGGCCACTGTCGTCACCCGCGCAGTGCTCTACGATCAGGGCGCGCGTGTGCTCTCCGACGTGGTAAAGAACGACGCATCTATCGGCGAAGACTATGCACCGGTCGGCTATTACGGCGACTTCGAGATTCGTGGTTTTCCCATCGATCTCGCTACCGGTCTCCAGATCGATGGCATGACTGTTGCCGGAGAGCAGGATGTGCCTCTCGAAAACAAGGAGCGCGTCGAATTCGTCAAAGGCATCGCAGGCATTGAGAGCGGCGTCGCTTCAGCCGGCGGTCTCATCGACTTCGTCAGCAAGCGGCCCGCATGGGTCCAGGCCGTCGACCTGGCGACCGACCATCGCGGCTCAAGTTACGGCGCAGTCGATGTCGGCCGCCTGTTCCTCAGCCAGAAGCAGTTGGGTGTGCGTCTCAACCTGGCCGGCGAAAAGATACAGAGTTATGTCGACGACGCCAACGGCTGGCGCGCCATGGGCTCCGCTGCGGCCGACTGGAAGATGACCTCGAAGGCCACGCTCAAGACGAATTTCGAGTACCAGCACAAACTCCAGCGCTCCGTGTCCGGATATCAACTGCTTGGCGGGACCGTAGTGCCTGACCTGGACAAGGTGTACCCATCGACGATGTTAGGCGAGCAGCCGTGGTCCAAGCCGAATACCTTTGACACATCCAACTCCAGCGCGCGTGCCGATTACAGTCTGCCTGACGGGTGGCTCTTCTTTGCTGCGGCGAGTTATAGCCATTCGTTGATCGACGATAACGTGGTTTACGCGTACGGTAGCTCCTTCGATGAAAACGGCAATGTGAATTGCCCCAATGCACCGGGTGCGCCGAGCTATTTCTTTTGTCCGGATGGCACTTACGGGATCTACGATTATCGCAATCCGGGCGAACTGCGAACCGATGGGCAGGCCGAGGCAATGATAACCGGGCGAGTCACGACAGGAGCGATCGAGCATGACTTGACCGGAGGGGTTGTGATGTTCAGCCGCGATGTGCAAATGCCCGGTTACTATACGATCGCGAATCCATCATCGCCGGATGGAGTCATACAGGACGGCGCAGTGTACACATATATTGGTTCTGAAAACATCTACCAACCAAATGTATCGTTCCCGTTGAACTCGGTCGAAGATCCTCACCAAACTGCCGGTCCGCGCAGACTCTACGAGAACAACCACCAGGCAGCCGTGGCGGTTCAGGACAGGATACATCTGCCGGGCAACGTCCAGTTGCTCGCCGGTGGGCGGTTCGATTCTTTGCGGGACCACAACTTCTCAATCAACGCAACCGATCCCGCCACCGCACCCATTCTTACGGACAAGCCCATCTGGCTGCCCCAATATGCAGTAACATACAACCCGGCTCATAACTTGACGCTGTACGGCAACTACAGCGTAATGTTATCGCTGGGTCCGCAAGCGCCAAGGTGGGCCGGTGGATTCTTTCTCGGCTCATATTTCACGCGACAGGCCGAGGTGGGCGCCAAGTTCGAACCGGGCCATCGACTCCTTGTGACGGCGGCCATGTTCCGTATGCGGGCGCCGTTCTTCTACCCCAAGGCGATCGACGCTGCAGGAGACCAGAACTTTGTTTCAGAAGGACGCGAAACGCACGATGGCGTCGAACTGAATGCGGAAGGCAAAGCAGCGGCGTGGCTGCGCCTTACCGCTTCGGCCGCAGCCATCCAGGCTGTAGCCAATGACACCGGCACGCCCGCTTTCGACAATAAGCAGGTCATCAACGTGCCGCATCTGCGCACCGCTCTCTTCGCCGACATTTTTTTGCCCCGCGCCCACGGCCTGCACCTGATGCCGGGCTGGAGCTACACCGGGCGCAAAGAGGCCACGCGCGACGACACCGTCAGCGTCCCAGGGTATAACATCTTCAACCTTGGCGCACGCTACTCGCCTGGCGGCGAACAAGGGCGCGTCAGCTTCCGTCTTTACGCGGATAACATTCTCGACAAGCGCTATTGGAAAGACACCGGCGCAAGCTACGGTGATACGTTCATTCATCTCGGCGCGCCAACCACGGTTCGCTTGTCGGCGCATTACTCGTTCTAAATCGCAAAGGATTGCATACGTTGAGCACGACAGCTAAGGCGCATGGATTGGACGGCACCCTGGTAGAAGCGGACTGGCCGCCGCTCGGCTTGGACGAGGTGCGCGAGTTACTCGCCTGCTTCCCGAACTGCGATGAGCCGTTCCACATCCTCACCGTGAGTCCGCGGCCATTTTCTGCCGCCAGCGTGGTGGCGACGCGAGTTGGCAAGGTCTTTGTGAAACGCCATCACCGCAGTGCGCGCGACCGCGAGGGCCTGCTGGAAGAGCACCGCTTTCTCGCACATCTGAACCGAAATAGAGCAGACGTGCCGCGCGTCCTCGAAGCAAGCGATGGAGAGACCGCAATCGAAGTCGGCGACTGGACTTTTGAGGTTCATGAAACTCCTGCCGGGGTCGACCTGTATCGGGATGCGATCTCGTGGACGCCGTTTCGCTCAGTGAGCCATGCGTATTCAGCGGGTCAGGCATTGGCGCGATTGCACCTCGCCTCAGAAGGCTTTCGCGCGCCGCGTCGCAAGCCGCGTCCGTTGGTTGCCGGTTTCAGCATATTCGCTTCGAAGGACCCATCGGCTGCACTCGGACGCTATCTTGCCTGCAGACCATCGCTTGCCTCGGACCCTGCTACTCTGCGCCATTGCGATGAAGCCCTGAACCTGCTTGCGCCATTTCATCGCGAGTTGCTGCCATTGCTGCCCTCACTTCATCCTCTCTGGACCCACAACGACCTGCACGCTTCAAATCTATTCTGGAGCGACGATACCGCCGAAGCGCGAGCGGTCTGCGTTATCGACTTCGGACTTGCAGATCGCACCAATGCCGTGCACGACCTGTCACAGGCGATCGAGCGAAACGTCGTTGAGTGGCTCGAACTGATGAACGACCCCGCAAAATCGGATTGCATACCAGTGCACTTCGATGCCTTGCGCGCGCTGCTTGGCGGATACGAGTCTGTGCGGCCACTGAGTGCTGCAGAGGCCGCTGCGCTCGCTCCTATGACCGCGCTCTGTCACGCGGAGTTTGCGCTTTCTGAGGCTAACTATTTTCGTGGCGTGCTGCACTCCAATGAGAAGGCCCGGGTGGCGACCGAAGACTACCTTGTTGGACACGCGCGCTGGTTTCGCAGCAGCAGCGGCAGCAAGCTGCTGAGTGCGTTACGCGCTTGGTCCTCCGAGCATGAACAGCGGCCGATTGAAAACGAGGAACGATGAACTCGAATAACGTCATTCACTACATCGCGGCCAACTGGCTTGAGATCGCAGGGCTCGTTACCACTGTTGTGGGCATCTGGCTCACCACGCGGCGACTCCTCATCTGCTGGCCCATTGTGCTTGCTGCGGATGTCATCTATCTCGTGGTGTTCTATCGCGCTCGACTCTTTTCAGATGCGCTGCTGCAGGTCTTTTTTATCGCCTTCACTCTTTACGGATGGTGGCACTGGTGGCGGGGCGTGCAACAGGAAGGCGAGGTGCGCGTTGAACCGTTGCCCTTGCAAGGCTTGCTCGGGGGACTCATTGCTGGAGCCGTCGGCGCGGTGCTGCTGGGCTGGCTCATGGTACGGGTCGGCGCGGCGCTGCCACATCTCGATGCCGCGCTCACAAGCTACAGCCTTGTAGCCAGTTGGTGGCAGGCGCGCAAGCATTCGGCCAACTGGTGGCTTTGGATCGTTGTCAATGTCATTTACATTGGCGAGTATGCTTACAAAGACTTGTGGCCCACGGCTCTCCTCTACGCAGGGCTTGTCGTTCTGGCGATTCTGGGGTTGCGCGATTGGAATCGAGCGGCAGCCTCAACCAAATCTGCAGTTCTACTGAGTTCAGAGAACGCATAACAACAGCAGCGCGCAAATCATACAGCGGCCTGCACAATGTTCCGCATCGGCTCGCCCTCGATGTATGAGCGCAATTCGCTCGCCGCAGTTGCCATCGAGCGGCGAGCAAACTGCGGACTCGACCCAGCGACGTGCGGAGTCAACAGCAGATTCGGGCAACTCCACAGCGGATGCCCGTCCGGCAGTGGCTCGGGGTCGGTCACGTCCAGCGCGGCGCGAATCCTCCCCGAACGCAACGCCTCCACCAGCGCATCGGTATCTACAATCGCACCGCGCGCGGCGTTTACCAGCAGTGCGCCCTGCCTCATGAGCGCGAGCTGCTTAGCGCCGATGAGGTGTCGCGACTCATCCGTGAGCGGCAGAATGAGGATTACCACCTCGGCCTCCGGCAACAGGCTGTCGAGCATGCTTACGGGATGCACCTTGGGTTCGGTGCGTGGGCTGCGTGCCACGCGCGTCAACTCCACTGCAAACGGCTTCAGGTACTCTTCGATCTGCTTGCCGATGGCGCCATGGCCGACAAGAAGAACTCTCTTGCCAGTAAGTTCCTCCAGCATGACGGGAGGATAGAGCGGCCGCTTGTCGCCGGTCATCTGCTCATACTGCGTTGTCGCTTCAAAGCGGCGCTTCCAGACCCCAGACTCTTGAATATCGAGATAAAGCGGAAAATATTTCAGCATTGCGAGAATTGCGGAAACGGTCCACTCGGCGGTTGAGATGTTATGCGCGCCATGTGCGTTGCAAATTGTTACATGCGGACCCACGGTCCCGGGAATCCACTCGGTACCGGCCATGAGCGAAAGCACCAGGCGCACGCCATGCAACCTGGGCCACATCCGCATAGCTCGCGTTGAATACGGATCGGGAATCCACACGTCGAGTTCGACGTCATGTTGCAAGGGATATGGCAAAGGAACCAGTTCAATGCCTTCGGGAAATGCGGTCAAGCACTCCGCGTCCAACTGCGCCGGGTAACCAACTCGTAGCATCATTGTCTCCAATTCATGCTAACAAGAAAGGACGGTGGTTTCCCATGGCGATCGCACTTTGAGATTTGGTTAGTATTTATTATGGAAGAGCTTCGAGTTGACGTCGGGCCAGAATTCCTTGAGCAGATTGGCAAAGCCATCCAGGCCGATCTGCGTCACCCACCGTTGCCCGGTCTTGGTCCACGTGCGCTCCTCCCCGGGGTAGTAGAGGTTGGCGATTCCGGCTGCCGCTCCATTGCCCACAATCTCCGAGAAGTTGAATGACCTCCCCTCACCGTCGGTGCGTGTGACGAAGAGCCTGCCCACCGTATACCCCGTCCGTTTGAAGAGTCCTCCACGTCCCAGTGTGTAGTACCGCGGGTCTTCTTTTGTGATCACCGGTAATGTGAATTCGGTCATCAGGTTGCCATTGAGCGTGTCTGCAAAATTATGCCAGTAATAGCGCCCGTAAGCTGGAGCGCCTGTGTGAAACTCGGGATAAGAACTTTCGGCCTGAGAGACGCCCGAAAGAATGCCCACATAGATGAAATTCGAGTAATCGAAGCTGTCTTCAAATGTCAACTTGAATTTGTCCCGCGTTGAAAGCGGAGGCAGCGTTTCGTTGACGCCGACCGAGCGAAAATTGGGAATGATGCCAAGGATGCGCTTGGTCTGCTTGCCCTCGTAGTTGTAAGGGGCGCTGGGCGACGGTTGCGAAGGTTGGTTCTGCTGGGCCGGGGAAGGTGCATCCGGCAAGCCGGGCGCGCCGATCGCCGCTGTTTCCGGCGCGGAACCTTCGGGAGATTGGCACACTGAGGGCAGCGCCTGTGCGGCGGATATTACCATAAGAAAGAAAATTAAATAGAAGCGACGCATCGCTGGTTTTCTCCTATTCGAGAACCAAAATCGGAATTTATCGAAACGCATGAACCGTAATGGCGACAGGTCTCGCAGAAAGAAGCACGCAAACCACGAGTGAGTCAGCCTGAAACAACGCGTACCGTTTCAGACTTTGATGCAGCGGCGTGCGTTCGGTCTCAAATTATGCGCTGGGCGGCCGATGCAAGAGTGTGCTGTCATGAGTTCGGATCGACGAGCGACCAAGTGCGCGCCCAAACCGAGCATGTCATCCCGATTGACGCAGCGCCGATGAAAAGATGAGTACTGCGGCTGACACGCCTGGCGAGGGATTCCTGTAGCTCGTCGGAATATTCTCGAACTATTTATGAGATCCTCAATCGGTGGAGGGAAACGATGCGCTTGATCGGCAACAAGACTGCTTCTCAGCAGCAACTCGCAGTGAAGCTGCGGATCGCGCCCCCGCAGCACCATGCACTGCTTTCCTGGGAACGCAGGCGGCTCGTTATCCATGGCGCAAAGACCGCGTGTGCCGCAGCCCTCTGCTGGTGGCTGGCGTTGCGGTTCGGCTTGCGCGACGGCTACTGGGGCGCCATCAGCGCCATCATTGTCCTGCAGTCCAACTTCGGCGCCACGGTGTCTGCCTCGCGCGACAGGATTTTTGGGACGCTCATCGGCGCGCTCCTGGGTTTCGCCTTCTCTCTGTTTGGCGTTCTCCCCTGGAACTATATTCTCGCTGTGCTTGCCGCTGTGATCGTCTGTGGCCTGTTGGGGCTGCGTAGCAGTTCGCGGTTGGCGGGAGTCACTATCACCATTATTATGCTGGTGCAGAAGACCGACTCGCATTGGATACTCGCCCTGCATCGCGTTGGCGAAGTTATGCTGGGCATCGTAGTGGCCATCGCGGTCACAACGTTCGTGTTTCCCGATACGGCTCGCCTCAGGCTGCGCGACGGCCTGGCGCAGGAGTTTCTACTTCTGTCGGAGTTCTTTGAGGCGATACTGCGCGGATTCCGTGGCGAACCGGCAGAGAACCTTCCCGACATACGTCAAGATGTGCAAAAGGCGTTGCGCGCAAACGGCGAGTTGCTCGACGCATCGCGCAATGAGCCGTCTGGAGGGCCCGGCTGGCGTGAAGGTCTCGGCATGCTCTCGCAGTTTGGGCGCTCGCTCTTCGATGCATTGGTAGCGCTTGAGATCGCGGTAAAAGACAGCAGCCAGGATGGATACGCCGTCCAACTCGAGCCTGAGTTAGGCCGACTCGCACTCGACATCCGTGCCGGATTTCACCACGTTGCCAGCTGTATTCACAGTTGGCATTTCCATGTGCCGCCACCCCGCATGGATTTGGAAGACGACATCGCCAAGCTGGAAGAGCGCATGGCAGAGGTGCGGCCGACGGGCTATCAATTCTCGCAGGCCGAGATCTTGCGCGCCTATGCCGTTCAACTGCATCTGAAGGCCATTGCGCGCCTGCTGCGCGCTTCCCGGGTTGAAACCAATCTGGCCGTGGGCGAAGCGCAAAAATAGGATCGCTGATTCAGGCAAAAAACTTGCGCAGCGCATCCACGCAGTCGTCGATCTGCTCGAGGGTGACGGCGTATCCGAAGCGCAAGTGGCCCTCGCCCTGCGCGCCAAACACCGATCCAGGAACCGTGGCAATGTGCGCCTTTTCAAGTAATGTCTGCGCGGCTTTGCGGCTGTTCTTGTCGATCTTCTCTGTGAGGGGGAAGGCATAAAACGCGCCGGCCGGTGGCGGGCATTCCAGGCCTACTTCATTGAGTCCTGCAACCAGCAGGTCGCGACGTTGCCGGTACTCTTCACGCCGTCGCGCAATCTCATGCTCCGGTGTTTTGACGGCTTGCATCATGGCAAACTGCACGGGTGTTGGCACCCCATTTGTTGAATACAGAACAATCTTTCGCATTGCAGTCATGAACGGTTCCTGCGCCACAACATAACCGGCGCGCCATCCCGTCATCGCGTAAGTCTTCGAGAACGTGTAGCAAGTAATCGTACGCTCTGCCATGCCGGGCAACGAGGCGATTGAAACGTGAACTCCTTCGTAGACAAGGTCCTCGTACGCTTCGTCGGCAATCACAATCAAATCGCGCTCGATGGCGAACGCGGCCACTTCTTCGGCCTCTGCTCGGGTGAAGACGACTCCGCTCGGATTCTGCGGCGTGTTGTAGTAGATTGCTCTCGTCTGTGGCGTGGAGAACTGCTCCAGCGTTTTACGCACGCCATTGCGGCGTGCAGTCACTGTCGGCACCAGCAGCGGACGTGCCTGCGTCCCCGTCACAAGGTCACGGATCGGCGTCCAGTAAGGCGAGAAGACCAGCGCGTCATCGCCTGGATCGAGCACGCTTTGGAACGCCGCATATAAACCTTGCGAGCCCCCAACCGTTGCCAGCACTTCATCCACAGTGGCGCGAATATCGTTCTTCAACGCCAACTTAGCGACCAATGCTTCGCGCAAAGCAAGGAAGCCGGAAGATGGTGCATAGCGCGTCTGATTCTCAATCAGCGCCTTGATGGCTGCGTACTTGATTTCCTCAGGCGTTTCAAAGAAAGGCTCTCCGCCGTGCAGCGCATGCACCTTCACGCCCTCGGCACGCAGCGCCATCACCTTGTTGCGCACCTGTACGATATCGGAGAAGCCGACTTCATCCAGTCGCTTCGCCAACCGGATTCCGCTTTGCTTACTTGCCATGATTTTGGATTCCTCGCCGCGCCGGAAGGAGCATCCCGCGACAGCTTATTCGATGCCGATTTGTGTCCGCCAGTATCCCGGCATCGCATCGCGCCCTCAGACAGCGAGGATTTCGGTGTAGACCGCCATTCCCACCACTGCATCCGCGCCAAGTGCGTCGAGGACATCCACTTCCTGCCGGCTTCGAATGCCGCCGGCAACAATCAACTGCCGCTCCGTGAGTTTGCGCAACCGTGCCGCGGTCTCGATGGGGAAACCCTGCATCATCCCCTCTCCATCCACATGCGTGTAAAGAAACGCGCCCACGTGCGGTTCGAGCAGCGGGATTGCCTCGTCCGGAGTAAGTTCAACCTGGGACTTCCAACCCTTGACTGCAATGCGCCCGTGCTTGGTGTCAATCCCGGCAACAATGCGATCGGCGCCCACGTTTGCGGCCAATTCGCCGGCGAAGTTCGTATTCACGGCGCCCTGCTCAGTGAAGAGTGCCGAACCAATAATGACGCGGGTGGCGCCGGCATCCAGAACTTGACGGGCGCGATCGATGGAGTGAATTCCGCCTCCCGCCTGGCAGGGCAGCCGCCGGGAGATTTGCGCAACGAGCGCCGAGTTATCGCCTTGTCGCATCGCTGCGTCGAGGTCAATCAACTGGACGAGAGGGTACTTTGAGAACTTATCAATCCAATACTCGAAGTCGTCAAACGCAAGGCGGAGTTTCTCGCCCTGGACTAACTGGACAATACGGCCGCCCAGCAAATCGATCGATGGAATCAGCATGGCAACCTCATGGAAATGCCCGATTTGGCAAGGTCCTCTTTGAGAGAGCGAGCGCTCGATACGCCGAAGTGAAAAATGCTTGCCGCCAGCGCTGCATCGGCTTTGCCGCGACCGAAGACTTCGACAAAGTGCTCCACAGTGCCAGCGCCACCCGATGCGATCACGGGGATGCTGACTGCTTCGCTGACCGCCGCGGTCAACTCGCAGTCGAAGCCAGTCCGCATGCCATCGGAGTCCATTGAGGTGAGAAGGATTTCGCCTGCCCCGCGCGATTCTGCTTCGCGCGCCCACTCGACAACACGCCGCCCTGCTAGTTTGCGGCCGCCTTGCACAAACACCTGCGCATCGCGCACAGGATTGGCAGCCTGCGGATCGCGGCGAGCGTCAATCGCGACGACGACTGCCTGCGCGCCAAAGCTGCGGCCAATGGCATCGATCAGCGTTGGATCGGCAAGCGCCGCTGAGTTTACGCTCACCTTATCCGCGCCGGCCTCAAAGACTTGTGCGGCGTCGCTGGCGCTGCGAATGCCGCCGCCGACGCAGAAGGGGACAAATAACTCCCGCGCCGTGCGGCGGACTGTGTCGAGCAGTGTTGCGCGGCCTTCGTGCGTGGCCGTGATGTCGAGAAGAACAATTTCGTCTGCGCCATCCCGGGCGTGGCGCGCGGCTTGCGTCGCAGGGTCGCCGGCATCGATAATGTCGACGAACTGAACGCCCTTGACAACGCGGCCCGCGCGGACGTCGAGGCAGGCGATGATGCGTTTAGTGATCACTCGATCCCTCCGCATTCCAGGCAAGAAAATTGCGCAGAATCTTCAAGCCGGTTGCGCCGGACTTCTCCGGGTGGAATTGCACGCCCATCACGTTGGCGCGTTCCACCGCTGCGGCGAAAGGCGCAATGTAATGCGTAACTGCGGCGCTGTCAGCAGTGACAGGAGCTTTGTAAGAGTGAGTGAAATAGACGAACTCGCCCGGCTCGACACCCGCAAGCAGGCGCGAACCCGCACGCACCTCAAGCGAGTTCCAACCGACGTGCGGGACTTTTTCTGCGCCTTCGGCAAAGCGCACACAAGACTCGGCGAATTGCCCGAATCCCGGTTGGTCGGGCGCTTCGCTCGAACCCGCGTAGAGCCACTGCATGCCGACACAGATGCCGAGAAAAGGAACGCCGCGCGCGATAGCCGCACGTATTGCTGGAGTCAGACCGGTGGCATTCAGGCGCTGGGTAGCAGCAAAGTGGCCCACGCCGGGCAGGACGATGCGCTCCGCTGCTTCCACCGGGCCAAGATCGCCGTCGGTGACCAGAGGCTCCGCGCCAACATGGCGCAGTGCTTTGAGGACCGATGTCAGATTGCCGGCTTTGTAATCGATGACGGTTACCTGCGTCACAGCAATCCTTTCGTCGAGGGCAGCATCTCGCCCAATTGCTTGTCCTTACTGCAAGCCACGCGCATCGCACGTGCGAATGCCTTGAAGATCGCCTCGATCTTGTGATGATTCGAGCGGCCGTACATCGTTTTCACGTGAACATTGGCGCGCGCGCCGCGCGAGAAGGCTTCGAAGAAGTCAGTTACCAACTCGGTTTGCAAATCGCCCACCAGCCGCGTGCGCACCTTGGTGTCGACAGCAAAAGCGGCGCGGCCGCCAAGATCGATCGCGGCGATCGCCAGCGTCTCATCCATCGGCATCAGAAAGTAACCCGCGCGCAGGATGCCGCGCTTGTCGCCAAGCGCGCGGTCGAACGCCTCGCCGAGGGCGATGCCCACATCCTCAACAGTGTGGTGTTGATCGACGTCGAGATCTCCGTCGCACTTGAGTTCCAGATCGAAGGCGCCGTGCCGCGTAAACAATTCCAGCATGTGGTCGAAGAATCGAATGCCTGTCGACACCTTGTACTGTCCCTTGCCTTCAATCGTCAGATGAATCGCAATGCGGGTCTCGGTGGTGTTGCGCTCGATGTGCGCCTTGCGCTGCGGCGTCAATGCTTCGTTCAATGTCATGCCTCTTCTCCCCCGTGGCGCAACTTCGCCATCGCATCTGTCATTGCGATTGCGGCCTGCCGCATCTGTTCGCGCGTGCCAATGGTGATGCGCACGCGCCCATCGCAGCCCGGATCGCTGGATCGGTCGCGTACCAGGACTCCGGCAGCGCGCATCAGGCGCACAAACTCCGCGTGTTGCGGACCAATATCCACGAGGACAAAGTTGGCGCGGCTGGGCCAGCGGCGAACTCCGACCGCATCGAGCATAGACTCGAATTCCGCGCGCGCCGTGAGCACCTCGGCAACATACCATTCGAGGTAATTCGTATCTTCGAGCGCGGGCTGCAGACACGCGAGGGCAAGTGAATTCACGCTGTAAGGGGAGAGTACGCGACGAACCCAATGCATCAACTCGACAGGACCGGCAAGAAGACCGAGGCGCAAACCAGCCAATCCATAGGCCTTGGAGAAGGTGCGCGCCACAATAAGGTTGGGCACAACTCCGACGAGGTCGATCAGTGTCTCGCCGCAGAAATGAAAATACGCTTCATCCACAAGAAGCACGGCATGAGGGCAGCATCGGGCAACTTCGACGAGTTGCGCGCGTGTAGCCACGCTGCCTGAAGGGCTGTTGGGATTGGCGATGGCAACGATCTTGGTGCGCGGCGTGATGGCCGCGAGGAGAGAGTTGAAAGGAAACTGTAAATCGTCAGCCGCCTGCACATGAATGACGGTAGCGTCCGTGGCCGACGCATAAACCTCATACATGGTGTAAGTGGGAACGGGCAGAAGAAGCTCGTCGCCGCTGTCGAGGAAGCTCTCGAAGAGCACGTGAATCGCTTCGTCGACGCCGTTGGTCAGCGCTAACTGTGGCGCATCCAGGCCGAGATGCGCTGCAACGATCGCCTCGACCGGCGCGCGCTCCGGATAGCGCGTGAGTGAGCCGGTGGAAATGCTTGCCAACGTTTCGCGCACTTTGGGCGAGCAGGCCAAAGTGTTTTCGTTGAAGTCGAGACGCAGCAAGTCGCGGCAGCCAAGTGGAGGGTGATATTCCATCATGGCCTGCACACGGGCGCGCGGCGAAGGAAGGAGCGATGCTTGAACTTCAGCCACGAGACCTCCTTGGCTGCAGCCGTGTACGAATAGCTTCCGCGTGGCCAATCAGCCCTTCAGCTTCAGCGAGCAGCGCCGCCTGCGGACCCAACGCGCGCATTGCCGGCGCACGATACTCTTGCACTGTGATGAGCTTGACGAAATCGTTGACGCTGAGGCCGCCGCGCACGCGCGCTGTTCCACCCGTAGGTAATGTGTGGTTGGGGCCGGAGAGGTAATCGCCCATGGGCTGCGCCGACCAGCGGCCTACAAACACCGAGCCGGCATTTACAACCCAATTCAGATCTTCTGCCGTGTCTACCGTAAGATGCTCGGGCGCGATGCGATTTGTAATCTCCCGCGCCTCACCACTCGAGGAGGCAATGACGATGAGGCCGTTGCGATCGAGCGCCTCGCGTGCAATAGCGTTGTTGCGGCTGCGATCCCTGGTTTCCGCCGCGACCTCGGTGGCAAGTTCGGCGCGTGTTGTGATGAAGACGGCTAACGCTTCAGGATCGTGCTCTGCCTGCGCTACAAGGTCTGAGGCGATGTCGGCAGCATTGCCTCGATCGCTCGTGACCACGATTTCTGTTGGGCCGGCAAGCATGTCGATGGCACAGTCGAATGCGACCAGCCGCTTGGCCGCAGTCACGTATAGATTGCCCGGCCCGACGATTTTATCGACACGCTTCAGAGAGACAGTCCCATAGGCCAGCGCGGCGACGGCATGGGCGCCGCCGAGGCGATAAAACTCTGTGATGCCGAGAAGGTGCGCCGCGGCCAACGTCTCGATCGCCGGCTTGGGCGAGACCGCAAGGATTCGCGGCACGCCTGCCACCTGCGCGGGAATGGCCGTCATCAGCAGCGTTGAGGGCAGCGGATGGCGGCCGCTGGGCACATAGCAACCAACCGAGCCGAGGGAACGCACAAGCTGGCCGGTGGTGAGGCCGGCGACAGGCGAGGCGGACCAGGATGCCGGCAACTGCCTTTTCGCAAACTTGCGAATCTGTGTCGCCGCGGTGGTCAACGCGCGCTGCATCGCGGGGCTGACGGCTTTCCACGCCGCGGCCATCTCTTGCGGCGTAACGCGAAGGGCAGCGGGGTCGGAAAGTCCGTCAAATTGCGCGGCGTAGCGCAACAGGGCGCGATCGCCGCGCTTGCGCACGTCGGCGACGATGCGCTTGACGATGGGCAGGACGGAGTCAAGCGAAGCACTGCCGCGTTGTTCCAGCGCGGCGAGTATTTCTGTCGCCTGTTGTGCGCCTCGTCCTTTGGTCCGGATGGTCTTCAATTCTTTGTCTCCGGTGATCTTCGATGAGTGGTTCCCCATCCTCGCGCAATAGGATCAGGCGAGGATGGGGCGCTTGGACCAGGTTTCTGACCGAATGAAGAAGTTCCTTGAGTTCATGGTTTCCCAGGCTTCAAAATCGAGATCCTTCGATAGGCTCAGGGTCACCCGGATGTTTCAAGTTTGTGGTCTCCCACATCTCAAAATCGAGATGTGGGGCACCCGGGTGTTTCAAGTTTGTGGTCTCCCACATCTCAAAATCGAGATGTGGGGCACCCGGGTGTTTCAAGTTTGTGGTCTCCCACATCTCAAAATCGAGATGTAGGGCACCCGGATGTTT
>Ga0181516_10001610_pt1 | contig 17070 bp, 9 predicted proteins | sample PEATcosm2014_Bin_25_FD_121104 | JGI IMG/M metagenome (GOLD analysis project Ga0181516, IMG submission 121104) | Peatland microbial communities from MTU Mesocosm Facility, Houghton, MI, USA - PEATcosm2014_Bin01_10_metaG | ecosystem: Environmental > Terrestrial > Soil > Wetlands > Peat | place... | reverse complement strand
CCATCAACGAATACGTCGCCTACGAGAGCGTCCTTGCCGAAAAATGGCAGCAGCAACAGGAGCAGGTTTCGCACAGCGCCCTGTGGCTCTCCAGCATTCTTATCGGATTCAGCTTTCTCGTCGCCATCGCCAGCGGCATCGCCACCACACGCATCGTGAGCGGCAGGATCTTCAGAGCCCAAACCGCCCTCGAGGCCATGGCCGCCATGGATCTGTCCGGCCCCGACATTGAAGTGCACACCGCTGACGCTCTCGACCAGGCCCTCATGTCGGTGAACCATATGAAGGGCGCGCTCGCTCTCGTCCTCGACGAGACCGGAAAAATCGGCGCCCAGGTGTCGGCCGCCGCCGCGGAAATGGCCGCCACTTCGCAACGTTCGACTCAGGCTACCAACGAAGAGCGCACCCAGACCGAGCGCGTGGCCGCAACCCTGACCGAAATGGCCTGCTCGGTTGAGGAGATTGCCAAAAACTCCGCCACGGCATCGCAGTCGTTCTCAGAGGCATTTGCATCCGTCCAGCGCGGCGAGGAAGCCGTTGTCTCCACCAACTCCAAAATGCGCGAAATCTCCGAGCAATCCGTCGTCGTCACCCGTAGCATCGAAAGCCTGGCCACCACCTCGGAGGAGATTGGCCGGGCCGCCAGCCTTATCCGCAACATTGCCTCGCAAACCAACTTGCTGGCGCTGAATGCCGCCATTGAGGCAGCCCGCGCCGGCGAGCATGGCCGCGGCTTCTCCGTGGTAGCCGGTGAGGTGCGCCGGCTGTCCGAGCAAACCGGCGCCGCCACCACCGAAATCGACGCCATGATCGCCTCTGTGCAGCAGCAGGCACAGGGCGCCCTTACACAGACTCGCTCCGAGAGCTCGTTCATTGCCGATGGCCTGGCCCTCACCGAGACCACCCGCGCGTCCTTCACCCACATCCGCGACTCGGTCTCCACCGTCAACGCCCTGATTGACCAAATCGCAACCGCCGCCGGCCAGCAGGCTTCCGCCACCGAAGACTTGAACCGCAACCTCCACGAAATCGTCCAGCTCACCGCTCAATCGGCCACTGCAGCCGCTGAATCGTCCGAGGCCAGCACCGAACTCAGCAAACTGTCCGAGCAGTTGCACGCCCGCCTGATACGGGTAAAACTCCCCTGCGGCGATGCGCCGAGAGTCAACCGCCAAGCTCACCAAGCTCTGCGGGAACGAGATCTATAAGACGGTCGGCCGGCTGGCGAGCCTTTCCGGGCAGGCTCGCCGACCCTCGCCTAGCGAACTTTCCCGGCGGCGTTCTCCAACACCACATCCGCCAGCACGCCCGTATCTACCGTCGCCGGCAGGTGCGAACAGAAACCGATCCCCACATAGAAAGGGCCGTCGAAATGGACCTCCACCGGAGGCCCGAACTGGTGCATTGGCTCGCCCTTCACGCTGATGAAGATCGCAATCGAGTCGCCATGCTTCTCAATCCCGATGCGACTCGCCATGACATGCGTCAACCCGCCGCCGAAGGTATAGGTCATGTCCCGCATCTGCGCGCCCTGGTCGCCGCGGTAGGCCAGGTGGATCATGCCCGTGCCGTGCTCGCCGATCATGGCCTCTTTGGAGTCGTCGTCAAGCGCCTGCCGGATCACCAGCACAGCCTTGCGATCTCCATATCCCTTCGCATCCGGAAAACTCGCCGTCGCCGCCAGCGACACATCCCCGGTCATCTTCTTCCACAAAAAGCGGAACTCGTCCCGCTGGTACCAGATGTTGTAGCCGGCTGAGTTGATCGTGTACCGACCGCTCGCCGCGTCGTAGCTCGCACTTCCCGGCGCCAGCGCCGCACCCACGTCCGACTGCCCTTCAAACATCCCGATCGGCGTCGCAAAATTCTTGCTGGCGCGATGAAAGTCCGCCGGCGGCGGCACCTGTGTATGCGTCGCCGACCCGGGCAGCGCCCAATCCGGCACCGCGGGCGCTTGCGCCGCCACGGGCGGCGCCCCGGCCCCCGACGCCAAACCGACCAAACACACCACCATCCACCGCTTCATCGCCATTCCAACCCCATAGATTTCCATAGCAAAAGACTCTACCAGACGCCCCCGATCCATGATCCATGATCCCTGATATGCGATCATTTCCTGTCAACCAAAGGACCCCGAAAATGAAGCGGCTAATTTTTCTCTTCCTCCTCGTCCTGGCTCCGCTCTCCGCTCAAACCTTCCAGCCCACGTGGGACTCCATTGACAAGCGCCCCACCCCCGCCTGGTTCAGCGACGCCAAGTTCGGCATCTTCATCCACTGGGGTGTTTACTCGGTGCCCGCCTATGCGCCGGTGATTCCCGGCAAGCTGGCCTATGCCGAGTGGTATTGGCACCAAATGATCGAGGGCCGCGACAATCCCAAGGCCAACCCCGTCGAAGCCGGCACCTGGGACTATCACCAGAAGCGCTACGGAAGGGACTTCGCCTACCAGAACTTTGCGCCTGAGTTCAAGGCCGAGCTCTTCGATCCCGACCAATGGGCAGGGATTTTTGAGGATTCAGGCGCCAAATACGTCGTCCTCACTTCGAAGCACCACGAAGGCTTTGCCCTGTGGCCCAGCGCCGAGGCGTCTGCCACCTGGGGCCGTCCCTGGAATGCCGTGGAAGCCGGCCCCAAGCGCGACGTGTTGGGCGATCTGAGCGACGCCGTGCGGCGCAAGGGCCTGCGCATGGGCTACTACTATTCGCTCTACGAGTGGTACAACCCGCTGTGGCTCAAAGACAAACCGCGCTACGTCCGCGACCACATGACGCCGCAGTTCAAGGACCTGGTCACCAAGTACAAGCCGTCGATTATCTTCACCGACGGCGAGTGGGAAAGCACATCGGCGGAGTGGCACAGCCCGGAACTGCTGGCGTGGCTTTTCAACGAGTCGCCCGTCAAGGATGAAGTCGTGATCAACGACCGCTGGGGCTCGGACACGCGCCACAAGCACGGCGGCTACTGGACCACCGAGTACACCGCCGGCATGAGCGGCATGGACCACCCCTGGGAAGAGAGCCGCGGCATGGGCTTCAGCTACGGCTACAACCGCGCCGAGCGCCTGCAGGACTACCACACCGGCCGCGAACTGGTCATCATGCTCACCGACATTGTGAGCCGCGGCGGCAACCTGCTGCTCGACATCGGCCCCGCCGCCGACGGCACCATCCCCGTCGTCATGCAGGACCGCCTCCACCAGATCGGCGCCTGGCTCAAGATCAACGGCGACGCCATCTACGGCACCCGCCCATGGAAGGCCTCGCGCCAGTGGAGCGCCGGCGAAGTGCCCACAGTTAACTACAACGCCGAGTTTGAAACCGCCTACGACGTATCCAAGCTAGCCGGCATGCCCGACCCCGGCAAGGCCGGCATCGAGGCCTTCTTTACCACCAAGGGCGACACGCTTTACGCAATCCTTCCCCGCTGGCCGGGGCGTGGATTTGTGTTGAAGGACGTTACCGGAGTGAAGTCCGTGGCGCTGCTAGGTTCGGCGGCACCGGTGAAGTTTAAGGCGGAAGGGAATGGAGTGCAGATCGAGTTGCCGGAACCGACCGACGAGTTGCTTCAGCAGCCGGCCTGGGTGCTGAAGGTGAGCCGATAGGCAGGTGACCCATTCAAGCGCCTGGAGGAAGCAAGGCGAACGGTCGCGGTTTCCCAGCCAAGCCGCAAAAAGCCTGGCTTGGCTGGGGCACGGATGATCGTAGCATCACCAACCGGAGGGAAATTGGGCGGCCCGCCCGCCTGTTGTGCCGCCCCCGAAGGCGACAGCGAAGCCCAGGCCGTAGCGCTACCATTTGAGGGGAGATCCGCGCACCCATGGAGAAAGCAATGAGCGACATTCCAACCCAATCCACCTCAATCTCCCGTAGAGACTTCATCGCAACGGGAACCATGTTTGCCTTGTTGCCTGCGGCGCACCTTACAGCCATCGCGCCGACAGTCGAAGAAGAGCCCGCGATCACGCCTCTTGAGCGGCCGAGGGACGAAGCGCAGCCTGCCGCTCCCGCATGGATCAAGGACCTCATCCTCTACGAGGTCGCGACCAAAGGGTTCACTTCTCCGCGTGGTCCCGAGAGCGGGACCTTTGCCAGCCTGAAGGAAAAGCTGCCCTATCTCCAGACACTCGGCATCACGGGCATCTGGCTCGCCGGCTATTCGCTCTGCGACCCCAACCACTTCTACAACATCTGGACGCAGTACGCGGTCATCGAGCCGGACAAACTCGATCCCTCTCTCGGCACAAAGCAGGAATTCAAGTCGCTAGTCGACACCGCGCACAGTCGCGGCATCAAGGTGATTCTCGACGTAATCACCCACGGCTTAATGAAGGATTGCCCGCTCGTCCGTCAACATCCTTCCTGGTTCCGCGGCGGCAGTTGGGGAATGGCAGACTTCGACTGGACCGGAGGCCACACAGATCTCGACGACTGGTGGGTCAAGATCTACACCGGCTTCGTCGTCGAGTGTGGCATCGACGGCTATCGGCTCGACGTGAACATCTATCGCCCCGACCTGTGGGAGCGCATCCGGCGCAACGCTGCTGCGGCGGGCCATCCCATCGTCATCTTTGAAGAAATCAACCCGGCGATACCCGGAGTCACCGATTTCTCCCAACGCGAGAACATGATCTGCGCCAGCGAATCCGGGCTGATGAACGAAATATTGCTCGACGACATTCCAGGATTCTTTGCGCACAAGTTCGGCCGCTCCGGCTTTTACGAGGTCGAAATCCGCTACCGCGACGGCGAGATGCACAAAGGCAACACAAAGGGCGAAGGACCCATTGAAGTGCACCTCGACGGCCTTGTGCCTGGCCGCGCCTCACGCAAAGTCGGCGAGGACTTCGGCAAGCCCGACGGCCTGCCAAATGTGCACCTGACGCTCGACCATATCGAACGCAAACCCATCGCCAACCTGACGATCCACAACGAAGCCGGAGAACAATGGCAGCTCCGCTCAGAAGCCTGGGGCGCCCATCCGCTGTTCATCGACGTCCCTGAGGAGGCTCTGTACACCGGCATTCTCGGTCCTAAAGCCGAAGCCTGCATCGCCACCCTGGTCTGGGGTTCGTCCGTTCAGCTCAGTTGCCATGACAACGGGTGGGCCGGCTTCCCGCTCGACAAGAACCCATACGTAGCGCAAGGCAGCCGGTCGATCTTTGGCTACTCATTCCTCCTCTCGCCCATGATTCCCATCTTCTTCTCCGGCGAGGAATTCAACGCCGGCTACCATCCGCTGCCTACCCTCTCCCCCAGTCTCTATGGAGGCAAGGACGCAGGAAAAGGCCGCTGGCTCTACGGCTCCATGCTCGATTGGAACGAGTTGCAGGAGCCCGGGCACAAAGCCATGCTCGCGGATGTGCAGAAAATGATCTCGATTCGCCGCCAGCACTCCGGCATCCTGGCCATGACGCCTGGAGGTGACGCGCCGAATCTGCGCGCGGTTCCGTGCGAGTGCGCGGCCAAGATCCCTGTGCCTTACCTGCGCTGGAACGACCGCGCAGCGATCGTGGTCGCCGCCAACCGAAACCGGGACCAGGACGCCGCAATCGAGCTGGTGATTGACTTGGCAGGCACCTCCATCGACGGGCACGAGCGCTATATCGTCACGGATTTGTGGTCCGGAGCAGCGGCCCGCACCCATTCCGCGGCGGACATCAAATCCTTTGCCATCCGGGTCCAACGCGACGGAAACACCGGTGGCGGCTTGGCGGTCTTCAAAATCGAGCCCACCGCATGAGGGAGGTTTGGCTTACGGCGTAACCGTCATGGTAAGCGTGGCGGATGCACCGGCATTGAACGTCGCATTCCCTCCATAGTCCGCTACAATCTTGTGGGTGCCGGCGGTGAGTTTGGTGGTGATGTGGGCTGAGCCAGCGCTCAGGGTCACGGTGCCCAGCACGCGCGTCCCGTCCTTGAAGACCACCTGTCCGGTGGGCGTGCCCGCCTCACCGGGGGTAGGCGTCACCTTGGCAGTAAAGGTCACCGATTGAGTTGCCTTCGGCTTGGCCAGGCTGGTCGTCAGCGTCACTTGATCCCCGCCCTGGTTGTAGAAGATCTCCACACCGCCGCCGCCCGTGAACGGATCGTTGCCGAAGTCGACGCTCAGGAAGGCGAGGTCGGGGGCGCCGTCGTGGTTAAAGTCTCCCGTCACCATCTGCGTGGGAACGTGATCGAGGGGGAAGAACTCCGGCGCGCCAAAGGTTCCATTGCCGACGCCCGGCAGCACAACGAAGCTTTGCGCGGTGGGGCCGATGCCGATGAGGTCCGCGATGCCGTTTTGGCGCACCGACGCCTCAAGGATGCCCGTCATCGGGCCGGTGGCCGTGTAGGTTTTCTGGGTCTGGAAGGTGCCATTGCCGTTGCCCAGCAGGATGGAGATGCCCGCGCTGCTGGCAACCGCGATATCGATCTTTCCATCGCGATTGAAGTCGCCGGTGATGGCGGCAACCGGAGCCTTGCCGGCAGCGTAGGTCTTTTGCGGCAGGAAGGTTCCATCTCCCTTGCCCAGCAATACGCTTACGGTGTTGCTGCCGCTGTTGACCACAACTACGTCGATTTTGCCATCGCCGTTGAGGTCGCGCTTGAGCACAAAAACCGGATCGGCGCCGACCGGGTAGGTGACCGCCGGCGCAAAGGTGCCGTCGCCCTTGCCCATGAGGATCTCGAAGGCCGAGCCATCGATGGAAGCAAGATCGGCCTTGCCGTCGCCGTTGAAGTCCCCGGCGGCGTAGTAGTTGGAATTCAGGTCGAGTTGTGGCCCCTGCGTGGTAAAGTTGCCCTTGCCGTCTCCAAACAGGACCTGCGCATAGGGCTGGGTGTCCTGGTTGTAGTCGAGCCACATCACGCTGCCCGTGGTCATGAAGGCGATGTCCAGGTAGCCGTCCCCATTGAAGTCGCCAATCGCGGGAGGAACCGAGCTGAACGAGCCGAAAGCATAAAACCCGAGACCTGAGCCTTGGCCCAGGGTCAGTGTGTTTTTTGCTCCGCCCAGCAAGGTACCGACACCTGGCTCAATGTACCCATGCTCATTGAAATAGTCCACGAACGCCAGATCGCTGTACCCATCGCCATTGAAATCGCTGCTGTTCATCACCGCGAAGGCAGTCCACGGCCCTGCTACATCTGAAATGGAGACGGGAGCGCGAAGAATTCCCGGTCCGGCATTGACCACCACCTGCACGCCGCCGGCAGCGCCCTCCACAATGTCTTCCCGGCCGTCCCCGGTGAAATCGCCGAGAGCGATGGGCCCGCCTCCCGTGCCGTACGTGTGCGGTGTCAAGACCCCTTTGCCATTGTTGAACTGAACCATCATGGGGTCGGCTGCGAACACGAGATCGGGTTTGCCATCCAGGTTTCCCGTCTGCATGTCACCGAACGAGTACGGTGTGCTGGTGCAGGTTTCCGCATTCAGATTGAAGGTCCCATCCCCGTAGCCTGGAAACAGACACGCGCCCCCCAAATACCAAACGGGATTGTCGTTGTTGTAGCTCAGAACGACATCGGGATTGCCGTCGCCGGTAAAGTCGGCAATCGCGACCTCTGTCGGCAGCGAATCCGGCAGGTAGGCGTAGGTAAAGACGGGCTTCAGGTTGAAGTGCCCCGTACCTGTGCCCAACAGTACCTGGGCGGTCCCGAAGGTATCGCTGGCCACGATATCCAGATGCGAGTCGCGATTGACGTCGCCCACCGCCAGCGCCAGACTGGTCGATGCGGAGAGGCCGGTCTTGGTCACGATCGGATTCTCAAAGATTCCGCCTGACTTTCCCAGGAGGACTGCGACCGAGGTGGCGTTTGCTACCACGATGTCGGTCTTGTCGTCGCCGTTGAAGTCACCGGCGGCCAGTTCGCCGGCAGAGGCCAGCCCATCCGTGATTTTCACCGGCGGAGAAAACGTGCCGTTGCCGTGGCCCAGAAAGACCTCCACCACGTTACCGGGGCTTGGCGCCACCAGGAAATCCTGATTGCCGTCGCCGTTGAAGTCGCCGGCCACCATCAAGGGCGGGACGCCGGAGGTATTCGCAGGCAGGGTGGCGATGGTCTTGGGCGCCGCAAAGGCGCCTTTCCCGGTCCCCAGCAGGATGCTGAGCACGTTGTTGCTGTTGAGGGCGACCACATCGGCTTTGCCGTCCCTGTTGAAGTCCGCCGAAACGAGCTTCACGGGAGTGCCGCCAGAAGGGTAAACGGTCAACTGGAAGAACTGGTTAATATCGGAAGCACGACTTTCCGCTGCACCGATGAGAACGAGGAGGAGGGTTGCGGCGGCTGCACATCGCGGAAGGGATTGGCTGGAGCGATGGAGCATCTTTGTTGCAGGAGAAACGGGCCGGGACATACTGGCTCCTGGACTGGCGTCCCTAGTGAAGGGCAAGAGTCCGACTTCTGCGCGGTACGACCATGGTTAGATGCGGCGTTGCCAGAATTCGAAGCCTGCCAACATTTCCGCTCGCCGTTCGCGCAGCAACGCAAAACCATAATCCCCACCACCGCCGGCATTCCCAATCCGCCCCGATGTGGGAGGAGCGCCGACCTCCTGGTCGGCTGTAGCGCGGACGTCCTCGTCCGCGCTCGGCAAAGCACGGTCTCCCCGTCGCCCTCGCCGCCGTGTACCCAATCCCTCGCTTCTCTTTTATCGCTCGCGGAGCGTAAATGGCGGGCTCCCCGGTCTGGATTTTCAGACATCGGAGACATCCTCCCACATTCGGGCGAGGCCCCTTTCACGGCCGCTTCAACCCACAATGAGGGCGCCCCATGAGCCTCTTGCAAAATTCCGTGGATGCGTTGATTTAGCGGGTGGGGGTGGGTATCTCGTGCTTTAGAGCGGAACCAGAGTCGCTGTGGCCCATTGAGTTTTGTGCAAGGTCGCCGCTCCCTGAGGGTCGCGTCGACTTGAGAACTGTGGTTTCGGGATACATCGACTCTGGTTCCGCTTTAGAATCTGGTTTCCACACCATAGATTCGCGGAGCGATCCCACCGCATGCAGTTGAAAGTTTCTTGCTTGTTGATGCCTTTTCAGCGTCTTCTTCAAGAAGTTCTGTTTCCTGCCCTGGAACTGCAAACCGGTCCTCTGCCGGAGAAGCATCGACAGTTGGTGCGGATTTTGAGTCTGATCCGGGTCGAGTCTCTGGTCTGCCCCGTGGTCTGCCCCGTGGTGGGCGGCGTGGGTCGGCCGGCGCGGTATCGGCAGGCCATGGCGCGGGGGCCGCACGGTGCGGGTGCGCGGCTAATGCCAAGGTTATGTGCCATCTGATGTTCGGCATCCTGGCCTTGGCCGCCGATCGGATCCTGCGGCTGATTCTGCCACTGGCCGGCTGAGGGCAAAACCCTCGACAAGCCGCTCGACGAACCCATGCGCCAGGCCGCGCAAGTCCCTGGCACAGGTCGCGGCGTGCTCTAAAACAGCAAAGAAAGCAAAAAACCGCTCGCCCCGCGCGCAAACTAAACCGCCGTACACCCATGGCAGTGCAAAAACACGACCTGCTGCCTATGCGTGCCGCGCAGTTCGTGAATTTTGCAAGAGGCTCCCAGGTCTCAAAATCGAGACCTGGGGCGCCCGGAATTTAGGAGCGGCCTTTGTTGCATCGAGACCTGGTGCGTCCGGAGGCCGGCGACGGCTTTAGTTATTTCCCAGGCCGTCGTTCTTGTGGTAGTTGGGATAGGGTGGAATCGGGAAGTCGGGGACCGGGTGAGCCTTGAGTTCCTCTAGCACCGTCTGGACGCCGATTTCGAGCTGGCGGTCATGGCCGTCGGCTGCGTCTTTGGGCAGGTCTTCCACCGCAACATCGGGCGGGATGCCGTGGTTCTCCACCTCCCAGTCGCCGTTGATGCCGTAGATGGCGTAGCGCGGGGCCATGACGTAGCCGTTGTCGATGGGTGACGGGTAGCCGCCGATGCCGACGAGGCCGCCCCAGGTGCGCGTACCCACCAGTTTCCCGATGCCGGCCTTGCGGAAGTACCAGGGCATGGCGTCGCCGCCGGAGCCGGAGTTCTGGTTGATGAGCATGACCTTGGGGCCGAAGATGGCGCCGACGGGGTCGTGGATGGGCTTGCCGTCGCGCTCGATGGCGCCGGAGAGTGGGAAGCGCTTGAGCACGTCGACCACGTAATCGGCGATGAAGCCGCCCTCGTTCCAGCGCTCGTCGAGCACCAGGGCCTGCTTGTCGAGCTGCGAATAGAAGTAGCGGTTGAAGTTGGTGTAGCCGGAGCCGCCGGTGTTGGGCATGTAGACGTAGGCCACCTTGCCGCCGGAGAGCTCGTTGACCTTGCGGCGGTTGGCCTCGATCCAGTCGAGGTTGCGCAGGCCGTCTTCGTCGCCGATGGGAATGACCGTCACGTCGCGGGCGTCTTTGCCGTCCGGGTTGGGGCCGACGTGAATGACGGTCTGGCGGCCGGCTGTGCCGTCGAAGAACTCGTAGAGGTTGTCGCCAGCCTTGAGCTCGCGACCGTTGACGGCGAGCAGGTACTCGCCTTCCTTGACGTAGACGCCGGGGAGGGTGAGCGGCGAGGCGAGGCCGGGTGTCCAGTTCTGGCCGCCGAGGATTTTGACGATGCGGTAGCGGCCATTCTCGACCTTGTAGTCGGCGCCAAGCAGGCCGGTCTTGGGGTTGTTGTCGTGCGGGCGCGGGCCGCCGACGAACATGTGGCCGATGGTGATTTCGCCCAGCATCTCAGTATTCAGATAGGTGAACTCGGAGCGCGAGGCGAGGCCATCGAGATAGGGCTTGTATTTGGCCTCGATTTTGGGAATGCTGAGGCCGTGGGTGTGGGGGTCGTAGAGGAAGTCGCGCTCGATGCGCCAGGTCTCATGGTAGATCTGCTTCCACTCCGCGCGCGGGTCGATGACCGCTTCAAGCGAGCCCATGTTGATGGGCTTGCCGGGGCCGCCGTCGTTGGGCTTGAGGTCGTCGGCGGGGCCAATGGTCCAGGAGTCCTTGCGGTTGTAGAGAACCTTGCTGCCGTCGGCCGAGACGATGAAGTTGTCGATGTCGCCGAGGACGGATTCGAGCTTGCGCTTGTCGAGCGTATACCGCCAGACGGCGCGAATCTGCGAGCTGCCGCCATCGTTTGACGAGCGGCCGAAGGGGCTGCCCTCAGTCAGGTAGATGACGCCGGCCTTGCCGCTGGAGATGCCACCGTAGTTGCGCGCCGGAATGGGCATGGAGAGGATGCGGTTGCCGATGCCGTCGAGATCGACGGTGACGGTGACCGGCTTGTCCTTGTCCTTGTCCTTGTCCTTGTCGTCGGGCTTGGTCTCGTCTTTCTTGGCTTCGTCTTTGGCGGGCTTCTTGTCCTTGTCGGCTTTCTTTGCCTGGTCGGCGTCCTTCTTGTCGTCGTTGGCCTTGTCGTCTTTCTTGTCGGCGTCCTTGGGCTTTTCGTCGTCGCTTTCGGGCGGGATGGGCGAAGCGCCGTCCTTGGCAAGGACCACGACGTAGGCCGCGGTGGTCTGGGCGCGGTCAAGCGACGACAGGTCGATGCCGGCGCGCGAGGGGCCATCGTCGGTGGAGGCCAGGAAGTAAAGATACTTGCCGTTGAGGTCGAAGACCGGGCTGCCGGCGTCGCTCATGCCGTCTGTGACCTGGGTGAATTTGCGGGTCTCCATCGAGTAGAGGAAGATGGCGTTCAACTGGTTTTCGAGGTCGCGATTGTAGGCGATCCACTTGGAGTCGGGCGACCAGACCTGGCCGAAGTTGGAACCGAAGCTGCCGTAGGTGCCTTTATCGACGAGAACCGGCTTGCCCGCGGGCACATCCACCACCCACAGGCGGAGGTGCTTGTCGGTGTAGGCAATGTGCTTGGAGTCGGGCGACCAGGTGGGGCTGTAGTAGAAGCTGGGCTCGGGACCGAGGTCGATGACCGTGGGCGGCTTGAAGCCGGTCTGGTCGCGCAGGTAGAGCTGGTATTCGCCGGAGGCGTCGGAGAAGTAGGCGATGGTTTTGCCATCGGGGCTCCAGGCGGGGTTGCGCTCGGCTGCTCCGGGGGTCTGGGTCAGGTTGCGGGTGTCTCCTTTTTCAGCCGGAACGGTGAAGATGTCGCCATGCGCCTCAAAGACGGCGCGGGCGCCGGTGGGCGAGATGGCCGCGTTCTGGATCTCGTCGGCTGCGATGTTGGCACGGTGGGGGGCGAGGTTGGCCAATTCGCCATGGATCTGAATGTTGACGGGCAGATCGGTGTTGGAGGCTGTGTCGAGCAGGTGGATGGAGCCGAACTGCTCGTAGACGATGCCGCCTGGACCGGCTTGGAAGGACTTGAGGTCGAGGCCGGTGTTGGGGACGACCGGGGCCACCTGGCGGGAGCCGACGTCGTAGCTGAAGAGCGCGACGGGGCCCTTGCGATCGGAGAGGAAATAGACCTTTTCGCCGACCCAGACCGGGTTGGAGTCGTTGGAGTTGTCGCGGGGCACCTTGGCCAGTTCCAGCGTCTTGAGGTTGACGACCCAGATGGGCGTGGTTTGGCCGCCGACGTAGCGCTTCCAGGCCGGCTGCCACTTGGTGATGGGCTGATAGGCGATGGATTGGCCATCGGGCGAGAACGATCCCTCAAAGCCGGAAGGCAGCGGCAGCGGCTCGGGGACGCCGGAGCCGTCGGCGTGGACGCGGAAGAGCTTGAGGAAGTGGCGATAGCTGACCTCGCCGCTGGCGATGAGGAGGTCCTTGCCGTCGGGCGTCCAGCCCACCACGGCGCTGCCTGCCGGGTGCCATGTGATCCGCCGCGGCACGCCGCCGGAAGACGGGATAATGTAGGCGTCGGTATTGCCGTGCAGGTGTGCGGAGAAGGCGATTTGCGTGCCGTCGGGGGAGAAGAACGGCCCGTTGTTGACCTGGCCGTTGGAAGTGAGCCGCTCAGCCTGCCCGCCCTGCCGGCTGACCGTCCAGATGTCGTCGGCATAGCGGAAGGCGATTTTGTCCTGGCTGAGCGAGGGGGTGCGCAGCAGCAGCGGCGGCTGGGTAGACGGGGCCGCAGACGGACCCTGGGCGGAAACAAAGACAGGCAGCAGCAGGGCAAGCGCAAGCGAAGCCGGCGCAAACCGCGAGTGAATGCGTATCATCGAGCCTCCATGGAGCGGGTTGTTCCCGGGAACGAACGGCTGAACAGGGGGAACGGAAAATCCGTTTCACAACATCGTACGCCGCGCGGGGTGACAGAAGTTCCATGAATTGCTGCGGCAGTTGTGCTTTTTTGTGCGGCGCGACAGACGTCCGGAACCGGCGCCGAAGCCAATGCGTATCAAAAAGCTGGCAAGTCTGTGGTGAGAGCGAACGCGAACCGCTGCAGACGGCCGGTTTCGTGCACACGGGCGCGGCCAGAATGCTTCGAGCCACGTCCATAGGAATATCGGGGATTGCGTAAACTGGAGAAGCCGGGGCAGGTTTGGCCCGGTTTCTGCGTCTTTGAGGCCAATCGCCGGCCCAACAGGAGATGCGGACCCCTGGGACCTTTTTGTGCGCACCCGTGCGCAACGGGACGAATGAGATTTCGGTCAGGAAAGCAGGACCATGCAATTTACTGAGGCCATTAAACTCGCGCTGCAGTCATTGTGGGGCAACAAGCTCCGTACCTTCCTTACGCTGATCGGCGTGGTGATGGGCGTGGCCTCGGTCATCATGGTGGTCACCCTGGTCAATGGCGCCAATAAGTACGTGAGCACCAAGCTGTCAGGCTACGGCGCAGACGTATTCACGGTGAGCCGCATGTCCAGCGTAATTCTTTCGGCCGACGACTACTTCCGCTACCAGAAGCGGAAGATCATCCGTTACGAAGACTACCTGGCGGTGAAGGCTGAGTGCACGCTCTGCGCCGACGTAGGCGCGCAACTGAACAAGTCGACCAACGTGGTGTACAACGGCCACTCCAGCAACAACACGGGCGTGCGCGGCTACACCTGGACCATGCTGGGGCTGAACAACGTGGATATCGCGCTGGGCCGTGGCTTTACGCAGGCCGACGACGACCACGGCACGCACAACGCCATTGTGGGCTACGACATTGTGGACAACATTCTCGGGGATGGCGACCCGATCGGCAAAGAGATTCGCGTGGATGGCATCCCCTACACGATTGTGGGCGTGGGCGATCGCCAGGGAAAGACGCTTGGGCAGTCGCAGGACAACTGGGTCGCGGTGCCCATCACCACCTACCAGCAGACATATGGCTACAACGACTCCATCAACATTTACTCGCGCGCCGCGGGCGATGCCGCGGTGATGGAAAAGGCCAAGGACGAAGTACGCGTGATTATGCGCACGCGGCGCCACGACGCACCGGGGACCGACGACGACTTCCAGCTTGAAACCAACGACACGTTCCTGGACATCTGGAAGCAGATCAGCTCGCTGTTTGCGTGGGTGGTGCTGGGCATCGCCTCCATCTCGCTGGTGGTGGGCGGCATTGTGATTATGAACATCATGCTGGTGAGCGTGACCGAGCGGACCCGCGAGATTGGCGTGCGCAAGGCGCTGGGCGCCAAGCAGCGCGATGTGCTGCTGCAGTTCTTGATTGAGAGCGCCACCATGGCACTGACCGGCGGGGCCATCGGCGTTTTGTTTGGAGTCACCGTGGCCAAACTGATCACGCTGGTGGTCGGCTTCCCCACGGCTGTTCCCACCTGGGCGATCTTTTTAGGGCTGTTCCTGGCCGGCGCGGTGGGCATCTTCTTTGGCGTATACCCGGCCAGCAAAGCGGCCAAGCTGGATCCGGTGGTGGCCCTCCGAGCGGAGATGTAAGGGCAGTTCGCAGTTCCTAGTTCACAGTGCGTAGTGCACAGTTCACAGTTCAAGGTAAGTTGGGAGACGATGGCGCAGTCTTTTAGGGAATTGGTTGTTTGGCAGCGTGCCATGCAATTGACGGTTGCGATTTACCGCTTGACCCGGGACTTTCCTCGCGAAGAACAGTTTGGATTGACCAGCCAGATCCGGCGCTCGGCTGTTTCGGTGCCCAGCAACATTGCCGAGGGTCAGGGGAGAATAAGCCCAGGTGAATTCCGCCAGTTTCTTGGCATGGCGCGGGGCTCGAACTGCGAGGTTGAAACTCAGCTTGAAATTGCACGATCGCTCGAATTTGGGGATCCAAAGTTGCTCGATGAAGCAGAGTCCCTTTCGACAGAAGTGAGAAAGATGCTGTTCGGCTTGTTGAATTCACTCGAAATCCAGAAAAGCTGAAAGCCCGAAGCCTTGACTTAGAACCATGAACTACGAACTCTGAACTGGAGCGAAGCGACCGTGGCTCAAGGACAAACGCGCGAATCCGTCAAGATGGCTCTCGATACGTTGCGGGCCAACAAGCTGCGCTCGGGATTGACCATCCTGGGCATCGTGATTGGCGTGACGACCGTGATTACCATCTCGTCGGTGATTAACGGGCTGAATAACCGCGTGTCGGATTGGGTAAGTTCGCTGGGGTCGAATGTGTTCTGGGTCTTCCACATGCCGGTGATCGGCGTGCGCCCCACCACCGAGCAACTGACGCGCAAGAAATTGACCATCGACGACGTGATGGCGCTGCGCACGCTGCCGCACGTGGTGGCAGCGGACGGCGGCTATCAGCATGTGAAGGCGCAGTTCCGCGTGGGCGACGTGAGCGTGCGCTATAACGGGAAGAAAGTGGCCGGGACGATGCTGCAGGGCTCGACGGCCGCGATTTCGCAGGTCACCGATTTGGTGTTTCTCGAGGGGCGTGTGTTTACCGACGAGGAAGACAAGCGCGCCGCGCATGTGTGTGTGCTGGGCCACGACACGTGGGAAGAGTTGTTTGGCCAGGAATCGGCCCTGGGCAAAGAAGTTTCTGTCGAATCGGGCCTGTATACCGTGATCGGCGTTCTGGCCAAGCAAAAGCAGCCCTTCGGCGGCGGCAAGAACCAGGCCGACAGCGTGGTGGATTTTCCGCTGGGCACGTTCCACAATCTGCATCCGGAAGACAAGGACATGTGGGTCAGCGTGAAGTACGACGACCCGAAAAACAAGTCGCTGGTGGAGGAGGAGATTCGCGAACTGCTGCGCATTCGTCGCAAAGTGAAGGTGGAGGCGCCGGATAACTTCGAGATCTTTGGGCCGGACTCACTGTCGAAGTTATGGGGCCAACTTACCGGGGGCCTGGTCGCTTTCATGATCGCCGTGTCCAGCGTGGGGTTGATGGTGGGCGGCGTGGGCGTGATGAATATCATGCTGGTGTCGGTTACCGAGCGCACGCGCGAGATCGGCATTCGCAAGGCGATTGGCGCGACCCGGAACACGATTCTGACCCAGTTCACCACCGAGGCCATTACGTTATGCGCCGTGGGCGGCCTGGTAGGCGTGATGGTGGGCGCTGTGCTGACGTGGATCGTCTACTTTTTGCCGATCGGCTTGCCGGCGACACTTTCCACGGTATGGGTGCTGATCGGGTTCGGCGTTTCGTGCGGCATTGGTTTGTTGTTTGGGATTTATCCGGCGTGGAAAGCGGCGAATCTCGATCCGATCGAAGCGCTGCGGTACGAGTAGCACAGGGAACAGGGAATAGGGATTAGGGGTTAGGGGTTAGGGGTTAGGGAACCAGGAACTGGCAAGGGGCTGCACGACATGGCACAGGGGCAAAATCGGGAATCGATCAGGATGGCTCTCAATACGTTGAGAACCAACAAACTGCGTTCCGGACTGACGATTCTCGGTATCGTCATCGGGGTCACTACGGTCATCACCATCTCGTCGGTCATCAACGGGTTGAACAATCGCGTGTCGGATTTTGTGAGTTCGATGGGCTCGAACATCATCTGGGTCTTCCATATGCCGGTGATGGGGGTGAGGCCCACGACGGAGATGCTGACGCGCCGGAAACTGACCCTGGAAGACGTGGAGGCGCTGCGCACGCTGCCGCACGTGGTGGCCGCGGACGGCAGCCTGCAGCATGTGAAATCGATGTTCCGCGTAGGCGACGTGGCCGTGAAGTACAACGGCAAGAAGGTGGCGGGGACGATTCTGAGCGGGGCCACGGCCCAGACCGCGATTGTTTACGACCTCACTCTGATTGAAGGCCGCATGTATACCGATGGCGAGGACCAGCGTCACGAGCACGTGGTGGTGCTGGGCCACGACACATG
>Ga0181516_10001609_pt1 | contig 17074 bp, 17 predicted proteins | sample PEATcosm2014_Bin_25_FD_121104 | JGI IMG/M metagenome (GOLD analysis project Ga0181516, IMG submission 121104) | Peatland microbial communities from MTU Mesocosm Facility, Houghton, MI, USA - PEATcosm2014_Bin01_10_metaG | ecosystem: Environmental > Terrestrial > Soil > Wetlands > Peat | place... | reverse complement strand
GGATAGATCGTGCCTTGCGCCAGGAAGCGGATACCCTGCAGTGCACGTGCCTGGCTCTCGAACACCTCGATGAACTGCCGCCCAATGATCTTGCGCTTGACTTCCGGATCGCTGGCACCGCGCAACGCGGTCATGAACCGCTCCTCGGCCTGTACCCGGATCACGCGCGCACTCAGGCGGTCGGCGAAGATCTGCATCACCTGATCGCCCTCGCCCTGGCGCAGCAATCCATGGTCGACGAACACGCAGGTGAGCTGCGAGCCGATGGCTCTTTGCAGCAGCGCGGCCACCACCGAGGAGTCGACGCCGCCCGAGAGTCCGAGCAGTACCTGGGCGGAACCGACCTGCGTGCGAACGCGGGCGATCAGATCCTCGATGATGTTGCCAACGGTCCAGCGCGCTTCACAGCCGCAGATCTCGCGCACGAAGCGTTCGAGCAACGGCGTGCCCTGGCGGGTATGAGTCACCTCGGGGTGAAACTGCACGCCGTAGAAATTTCGGCGCTCATCCGCCATCGCGGCTAGCGGGGCGTTGTGCGTGCTCGCGAGCGCCCGAAAGCCCGGCGGCAGCGCCTCGACGCGATCGCCGTGACTCATCCAGACATCGAGCATCGCGGCACCATCGCGCGTGCGATCGGATAAGCCATCGAGCAGACGGCTTGGGTTCCGCACCTGCACCTCGGCATAACCGAATTCGCGCACCGCGCCGGCCACGACCCGGCCCCCGAGCTGCTGTGCCATCGTCTGCATGCCGTAGCAGATGCCGAGCACCGGCACCTCGAGCGTGAACACGGATTCGGGCGCCTTCGGCGGTCTCGTGTCGGTGACCGACTCCGGGCCGCCCGACAGGATCACGCCGCGCGCGCCGAATGCGCGCACATCCGCATCGCTGATGTCCCACGGGTGAATTTCGCAATAAACCCCGAGCTCACGCACGCGCCGGGCAATCAGCTGCGTATATTGCGCGCCGAAATCGAGGATCAGGATCTTGTGCGCATGGATGTCGGGGCTCGGCGCCACCCCGTCGCTCAAGCCCACGGCCAGCCGCTCAGGAGACGCGATAATTCGGCGCCTCCTTGGTGATGGTCACGTCGTGCACGTGACTCTCGCGCACGCCCGCGGTGGTGATGCGTACGAAGCTCGGGCGGGTGCGCATCTGCTCGATGCTGGCACTGCCGGTGTAGCCCATCGCGGCACGCAGGCCGCCGGCCAGCTGGTAGAGAATCGTGACCAGGCTGCCTTTGTAGGGTACGCGCCCTTCGATGCCCTCCGGCACCAGCTTCTCGAGTTCAGTGGCAGTATCCTGGAAATAGCGATCCGCCGATCCATGACGATCCGACATGGCGCCCAGCGACCCCATGCCGCGATAGGCTTTGTAGGATGCCCCCTGGTAGAGTTCGACGTCACCCGGCGATTCCTCGGTGCCGGCGAACATGCCGCCGATCATGACCGCGTGCGCACCGGCGACGATCGCCTTGGCAAGGTCTCCCGAGTAGCGGATGCCGCCATCGGCGATCAGCGGCACGCCCTTGCCCTCGAGCGCCTCCGCGACGGCCGCCACGGCCGAGATCTGCGGTACCCCGACGCCGGCCACCACCCGCGTGGTGCAGATCGAGCCCGGACCGATTCCGACCTTTACCGCATCGGCGCCGGCAGCGACCAGGTCGAGCGCCGCCTCGCGCGTGACGATGTTGCCGGCGATCAATTCGAGCTGGTCCCAGCGCGATTTCAGCCGCGCGATCATCTCGAGCACGCCGCGCGAGTGGCCATGCGACGTATCGAGCACGATCACGTCGACACCCGCCTCACGCAGCGCCGTCACCCGATCGATGGTGTCGGGCGTAGTGCCAACGGCAGCGCCGACACGCAGCCGTCCGCCCTCGTCCTTGCAGGCGCGCGGAAATTCCGTGGCCTTCTGGAAATCCTTGACGGTGATCATGCCCTTGAGCTCATCATCGCCGTTGACCACCAGCACTTTCTCGATGCGGTGCTTGTGCAGCAGGCGCTGCACCTCTTCCTTCGGCGCATTCTCGCGCACCGTGATCAGGCGCGCCTTCGGCGTCATGACGGAACTCACCGGCGCATCAAGCGCCCGCTCGAAGCGCAGATCGCGATGGGTGACGATGCCGACGACCTTGCTGCCGCTGACCACCGGTACGCCGGAGATGCCGCGGGCGCGGGTCAGTTCGATCACCTGTCGAATCGTAGTATCCGGCGGCACGGTAATGGGGTCGACGATGACCCCGCTTTCGAACTTCTTGACGCGCATGACTTCGCGCGCCTGGCCCTCAATCGACATGTTCTTGTGAACGATGCCGATGCCGCCCTCCTGCGCCATCGTGATCGCGAGACGCGCCTCGGTCACGGTATCCATGGCGGACGACAGGATCGGCAGCCCGAGCCGTATGTTGCGCGTCAGCGAGCTGGATAGATCGACCTCGCGTGGCAGAACGTCCGAGCGGGCGGGGACGAGTAGGACGTCATCGAACGTCAGTGCCTCTTCGAGAATTCGCATGAGCCCTCGGGGCCTACGAGAAGAAGCGAGCCATTGTACGGCGTCGGCCGGGTTTACGGTAGACTTCGGCGCCCGAGGTGACTGTGCCACTGAAGACCCGCCCAGCCGATCGCAGCTCCAACGTGTATTCGGTGTCGCAGCTGAACCGGGAGGTGCGCTCACTGCTCGAATCGGGCCTGGGTCCGCTGTGGGTGCAGGGCGAGATCTCGAACCTGTCGCGCCCGGCTTCGGGCCACTGGTATTTCTCGCTCAAGGATCGCGATGCGCAGGTGCGCTGCGCGATGTTCCGGGCGCGTAACAGCCTGACGCGCTTCACCCCGAAGGAAGGCCAGCAAGTCCAGGCGCTTGGCCGCGTCAGCCTCTACGAGCCGCGCGGCGACTACCAGCTGCTGGTCGAGCTGATCGAGGACGCCGGGGTCGGCGCGCTGCAGCGGGCATTCGATGAACTCAAGGCACGCCTTGCTGCCGAGGGGCTGTTCGCGCCGGAGCGCAAGCGGCCGCTGCCGGTCGCGCCGCGGCGGATCGGCGTCATTACTTCCCCGACCGGCGCTGCGGTGCGTGACATCGTGCACATCCTCGGCCGCCGCTACCCCTATGCCCAGGTATTGATCTACCCCTCGCCGGTGCAAGGCGCCGCGGCCGTGGGGGCTCTGATCGCCGCGCTCGAGCTCGCCGGCCAGCGGGCCGAATGCGAGGTGCTGATCCTGGCGCGCGGCGGCGGCTCGCTCGAGGATCTGTGGGCCTTCAACGACGAGCGGCTCGCACGCGCGATGCTGCGCTGCCCGATTCCGATCGTGACCGGCATCGGCCACGAGATCGACTTCACGATTGCCGACTTCGTCGCCGATGCGCGCGCCCCGACCCCATCGGGTGCCGCGCAGCTCGTGACGCCGGACACGACCGCCTGGCTGCATCGATTCGAGCAACTGGCCATCCGCTTTGCAGCCGCCGCTCGCCGCACGCTGCGCGACCAGCAGGCTCGTCTCGATGCCTTGCTGCGCCGCCTGAACCAGGCGCATCCGGGAGCGCAGCTGCGGCAGCACAGCCAGCGCCTCGATGAACTCGAAGCCCGGCTGCGATTGGCGCTGCGCGCCCGACTCGCCGCTGCCGCCGCCCGATTCGACAGCGCCGCGCGGGCGCTGCAAACCGTCAGTCCGCTGGCGACGCTGGGACGTGGCTTCGCGGTGATGACCCGCAGCAGCGACGGGTCGCTGATCACCGATGCCGCCCAGCTCGCCATCGGGGAGAGCTTCGACGCACGACTCGCTCAGGGCAGTGTGCGCGCCTCGGTACTCGAGCGACGTTCGTGAGCCGACCGCTCGCGGCGCTGCTCGTATCGGCACATATCTTCGGCGCCGGTGCGCTGGCAGCAGCGCCCGCACCTGACGGCACTCTGCCGCGAGCCAGTCCGGTCCCGGGCGGCGTCGCGGAATTGAGCCTTCCCGGGGAGGCCGGACCGACGGCGCCGCCGCTGGTCAGCTACGACGGCAAGCGGGTGATGGTCAGACGGATCGGCGGACACTGGTTCGCGATCGTCGGCATTCCGCTCAGCGCACAGCCCGGTCAGGCGACCGTTTCGGTCCAGAGCGCGGCGGATGCGCCGGCGCAGTCGCTGAACTTCGTGCTTGCTCCCAAGCAGTACCAGGAGCAGCGGCTCACCGTCGCGCCGTCGAAGGTCGACCTGTCGCCCGAGGACGGCGCGCGCGCGGAGCGCGAGACCGAGCACGTCCACGCGGTGCTCGCCACCTTCGATGAGCGCGTGCCGGAGTCGTTGCGGCTACTGCCACCGATCAACGGCGTGCGTACCAGCTCATTTGGCCGCCGGCGCGTGTTCAACAACGAGCCGCGGGCGCCGCACTCCGGCATGGACATCGCAGCGGCCACCGGCACTCCGATCCACGCCGCCGCCGACGGCACCGTGATCGATACCGGCGATTATTTCTTCAGCGGCAACACCGTGATGATCGATCATGGCCAGGGCTTGATCACGTTCTACTGCCACCTGTCGACCATCGGTGTGCAGCGCGGCGAAGCCGTGCAACGCGGGGAGCTGATCGGCAAGGTCGGCGCCACCGGTCGCGTCACCGGACCGCACCTGCATTTCGGCGTGGCTCTCAACGGCCAGTTCGTCGACCCGGCATTATTCCTGCCCGCGAGGAGCGCGCCGGCCTCTTAGCGGGGCGCCGATCGTAGGGATTGCTGTCGGTACGAAACTCGATGGCCACCGGCGTCGCAAACAGGTTGAATGCCTCGCGGTAGACGTTGGCGAGATAGCGCCGATACGACTCGGGCACCGCGACGGTCTGATTGCCATGAATCACGATGCGCGGCGGGTTGCGTCCCCCCTGGTGCGCGTAGCGCAGCTTGATGCGCCGACCCTTGACCAGCGGTGGCTGGTGGGATTCCAGCGCCCGTTCGAGTGTCCGGGTCAAGGCCGGTGTCGGCATCTCCCTCATCGCCGCGTCAAACCCGCGGATCGCGTCGCGCGCCAGCTCCCCGACGCCGGTGCCGTGACGGGCCGAGATGAAATGCAGCGGCGCGAACGGCACGAAATCGAGCTTCAGTGACAGCTGCGAGCGGATCTGCTCGCGCTGCTCGGCGGCGATGCCGTCCCATTTGTTGACCGCGATCAACAGCACTCGCCCGCGCTCGAGTGCCTGGCCGAGCACGCTCGCATCCTGCTCGCCGACGCTGTCGTGGGCGTCGAGCGTCATGATGACGACATGCGCCTCGGCGATCGCCTGCAGCGTCTTGGCGATGCTGGCGCGCTCGATCGGATCCTCGACCCGCGCCCGCCGCCGCACGCCGGCGGTATCGACCAGCATGAAATCGCGCCCATCGCGCCGAAAGGGAACCAGGATACTGTCGCGGGTGGTCCCGGGCTGATCGCTCGCAATGACGCGCTCCTCGCCGATCAGCCGGTTCACCAGCGTCGACTTGCCGACGTTCGGCCGCCCGATCACGGCGATGCGGATAGCGGAGTGATCCTCGGTGGGCGATTCCTGCGGCTCGATACCGGCGAGCACGCTGTCCATCAGCGCGAGCAGGCCCTGCCCGTGCGCGGCCGCGACCGCCAGCGGTGGCCCCAGTCCGAGCACGTGAAAATCGGCGGCGATCAGGTCCGAGTCCAGGCCCTCGGCCTTGTTGAGCGCCAGCACCACGGGTTTGCCGGTGCGACGCAATTCACGCGCGATGAACTGATCCTGCGCGGTCAGTCCCGCGCGCGCGTCGGCCAGCATCACGATGCGATCGGCTTCCGCCACGGCTTTTTCTGTCTGAATGCGCATCTGCGCATCGAGACCCTTGGGATGCTCGATCAGGCCGCCGGTATCGATGAGCACGCTCGGCGTGCTGCCCACGCGGGCATAGCCGTACTGGCGGTCGCGCGTGACGCCGGGCACGTCGGCCACGATGGCCGCCTGCGTACGGGTCAGCGCATTGAACAGCGTCGACTTGCCGACGTTAGGCCGGCCAATGATGGCGACGATGGGCAGCATGGTCGAATCACGGCGTCCCGAGCGCCGGCGCGCGCAGCGCCGTCAGTTCGCCATCATCGCCAAATACCAGCAGCAGATCGTCCGCCACCACCGGCGGACTGCTGACCCGCTGCTTCTTGCCGATCGACACGCGCGCGATCGGATCGCCGGTGGCGACATCGAACCAGTGCACGAAGCCGGCAAGATCCCCCACGACCAGCCGTCCGCGATAAATGACCGGTGCCGACAACTGCCGACGCTCGAGCGACTTGACCCGCCACTGCTCGGTGCCGGTGCGACGATCCAGGCGCACCAGATCTCCCTCGGCCGTGGAGACGTAGACCGCATTCGCATCGACCGCAAGGCCGCGAAAGCTAGACAGATCGCGCGCCCAGACGATCTGCCCGTTGTCGCGCGACAGGCGCGCCACGCGTCCCTGGAAGGCGACCGCGAACAGGTCATCGCCGTCGACCACGACCGAGGCATCGACATCGATCAGGCGCTGCAACTCGGTACTGCCATGCGACTGTCCGACCGCAGCCTCCCAGGCGGTAGTGCCGTTGCCGACCGTCACCGCGACGACGCGCCCGTTGTCGAAGCCGCAGATCGCAAGATCGCCGACCAGAATCGGCCGGCTGCTGCCGCGCAATGACAGACGTGGCACCTGCTGGTCCACCACCCAATTCTCGCTGCCGTCCTTGGCCGACAGGCCATGCAGCTTGCCATCGACTCCCCGTACGACCACCAGGCCGGAACCGATGGCGGGGGCCGAGAGGATCTCGGAGTTGATGCGCACTCGCCAGCGCGGCGCACCGTCCTGCTCGGACAGTGCGATGAGATCGCCCTTGGAACTGCCGACGACCACCAGCCCCTCGCCGACGGCCGGACCCGCCGACAGCGGCGCACGCAACGAGCGATGCCACAGCTGCCTGCCGCTCGCCAGATCGAACGCCACCAGGTTGCCCTTGTAGCTGGCTGCAAAGGCGCGCTGATCGGCGACCGCGGCACCGAGGCCAAGCCTCAGGATCGGCTTCTCGCCGCCCAGCTTGGTGTGCCAGACCGTCTTGATATCGATGCGGTTGTTGAGCGGCACCAGCACCAGGGGCTTGTCGGACTTGTCCTTGCTGCAGCCGCTCAAGGCAACGGCCGCGCACAGGCCGAGGCACAGCACTCGTGTCAGCGCCCTCACGAGTGCGCCAGCTCGTTGATCTTCAGGTCGAGCAATTCGGCATCGACGGTGTCGGCGCCACTGGCGCGCGCCGCACGATATTGCGCGAGCGCGCCGTCACGGTCCCCTTTGAGGAGCAGCGCGTCGCCTCGCGCCTCGGCGTAGCGTGCACTGAAGGCACCGGCCGGGACGGCATCGAGCGTCTTGATGGCCTCGTCCGGCTTGTTCTGAGCCAGCTGCACGCGCGCGAGGCGCAAGCGCGCCACCAGCGCCAGTGCCGGATCGTGCGTGTTCTGCATCACCTGCGTCAGGCGCGCCGCGGCCTGATCGAGCTGCTGCGCCTCGGCCTGCACGCGCGCCGCCGCCAGGTTGGCCTGGTCGCTGTAGGCGCCGCCGCTGAACTCCCGCACCAGCCGATCGGCGATCTTGACGCCGCCGTCCAGATCGTTATGGGTGAAGGCATCGAGCGCCTGCTGGTAGAGCCCGGCGGCCTCCAGAGCGCGATGCTCCGCGCGCACCTGCCACAGGTGCCAGCCGCCAAATGCGGCGGCGACCACCGCGACGCCGGCAAGCATCCACGGCGCCTGCTGACGCAGTCCCCCCAGCAGTCGCTCCCATTGCTCTTTCTCGTCCAGGTACTCGTCCACGACAATCCTCTCCCTCGGCTACAACAGCGACGCGATGTGCGCGGGTAACTGCGCCAGCGGACAGTCGCTCTGACTGCCCTCACGACGCAAAGGTTTCACGGCCGCCACACCGCGATCGAGCTCGTCCTCGCCGAGGATCAGCGCGAATTGGGCGCCACTGCGGTCGGCACGGCGAAATTGCGTCTTGAAATTGCCACCGCCCAGATTCAGCACCACGCCGCGTCCCGGCAGCGCGTCACGCAATTGCTCAGCCAGGCGCAGCGCCGCGCGCTCGGCCCGCTCACCGCTCGCCACCAGGTAGACATCCGGGCACCTCGGCGGCGGCACGCCGCCTGCCTGGCTCAGCAGCGCCACGATCCGTTCGATCCCGGCGGCAAAGCCGATGGCAGGGGTCGCCTCGCCGCCGAGCTGCGCGATCAGGCCATCGTAACGGCCGCCCGAGCACACGGCGTCCTGTGCGCCCAAGGCGTCGGTGATCCATTCGAACACCGTCCGCGAATAATAGTCCAAACCGCGTACCAGCCGAGGATTGACCTGGTATTCGATCCCCATGGCTTCGAGCGCGCCACAGAGGGCCGCGAAATGCTGCCGCGACTCCTCGTCCAGGTACTCGGTGAGCAGCGGCGCTCCGTCGATGAGCCCGCGCAGGTCCGGGTTCTTGCTGTCCAGGATACGCAGCGGATTGCCGAGCAGGCGGCGGCGGCTGTCCTCGTCGAGTGCGCTTTCATGGGCGCGGAAATACTGCACCAGCCGCTCGCGATACACCTGGCGCGAAGCCGGCGTCCCGAGCGAGTTGATGGTGAGCCGCACGCGCGCGAGCTTGAGCTCGCGCCACAGCCGCGCGCTGAGCGCGATCAATTCGGCATCGACGTCCGGACCCGGATAACCCAGCGCTTCGACATCCAGCTGGTAGAACTGCCGATAGCGTCCCTTCTGGGGACGCTCGTGGCGGAACATCGCGCCGCTGCACCAGAGTTTGTGGCGCTGTCCTCGCAGCAGGCCGTTCGAGATCGCCGCGCGCGCGATCCCGGCCGTGGCCTCGGGCCGCAGCGTCAGGCTATCGCCGCCCAGGTCCTCGAACGTGTACATCTCCTTCTCGACGATGTCGGTGAACTCGCCGATGGAGCGCTTGAACAATTCCGTGTGCTCGACCAGCGGCACCCGCACTTCCTCGTAACCGTAGGCTTCGAAGATGCTGCGCGCGACCTGCTCGAGGTGCTGCCAGGCGCCAATGTCAGCCGGCAGGACATCGTTCATGCCGCGCACCGGCTGAATCGGATGGGTCATGGCGCAGCCTGGGTCGCGGAAGCAGCCGGCGGCGCTTGTCGGCCGTGGGGTACGCGCATGGCCCACCAGATCAACGCAATCACCACCATGATGACCGCGCCGATCGCCGCCGTGGACGGCCGCAGCGCGCCGGCGCCGGCGTCGGACTTCTGCAATAAGCCCGCGCCGTGTCGCAGGTCGGGCGCGTCGCCACGCGCGTGGGACTTGAAGAACGCCTGCTCCACATCGTGCGGCGACAAGCCGACCAATTCCGCATAGCGCCGTAGATGACCGCGCGCATACACGGGCGCCCCGAAGGAGCGGTAATCACCGGCCTCGAGCGCCTTGACCGCCGCCACGTCCAGGTGCAGCCGCTCGGCCGCCTGCACCAGGCTCCAGCCGGCCTGCTCGCGCGCCGCAGCGAGCCAGGCACCCGGTCCCGCATCTGTCGTGTCCGCGGCACCCATGATCAGCCCGGATTGGCCTGATTCGCGGCGATCGCTCGCGACTGCTCCGAACCGGGGAATTCCCTCGCCAGCCGCTGCGCATAGCGCGCCGCGCCCGCGGCGTCGTTCTGCGCCTGCGCAATGCGCCACGCGAGCAGCAGCAGATCGGGAGTGGCACTGTTGTTACTGAGGTAAAAATCGATGCGCACCCGTGCGGAGCCGTATTTCTGCTGCGCCAGATCGAGATCGGAGGCCTGGAATGCGGCTTCGGCATACGATGGATTGGCGCGCAGCGCGCGCGCGAACAGGTCCGCGGCCTCGGTCTCGTGATGCGCCTGCCGCTCACAGACCCCGGCATTGGTGAAGGCCGCCCACGGCGAGCGGTACAGCGGGTTGTTGGCCGCGCTCTCGAAATTCTTCACCCCCTCAGCCGTGCGACCATGGCTGCAGAGATACACCGCATAGTTGTTCAGCATCGACGGATCCTGCGGGTTCAGCGAGAGGGCGGTGCGGTATTCGCGGTCGGCCTCCTTGTCCGCGCCCAGCCGCTCATCGAGCAGGCCGAGTGCCGCATGAATGTCGGCGCTGTGCGGATTTTCCGTGTTGGCGCGCTCGAGTTTGGTCTTCGCGAGCGCCAGATTGCCCTGCTGCAGGTAGCCGAGCCCCAGCTGCAGATTGGCAGCCGCAGCGCTCTCGCGCTGACTCTCGGTGTAGCGCGTCGGCACCGGCGGCGGTTTGCTTTGACAGGCCGCCAGCATCGCCGACAGCACGGCGCCTGCGAGGGCGGGACGGGTGGGGGCGCTCAAGGCGTCGCCCGCGCTCGCTCGCGCGCCTGCGCTGCGTGGACACGCTCGCCGAGTCGCACCACGGTGCGGTCGATGACCTGGCCGACCAGTTGCCCGCAGGCGGCGTCGATGTCCTCGCCGCGCGTGCGACGCACCGTGGCCATGACGCCAGCGCGCAGCAGCTGATCGCGAAACGTCTCGATGGTGGCATCGCTCGAGCGTCGGTACGGCGTTCCCGGAAAAGGATTGAATGGAATCAGGTTCACCTTCGCCGGCTGCCCCACCAGCAATCGCGCCAGCGCGCGCGCCTGCGCCGGACTGTCGTTGACGTCTTCCAGCATCACGTATTCGAAGGTCACGCTGCGGCCGTTCTGCTCATCGATGTAGTGCCAGCAGGCCTCGAGCAGCTCGGCGATCGGGTGCAGGCGGTTGATCGGCACCAGCTGACTGCGCAGCACATCATCCGGCGCGTGCAGCGAGACCGCCAGCGCCACGTTGGTCTCCTGCGCCAGCTTGTAGATCTGCGGCACCAGTCCCGAGGTCGACAGTGTCACGCGCCGGCGCGACAGGTCGAATCCCAGATCATCGAGCAGAATGTGCAGCGCCGGGATGACGTTGCGGAAGTTCGCCAGCGGCTCCCCCATGCCCATCAACACGACATTGGTCACGATGCGCTCGCCGCCGGGCTTGAATCCGAGTTCACGATTCGCAAGCCACACCTGGCCGACGATCTCCGCGGTGCTCAGGTTGCGATTGAAACCCTGCTGCGCGGTGGAGCAGAAAGAGCAATCGAGCGCGCAGCCGACCTGCGATGAGATGCACAAGGTGCCGCGATCGGTTTCCGGGATATAGACCATCTCGAAGGCCTGACTGGCGTCGGCGCGCAACAGCCACTTGCAGGTGCCATCACTGGCGCGCTGCACGCGCAGGATCTGCGGCAGGCAGACCTGCGCCTGTTCCGCCAGCCGGGCGCGAAAATCCTTGGCCAGATCGCTCATGTCTTCGAAGCGATCGCAGCCGCGTTTGTAGAGCCAGTTCATCAGCTGGCGCGCGCGGAAGCGCTTCGACCCAAGCTGCTCGCAATACTGCTCGAGCGCGGGCCGAGGCAATCCGAGCAGGTTGACTCGGGTCTCGGGGGACTGGAGCTCGTGCATGCGTGGCGCCCTGACGTCAGGTCCGGGGACAGATCTCGGTGGTACTGAAAAAGAATGCGATCTCGCGCCCAGCCGTATCGGCCGCGTCCGAGCCGTGAACCACATTCTGCTCGATACTTTGAGCCAGGTCCGCCCGAATGGTGCCTGCAGCCGCCTTCTTCGGATCGGTCGCACCCATGAGCTCGCGATGGCGCGCCACCGCGTTGTCGCCCTCGAGCACCTGCGCGATGACTGGCCCCGAAGTCATGTAGCGGACCAGGTCCCGATAGAACGGTCGCTCCCGATGCACCTCGTAGAACAGTTCCGCCTGCTGCTGGGACAGGCGCAGCATGCGCGCCGCGACGATTTTCAGTCCCTGGCTTTCGAACCGGCGATAGACCTCACCGATCAGATTGCGGGACACGCCGTCCGGCTTGACGATGGACAAGGTGCGCTCGAGCGCCATGACAACCTCCGTGCCGAAAAAGGCCGGCAGTATAGGCGTTGCGCGGTTGCGCGGGCAATCAGGTCGAGCACGGAAGTGCGCGACTTTTAAGGGCTTTTCAGACCGTGAAGCTCTCGCCGCAGCCGCATTCGCCCCGCACGTTGGGATTCTCGAAGCGGAAGCTCTCGTTGAGGCCCTGGCGCACGAAATCGATGTGCATGCCATCGATCGAGGGCAGGCTCGCGCCATCGACCAGCACCTTGACCCCCTGGGACTCGAACACCAGGTCATCCGCCTGCGCCTCATCGGCGTAGTCGACGACATAACGGAAGCCCGAACAGCCCGCGGGCTTCACACCCACGCGCAGGCCAATACCATGGCCTCGGCTCGCCAGGCGGTCGCGCACTCGCTGCGCTGCGGAAGAACTCAGGGAAATTGCCATAGGGCTAATTTTACAACAATTTCGTCACTGCCGCGCCAGCGCTGCCTGGAGTGCGTCCTCGATCACGAGCAGCCGTCCCAGTTTGGCAGCCGGCACGTCCAGCTGCCGTGCCCAGTCGAGCGGGCTGCCCGGGTTCAGGGCACCGCTCGGGCGGCCCTCCAGGGTCCGCGCCAGCCATTCGCAGGTCGCCAGCGTATGGGGGCAGCCATAGGCGCGGAAGCGCACGGCCTGCACGCACCCGCCCGCCATGCGCAGCGCAAAGCGCACTCGCGTGCCCAGCTCCTCCCGGCCGGCCTCCCCGGACACGAGCCGGCAATCGCCGGAGGACGGCCCAGCCTCCAGATCGCCCGCATGATCGAGCGCCGCGAACAGCGCGCGGATCTGCGGCCCGAGCGGGTCGGCCAACGTCACGGCGCCACCGCGCGCAGCCGCTCGACCTCCCGCCGCACCGCGTTTGCCGCCTCATCCACGTCGCGCTCGGTGCTGAAACGCCCGAGGCTGAAGCGCAGCGAGCTCTGCGCCAGTTCGGTGTCGCGGCCGAGCGCGCGCAGCACGTAGGATGGCTCATCGCTGTCTGAGTTACAGGCAGAGCCGGTCGAGAGCGCGAGCTCGGGCAGTCCGAGCAGCAGACTCTCCCCTTCGACGCCCGGGAAGGAGACGTTGAGGATGCCGGCCACGCGCTGCGTGGGGTGCCCGTTGAGCAGCACATCGCCGATGGCGCTCAGGGCCTGCCAAAGCCGCGCTCGCAGCGCTTCGAGGTGCCGGGCCTCGCTCGTCCGCTCCTCTGAGCAGAGCTCGCAGGCGAGCCCGAAGCCGACGATCTGATGCACCGGCAGGGTGCCGGAGCGCAGACCGCGCTCGTGTCCGCCGCCGAAGATCAGCGGCTGCAAGCGCGCACGGCGGCCCGGACTCACATACAGCGCGCCAATGCCCTTGGGGCCGTACAGCTTGTGCGCGGTCACCGATAGCAGCTCCACGGGCCAGTGCGCCAGGTCGATATCGACTTTGCCTGCGCTCTGTGCCGCATCGACGTGCAGCGGCACATCGCGTTCCCGGCAATGCGAGCCTATCGCCTCGATGTCCTGCAGCACACCGATCTCGTTGTTGGCATGCATGATCGACACCAGCACCGTGTCGCGGCTGAGCGCGGCGCGCACCTGCGCCGGATCGATGAGGCCGCGCGAGTCCGGCGTCAGGTAGGTCACCCGCCAGCCGTCCTGCTCGAGCCGCCGGCAGGGATCGAGGACTGCCTTATGTTCAGTCCGGGCGGTGATGATGTGGCCGCACTTACCGGCCGCAGCGGCCGCGGCGGCGCGCGCGGTCCCCAGAATCGCCAGGTTGTTCGACTCGGTGGCGCCTGAGGTGAAGACCAGCCGCGAGGCGGCTGTACCGAGCAGTTGTGCCACCTGTCCACGAGCCTGCTCGACGCGCTCACGCGCCGCGCGTCCATACGAGTGCTGCGAGGCAGGATTGCCAAACGAGCCCGATGGCGCCAGGCACTCACTCATGGCCTGCGCGACACGGGGATCGACCGGAGTGGTGGCCGCGTAGTCGAGGTAGACCGGCGCCGCCACGGTCACGCGCGCTCCCCGGCCCGGCGCCGCTGCTGCTGCACCGCCGTCAGGATGCCGCGCAGGATGTTGACCTCATTGGTGTCGAGTTCCGCCCGCTGCAACAGCCGCCGGATGCGATTCATCAAATGCGTACCGCGCTGCGTGCGGTCGCGAAAGTCTATCTGCTCGAGCACCTGTGCCAGATGTTCATACAGCCGCTCCATGTCCTCAGGGCTGGCGAGCGGCTCATTGCGCGAGTTCTCGGGCGCAGGCCCCTGGTCGGTGCGCGCGCACAGAATTTCGTAGCTTACGATCTGCACCGCCATCGCGAGATTGAGCGCAGCGTAGTCGGGGTTCGCCGGGATACGCAGCAGCGCGTGGGCCTGGTTCAGCTCGGCGTTGGAAAGACCGCTGCGCTCCGCCCCGAACACCACCGCCACCGGCTGCTGCGCGGCCGCCTCGATCAGTCGCCGGGCCGCGAAACGCGCGTCGAACACGCGGAAGTACTGATCCCGTTCGCGCGCCGTGGTCGCGAGCACCAGGCCGCAACCTTCCAGGGCCGTCGCCAGGTCGGGCACCACGCGCGCCCGTGCCAGCACGTCATCGGCGCCCGAGGCCCGGGCCGCGGCCTCCGGATGCGGAAAGTGGCGCGGCCGCACCAGCACCAGCTGATCGAGACCCATGTTCTTCAGCGCGCGCGCGGCCGCTCCGATGTTGCCGGGATGGGAGGTCTCGACCAGGACCATGCGAATTGCGTGTGACACGACCTGCTATCCTAATGCCGCTCATGCATCCTCTGCTCAATATCGCGGTGCGCGCCGCGCGCCGCGCCGGCGAGGTCATCGTCCGCAGCCTGGTGCGGCTGGAAAGCCTCGAGGTGACCTCCAAGGGCCGCAACGATTATGTGAGCGAAATCGACCGCGCTGCCGAGCGCGAAATCATCGATATCGTCCGCAAGCACTATCCGCACCACGCATTCCTGGCCGAGGAAAGCGGCCGCAGCGGCGATAGTGAGATCGTCTGGATCATCGATCCGCTCGACGGCACCACCAACTTCCTGCACGGTTTCCCGGTGTTCGCGGTCTCGATTGCGGTTGAGCAGCAGGGCCGGCTCGAGGTCGGCACGGTCTACGATCCGATGCGCCAGGAGATCTTTACCGCGGTGCGTGGCGCCGGCGCGCACCTGGAGAACCGGCGCATGCGGGTCAGCAAGCAACGCACGCTCGAGGGCGCGCTGCTCGCGACCGGCTATCCCTACCGTCACGACGAGCGTGAGGCCGATGCCTATTTTGCGACGCTGCGCGCTCTGTCGCGGGTGACTGCCGGCATCCGGCGGCCCGGGTCGGCGTCGCTCGATCTGGCTTATGTCGCGGCCGGCCGCGTGGATGGCTTCTGGGAGCTCGGACTCAAGCCCTGGGACACGGCTGCCGGCACGCTGATGATCCAGGAAGCCGGCGGACGGGTCGGCACCTTAAGCGGCCAGGAGTACCGCCTTGGGGCAAACATCGTCGCCGGTGCGCCAAAAGTGTACGCAGCGATGCTCGAGGCGATGGCCCAGCATATTCCCGAAGACCTCAGGGACGTTTAGCGCGCGTCTGCACAGCCCCGAGGGTGTAGAGTGCGCCCACGGGCCTCACTACGGGAACTCTCATGAAGAAGGGACTGTTCGCCACCAAATCGATTCAGGACTACCAGGACGAAGCCTCGAGCAAGAAGCTGGTGCGCGCGCTCGGGGTGCCGCAACTGATCGCGTTCGGCATCGGCGGCATCATCGGCACTGGCATCTTCGTACTGACCGGCCTGGCAGCGGCCGAGCACGCCGGTCCGGCCATCGTGATCTCCTTCATCATCGCCGGCGTCGGCTGCATGTTCGCCGGACTGTGCTACTCGGAATTCGCGGCCATGGTGCCGGTCTGCGGCAGCGCCTACGCGTACAGCTACGCCACCCTGGGTGAAATCGTCGCCTGGTTCGTCGGCTGGAATCTGGTGCTCGAGTACATGATGGCCTGCTCCACGGTCGCCGTGGGCTGGAGCCGCTATTTCGTTGCGCTGCTGGATGTCTTTCACCTGCATCTACCCGATGTCATTACCAGCGCGCCGTTCTCCGGCGGTGATGACGGCTTCAATGTCCATCGCACCGGCGCCTTCATCAATGTGCCGGCTATCGTGATCGTGCTGGCTGCCGCGGCACTCTGTTACAAGGGCATCAAGGAATCGGCCTTCGTCAATACGATCATCGTCGCCATCAAAGTCAGCATCGTGGTGGCGGTGATCGTCTTCGGTGCGTTCTACGTCAATCCCGCCAACTGGGTGCCGTACATTCCGCCCAATACCGGCGTGTTTGGCCAGTTCGGCTGGAGCGGCATCTTCCAGGCTTCGGCGATCATCTTTTTTGCCTATATCGGCTTCGATGGCGTCTCGACCGTGGCACAGGAGGCCAAGGACCCGGCGCGCGGCATGCCGCTCGGCATGCTCGGCAGCCTCGGCATCTGCACGCTGCTCTACATCCTGATGTCGAGCGTCATGACCGGACTGGTGCCGATCGCGCAGCTCAACGATGCAGCCCCGGTGGTGGCGGCGCTCAAGCCGCACCCACAACTGATGTGGCTCAAGGATTGGGTGATCGTCGGGGCGCTGTTCGGTCTGACCTCGGTGATCATTACCATGATCATTCCGCAGGCGCGCATCTGGCTGACCATGTCCTACGATGGCCTGCTGCCCAAGTACTTCGGCGCGGTGCATCCGCGTTTCAAGACTCCGCACGTCGCCACGGCCATCACCGGCGTGGCCGCGGCTACCTTCGCGGGCCTGTTGCCCATCGGTATCCTGGGCGAGCTGGTCTCGATCGGCACGCTGGTCGCTTTCATCGTGGTCTGCGTGGGCGTCATCGTGCTGCGCTACACGCGGCCGGACCTGCCGCGGCCATTCAAGGTGCGCGGCGTATGGTTTGTCGGCGGCATGGGCGTGCTGTTCTGCAGCGCCATGGCGTACTCGCTGCCGAACGCGACCTGGAAACGGCTGCTTTATTGGAGCCTGCTGGGATTCATAATCTATTTCTTCTATAGCTTCCGGCACAGCCGCCTGCGCCGCGCCGAGTTCGGCGGCGGCTCGATCCCACAATCCGCCGCAAGCGGGCCCCGCTCATCGCAGCTGGATTGAGGGACTAGCGGGCGGCTGGCTTGCGTGGGCCGCGCACGCG
>Ga0181516_10001608_pt1 | contig 17078 bp, 14 predicted proteins | sample PEATcosm2014_Bin_25_FD_121104 | JGI IMG/M metagenome (GOLD analysis project Ga0181516, IMG submission 121104) | Peatland microbial communities from MTU Mesocosm Facility, Houghton, MI, USA - PEATcosm2014_Bin01_10_metaG | ecosystem: Environmental > Terrestrial > Soil > Wetlands > Peat | place... | reverse complement strand
GCACAGCGTCACCGCCTCCAGCGTGAACTGGGCCAGGATGGTCCGCTTGGTGGCGCCAATGGCCTTGCGTACGCCAATCTCCCGCGTGCGCTCCGTCACGCTCACCAGCATAATGTTCATCACGCCTACGCCGCCCACCAGCAGCGCCACCGTGGAGAGCGAGAACAGCAGCAGAAACAGCCCCCACGTCACCTCGTCCCACAGCCGCTGGATGGTGTCCGTCCCAAAGATGGCGAAGTTATCCGGCTTATCGTTCAGCACCTTGCGCCGCCGGCGCAGCAGCTCCGTCAGCTCGTCCTCCACTGCCAGCCGGTTCTTGGGGTCGTCGTACTTCAACGTGATCCAGTAGTCCAGCATCTCTGGATGCATGTTGTGGAAGGTGGTCAGCGGGAAGAACGCCTGGTTGTCGCGCGGATTGTCGCCGCCGCCAAACGCCTGCGGCTGTTTGTCCAGCACGCCCACCACGGTGAATACCATCCCGGTGGCCTCCACATCGTGGCCCAGCGCGCTCTGCCCGGGGAAGAGCTGCGCCGCGGTGTCCGACCCCAGTACAGTCACGTTGGCGGCGCGGTCCTCATCGCTCTGGGTAAAGAAGCGGCCCTCGCGCACGTTCAGGTCGTTCACCTTGTCCTCATCCGGCGACACGCCCGTCAGCACCGTATTCTGCATGGTGTGGCCGTTGCCCTTGATGGAGGTGACGCCCATGCGGCCCGGAGCATTGTTGTCCGTATACTGCAGCGCCGGCGACACGGCCACCACATGGGGCAGCGCGCGCATCGCATCGGCATCGTCGTAGGTCAGTTGCTTGCGGGTCAGCATCTCCGTGGTGGGTCGCGTGCCGATCACCGGGAAGCGGAAGACGAACAGGATGTTCGAGCCCAGGGACGACACCAGGCCGGAGACACGCTGATTCAGCCCGTTCACCACCGACGAGATCGTGATCACCGTCATCACGCCGATGACGATGCCCAGAATGGTGAGACTGCTGCGCAGCTTGTTCGCCCGCAGCGTGTCCAACGCCATCCCCACCGTCTCTTTGATATCGCCGCTCCGCATCGCCGCTCCGTTTTCCCTCGAACCTCAAACCTGCCTTACAACTCCGACCGCAGCGCCACAATCGGATCCAGGTGCGCTGCCTTCCACGCTGGATACACGCCAAAGAAGATGCCCGTCCCCGAGGCCATCGCCAGTCCCACCAGCACACTCCACACGGCAACCGTGGAAGGGAAGCCAACCAGCAGGGTCACGGTCTGCGCCACGGCGATGCCGCCGAGCACGCCGAAGAAGCCGCCCACCGTGGCCATGGCGCCCGACTCCACCAGGAACTGCAGCATGATGTCGCGTGCCCGCGCGCCCAGCGCCTTGCGCACGCCAATCTCGCGGGTGCGCTCGCTTACGCTCACCAGCATCATGTTCATAATCACAATGCCGCCCACCACCAGCGAGATGCCCGCAATCCCCAGCGCCACTGCGCCGAATGAATCCGCCACCATCGACGCGAATCCCACCAGCGTGTTGTTGATGTCCAGCTCGAAGCTGTCCGGCTGGCCCGGCGCGTCGTGCCGCTTGGAGCGCATCAGCACGCGCACCTCGTCGCCCGCCTGCTCCAGCTGCGGCCCCGCCGAGCCCGCCTTGATGTAGATGGTCACGGACTTGGCCGTGCCGTAGGTCTTCATGAACGCCGGCAGCGGCACGCCCACCCAGTTGTCCTGGCTCTGGCCAAATGTGCTGCCCTGCTTCTCCGCCACGCCGATCACGGTGTACGGCTGCCCGTCCACGCGCAGCTCCTGCCCCAGAGGATCGATGCCTGGGAACAACTCGTCGCGCACGTCCGACCCGATCACCGCCACTGTGGATGCGTGCTCGTCGTCCTGCGGCGTAAATCCGCGGCCCTCCGCAATGTCCAGGTTCTGCAACTGCGGCATCTCCCATGTGTAGCCGCGGATGGTGGTGTCGGTAATGGAGTGCGTCTCGCGCGTCACCTTGGCCACGGTGGTCTGCTGCGCGCCCATGCCCACGCAGCGCTGGCAGTTGTCGCGGACGTAGGTGTAGTCGTCGTACAGGATGTTCTTGCGGCGCTGCAGCGCTTCGTACTGCTTGGGGCTGGTGATGAACGCGGGGAAGCGCGAGATGGTGAACACGTCCGCACCATAGCGCGTGAACTTGGTGGTCACAAAGGTGTTGGCGCCGTTCACCAGCGTCACGACGGCAATTACGCTGGAGACTCCGATCATCACGCCCAGCAGCGTCAGCACCGTGCGCAGTTTGTTCTGCCACAGCGACTGCAACGCGAGCTTGATGGCCTCTTTGAATTCCATCCGGGGTCTCCTCAGATTGTACGCAGACACGGCGCAAACCGTTCCAGCCGCGCACAGCCAGCGGGAAGCGAACATATGGGTGCCGGGGCGAAGGAAGGGCCAGAGCCGTTACTTCGCCGCCTGCATCGCCAAGTGCGCCCGATGCCGCCGGTATCCGGCCAGGTAGCGGGCGTCCTCCGCATAGGTGGTGGGGTAGATGTGCGGCACCGGCTTGGGGTGCAGTCGGGCGTCCACATTCACAAACGTGAAGCTGCACACGTTGCTCAGCGCCGTGCTCTTGCGGTCGCGGCTGATCCGCTGGATCGACGTCTCCACCGTAATCGAAGTACGCCCAGTAAACGCCACGCGGCTGATGTAGTGCAGCTTGTCGCCCATCCGCACCGGCTGGTAGAAGTTGATGCGGTCCACGCTCACCAGCAGCGCTCGGTGGCTGGCCACCATCTCCGAGCAGATGTGCGCATACATGTACGCGCGGTGGGCCACGTAGCCGCCAAAGATCTTGTGCGGCACGTTCTCGTGCTCCACATACGTCCGCTCCCAGCCGCCCGCGCTCAGCGGAGACGCCAGCAGAATCGCCGCGCCGGGCTGCTCCTGCGCCTCGTGCAGCCGCCGCAGCAGCGCGTACTCCTCCGCGGAGGGCGGGGCCTCCGCCGCATCCACATACTCGCGATAGCTCTCGCGCCGGAGCCGCGCGCGGCCTGCCCGCTCCACGTCCAGCTTGCTGCGATACTCCAGCCCCGGCAGCGGCACGCTGCGCTCGGTGCCGTCCTTCTCCCGCAGCCGCGCCACCATGGTGAAGTAGCACGACGCAATGTGCAGCATCGGATCGCCCGCACGCGCGCCCGGCTGCTCAATCCGTATGCCCACCTCCAGCGAGGTGGTGCCCACCAGGTTCACCCGTGCGCGCAGCACCATGTCGAGCGTCTCGTCCGGCACGCCCCGCACCCGCATGGAGTCCATCGCTGCCGTCACCACCCGCGCCGACGGATAGCTGCGCCGCACATAGCGCAGCGCGCAATCCTCCGCCAGCTTGTCCAGAACCTCCAGCAGCAGCCCAAAGCGCAGGTTGCTGCGCACCGGCTCATCGGTCAAAAGAAAGTGCCGCCGCAGCTTCAGGTCGGTGCTGAACCGCAGCCTTCGCACCACCGACGTCTGCGACGGAGTCAACCGCCGTGCCTCATTTGCCATCGCAGGATGAGAATACATCTTGACACCGCGCCGGCTTAGTACTACTTTGTAGTTCATATGAAGCCCGCACCCAGCTCCGACCGCTCCCTCGGCGAATTCGAGCAGATCGTCCTGCTCGCCGTCCTGCGCCTGGGCGACCAGGCCTACGGCGTCACCATCCTGGGCGAGATCGCCGCGCATACTGGCCGCAACCCCGCTCCCGGCGCGCTCTACACCACCCTGCACCGCATGGAGGACAAGGGCCTGGTCACCTTCCGCGACGGCAGCCCCACGCCCGAGCGCGGCGGCCGCGCCAAGCGCTTCGTCACCGTCACCCGCGAGGGCCGCAACGCCCTCGCCAGCGCGCAGGCCGCCTACCGCAGCCTGCTCGAAGGCCTCGACCTGCTCACCGCCCCCAGCCTTACTTAGCCGTTGCAAAGGGAGACATCGCCAATGTTGCGCGTGATCAAAGTTCTAGCTGGGCTGGCCCTGCTCGCAGTCGCTGGGATCGCGCTATTCCTCGCATTTCTGTGGCTGGACCACACAAGAGCGACGGCGTTGCCCACGCCTACTGGCTCGTTCGCTGTCAGTCGCAGGGCGTACGTTTGGACTGACCCCGCGCATCTTGACCCGTTGGCGCCGCGAGGTTCCAAACGGGAGCTTTTTGTCTGGATTTGGTATCCCGCAGAATCTAGACAACCGTCCCAGACGGTCGACGACTACCTGCCGGCTCCATGGCGAACAGCCGTTGAACATCTGTGGGGCATTACGAAGTTTTTGACACGAGATTTGTCCCGAATCCAGATGCATAGCATTCGCGATGGGAAGGTGTCGTCCCAACAGTCCTCGTATCCCGTGGTTCTGATGCGTGGGGGACTTGCGAGCTTGGTCATAAGCTATACCAGTCTCGCCGAGGACCTCGCGAGTCACGGCTATGTGGTAGTCGGTTTCGACGCTCCCTATCGAAGCTCCCTGGTCGTCTTCCCAGATGGAAGAGTGATCGCGAGGGCGCGCCAGAACGACTTGGACGCGGTCAGCGGGAGTTCTGAAGAGCAGCTCGCCAACAAACTCGTCCAAGCATGGAGCGGAGACATGAGTTTCGCACTGGATCAACTCGAACAACTGAACACATCTGATCCGACTGGCTGGTTCACGGGGCGGCTCGACATGCAGCGAGTCGGGGCGTTCGGCCACTCGCTCGGCGGCGCCGAAGCCCTGCAGTTCTGCCATGACGATTCTCGCTGCAAAGCGGTCCTCGACCTGGACGGAATTCCCTTTGGCAGCGTCGTCCAGGAAGGTGTCACACAGCCGTCAATGTTTCTTATGAGCGACCACGCCGGCGACGCCGCCGATCCTGACGATGCCCAAATCATGGCGAACTTTGGCTCCATCTTCGCCCGGCTGCCGCATGACCGCTGGTCGGAAATCACGATCCGTGGGTCGGACCACTACATGTTCAGCGACGACGCTGTGATAAGGAGTCCGCCAGTGATGCGCGTGCTGCGTGTGTTGGGCATCATGCACCTCGATGGCCTCCGCCAGATCGCCGTGACAACATACTGCATCAGCGCCTTCTTCGACACATATCTCAAGGGCACAGGCACCTCGCAGCTCAACCTCTCATCTCCTCTTTATCCTGAGATCAAGGTTCTCAAGTGAGCCGGGCGCGCACTATCCGTGTTAACCAGGCCGTCTCGATTGCGAGACGTGGAATTTGCGACAGTTTCTCCGGAGGCAAGCATGCATAAGACCCCACCGACCGAATGGCTCCTCGCCCGCCTCACCACCCGTGACCGCGCCGCCGCCATCCTCGGCGACCTCACCGAAATGGCCGCCACCCGCGGACGCCTCTGGTTCTGGATCGCCTACACCCGCACGCTGATTACCCTCGGCTGGCGCACGCCTGTCGCCATCTTCGCAGTCGTCATCAGCGAAAAGTACATTCGCAGCCGCATACTCCCCAGGTTGTTGCAACCGTTTTTCATCCACAATTGGTACGAATTCAAAAGGCTAGCCGCACAGCATCCGTTCCTCAGCCATTTCTCCTGGACGGCTTCGATGTGGGTCGTATTCACGCTGTGGTATGTACTGCCTTACATCATGGTCCGTTTCGGTCTGCGCAATCGCCTGACGTACCTGGCCGGCACGTTATTCCTGCTCGGCATACCCGTGTTGACCTTCAATCCGCGGGTCTACGGGATCACCGGCATTGCCTGCGCGCTCCTCATCATCGCGGCGCTCGCGTCTCCTCTTTGGCGACGGCAGATGATCTTCCTGGCCGCGAACTGGCCCGTAACTCCGCTGGTTTTCTATTTCTGCGTTGCGCATCCGGTACTGAGCATCTTTCACCACGGCCCGTTTCCAGCGGGCTTCTTTGGAATGCGAATTGACGAGCCCTTTGCAATTGCAATCACGGTCATGATCTGTCCTCTTCTGTACCGCTGGTTACTGAAGCCACGCCCCACGGGAGGCACCCATGCCGAACTTGCCTGAATCCATCCTCACTCTCATCACCACCCCCGACCGCGCCGCCGCCATCCTCGGCGACCTCGAAGAGCTTGCCGCCACCCGTGGCCGCCTCTGGTTCTGGACCGCCTACCTGCGCACCCTGGTCTCCTTCGGCTGGCGCACCGGCGGCTCCGCTTTCATCCTGGCCTTCCTCTGCTTGAGGTTCATGTTCAGAACTATCCTTCCGTGGCTGATGAGTCACCGAACCGCAAGCCTCACAGACCCCGGCCTCTTCGGCGAGAACAGCCCGCACGCCAGAATCATCTGCTGGAATCTCTCGATGGTGACAACCCAGTTCCTGGTCTTCGCCTTTCCCTTCGCATGGATTCGCTTCGGCCTGCGCGATCGCCTGACTCGCCTCGCCTGCGCGTTGTTTCTCATCTCCCTGCCCGTCTACACGCTGCGTCCGTGGGTGATGGACCTGTCCGGCCTCCTGACCGTGCTCGTCATCGTCGCGGCACTCATCGTTCCGCTCTGGCGCCGGCCCCTGGCGATCCTTGCGGCAACACTCTTCCCCGCCTTTGCGGTCAAAGTGACGTACCTCTTTTTTCTCCCCATCCACCGCTACCCGCACGTCTTCCGGATGCCCGCCTCCTGGGTCGTCGTCAGCGACGCCATCGGCTTCGCCATCGCCGCCGCGGTCTGCGTATCCCTGCACCGCCGTCTGTTTCGTCCACGCGCCGTCACCGCATAGGAACCGCCCATGCCCAACACGTCCCTCGCCGAATCCATCCTCGCCCTCGCCGCCGGACCCACCCGCGCCGCCGCCATCTACGGCGACCTCACCGAGATGGCCGCCACTCGTGGCCGCGCCTGGCTCATCGCCGCCTACGGCCGCACGCTCTTCACCTTTACCTGGCGCATCGTGCTGGCGCTCTTTGTTGCCGACGTCGGCCGCCAGCTCGCCTTCGACACCTTCCATCTCTATCTCCGGCACACGCCCGAAGCCTGGCGCGCCAACAACGGCTCGTTCGTCAACCTGCTCAATGCCAGCGGCCCGCTGCTCGCCTGCATCATGTCGACGCTCTGGTTCGCGCTGTTCTTCGCTCTGGTCCGCTACGGCCGACGCGACGCGTTCGTTCGCCTCACTGCGCTGATCACCGCAGGCGCCTTCGTCGCCTTCCTCGCCATCCCCTGGATCTCGCTGCTCGCTTTCGCAGCCACGCTCGCGCTCGCCTGTGCCGCGTTTCTCTCCCAGCGCTGGCGCAAGCCATTCGAAGTGCTGGCCTGGACCGGCGGCGCCGGTCTGCTGGCCCTGGGAGCATTCACGATCCTCAACCATCAGTTCCTCCGAGCACATCCGGCCATCTTCCGCAGCCTCGCTACCCACCCTCTCGCCACCTACGCGCTGGTGTTCAGCTTCCAGGGCTCGCTGCTGCTGGTGGCCGTTGTCTGCTCCCGGCTGCACACTCTGCTGCTGCCCCCCCGCCGCCCGGAAATCCTGTAACCCATGTGGTTTTCGCCCGGCAACCCGCGGCGCCCGGTTCCTGCATCCAACCGGATACTATGGGCGCTATTCCGCTTTGCCAGCTCGTCGTCTTCCACTACGCTGCCTATATTGAGGAGTTGCAGGGTTTCTTCGCCAGCTATGGCCTCCGCTACGGCTCCGCGGACGACCTGCCCGCCCTGGCCGAGCAGCTACGCGCTCCCGGGCCCTTCGCCAGCGACTTCGGCCTGATGCTACGTTCCATCTTCGCGCGCGAGGGCCGTTCCCTGTCCCGCCCGGAGATGCTGGAGGTCGTCACCATGGCCATCGCCGGATGCGGCCTGAACGACCCGCCCCGCCTCTGGATGGAGCCGCTGAACCAGCTCTATGCCTTCATCTCACGGGTCCGCAGCCAGCCCGTCAGCCGGTCCAATAGCCGGCAGGGGAACCTGATTCCATTCCCGCTGCGATAGTTACCGGCAGGCCCCCCGCGCCCTGAATTTGGCATCCAAAAGAGTAATATGGCAGCCCTCCCCACCCCCGAACCCCTCGCCTTCCGCTATGCCTCCTGCATTCAGGAGTTGCGCGACTTCTTCTCCACCTACGGCCTCCACTATGGCTCGCCGGAGGACATCCTCACCATCACCAGGATGTTGCGGCAGCCGGGCCCGTTCGCCGGCGACTTCAGTCTGGTCGTCCGCTCCATCCTCTTCCGTCAAGGCAATTCGTTCTCCCGCGGTCGCCTGCTGGAGATCGTCGCCATGGCCATCGGCGGTCCTGAGATGGATTGTGCCCCGCAGCGGCTTGGCCCGGCTTTCACTGAGCTGTTTGCCTTCCTGGCCAGTATTCGCGCCAGACCCGTTACCCAATCCCCCAGGCCGTCGCCCAGCCAACCCAGCCAGCTCGTCCCGTTCCCACAGGAGGGCCTGGCCAACCGCAACGCCGCGCAGGTCGCCGCTGCGGAGCAACAGCCCGTACGGCAGCCCCAATCTCTACGCTCCGGCGAGTCGCCGGATGCGCAGCGGGAGCCCATCGTTCCAACCTCCCGCACAGCCCGCAAACTGCTGATTGCAGGTGTCCTGCTGCTATTGCTGGCGTGGATACTGGCGCTCCTGCTGCGATCCCACCTGCCCAGCCAGGCGGCCTCCCGGCCCGCAGCTGCTCCTGCCGCTCAGGCTGCACCTGCCGCCCAGGCTACTTCTTCCGCTCCGGCTGCACCACCCGCTCCGAAGCTGCTCAAGCCCAGCCCCTACGTCTACAGCGTGGCACCCGCCCCACATCGCAGGCACACCGCACCCTCGCAGCCCGTCGCAGACCCAGCCCAACCCAGCCAGTAATTGCACGCTGTGAACCATCGCCTCAACCTGCCGTACAATCGAATCAGCAGGCGGCTGGATGATCGCTGCCTCCGGGGGCGCAAGCCATCCGGAGGGGGAGGAAAGTCCGGACTCCGCAGGGCAGTGTGCCGGATAACGTCCGGGATGTGGGCTTCAAGGCCCATAGACGGCCAGTGCAACAGAGAATATACCGCCGCCATCCGCGCAAACGAATGACGGTAAGGGTGAAAAGGTGCGGTAAGAGCGCACCGGACGGGCAGTAATGTCCGCCGCATGGTAAACCCCACACGGAGCAAGACCAAATAGGCAGGGATTGTAAGCTTCTCTTCGGCGACAACGCGTACCGGCCCGGTGCGACAAGGTGAAGAGCATTACGCGTGCGAAAGCACGAGCCGGAACTTGCGGGTAGGTTGCTGGAGCCATTGGCGTAAGTCATGGCCTAGAGGAATGATCGTCTAAAACAGAATCCGGCTTACGGGCCGTCTGCATGGGAAGTGGCCCCGGAAACTCTTCACCGAGTCCCGGGGCCACCAGCATTTTGTCCCACGATGGCCGCTTCACTTCGGCATCGTATCCAGGCGCGCCGCATGTAGGGCCGCATCTGATCGAGGCTCGCGCCATGGGCGTGGTGGGCGGGGTGCACGTCGAGCATGGCTGGGAGTTCCTCGTGCGGCAGAGGTTCGGAAACTTCAGAGGTATCTGACCCTCGCGACGCAGGCGACGGTTCGGGCGTCGCGAGGGTCGGCTCCGCCGGAATGCGCTCTTCGTCTGGCATGGTTTTCGGGGGGCCGGGTTCAGCCAAGAGTATCAGCAACGCCGGCTTGTTTGACGCCACACAAAACATTTGTTAATCTCCCAACACCTGCGCTCCGGCAGCCACCATTCCGAGCATCGGTCTGCACGTCCAGCCGGGTTCAAGTCCCCCGTGTCTCGCTGATCTTCGGGCCTTCTGTGCGACTTCCTCCTGGAGCCGTCCAATGGTTTGCAGACTTGTCCGCGGTTCATCGCTGCTTGGTTTCGTCCTTCTCACCGGATGTGGTCTGGTCCAGCCATCGTCGACGCCGCTCCAGCCCACCAATGCGGCCGCGGTCCAGGCCAACGGCTCCGTATATGGCGGGCAGCAGCCGGTCACCGGTGCGACGATCCAGCTATGGGCAGTGGGGACGACAGGCTTCGGCTCGTCCGCAACGCCTCTGATCGGCACCACCGTCACCACCAGCGACGGCAGCAGCGCCGCAAACAACAATGCCAACCCCGGCAACTCCGGCAACACACTCCCCGCCGGCGACTTTACGCTCAACTTCACCAATGCGTACACCTGCCCCACCCCCACCACGCTGGTCTATATGACCGCCATCGGCGGCAATCCCGGGCTGGGCGGCTCGGTCAACAACAGCGCACTCGTTCTGCTGACAGCACTGGGCCAGTGCGGCTCACTCACCTCGTCCACGTTTATTTCCCTCAATGAGGTCACCACGGCGGCTAGTGTAGAGGCCTTGGCCCCATTCTTCAGCTCTGGCGGTAGCATTGGTGCGCCCGCGGACTCCGTAAGCCAGCAGGCCATCGCAAACGCCTTCGCCGCGGTCAACAAGATCGTCGATACCTCCGCCGGCTCGGCCCTGGCCGGCTTTCCCAAGCTGAATACGCTCGCCAACGCCATGGTGCAGTGCGTCAACTCCACCGGGCCAACCTCATCGAGCTGCATCGCCCTCTTCGCGGACGCAACTCCCAGCGGGGGCGCCACGCCAGCCACCATACTTGGCGCTCTCCTCGACATCGCGCTGAACCCCACCCTGAATGGCACCGCGATCTACAATCTTGCCACGCCCAACGCCCCGTTCCAGCCTGCCTTGACCTCTGCGCCCGGCTTGTGGAACATCACCACCTCCGGCGCCGCCACCTCTGCCTGCGGCACCAGCGGCGGTGGCGACGACGTCTCCGGCACCGTCTCCTACTCCGGCACACAGACCGGGCGCATCTATCTCGCGCTGACCAACAATAGCGGCTGCAACGTCGGCTCCGAAGGCACCAGCATCGCCGGCCCCGGCGCATTCACCATCCACGGCGTGCCGCCCGGCAGCGGCTATACCCTGCAGGCCTTCATGGACACGCAGGGCTATGGCAATACGAACGCCACCAATCCCACTGGTGGCACCACGCTCAATGTGCTCAGCCCGAATATAACGGGAGCGAACGTCACCCTCACCGATCCCGGGACCGTTGCCATCGCCTCGGCTCCCTCACTGGTCGCCATCGGCCCATATAACAGCGGGGCCGTGGTCAAGTTCAAGGGGGTCGTCAACGGCAATGGCCTGGAAAGCGCAATCTCCTACACGCTCCAGTGGAGTACCAGTTCCTCGTTCTCCTCCATCGCCGGAAGCAAAACCTTCCCCGCCACTGGCAGCGATACCGGGGTCTGGTTCGTCAATGGGCTTTCCAACAGCACCGCCTACTACTTCCGCGCCTACGCCACTTCCGGTGGCACCGCGCAGAGCTCATATTCGAACACCTATGGCCCGGTCACCATCGGCGTCGCGACCTCCGGCAGCGCCGTCTCCGGCGCCATCAGCTTTACCGGAACGGCCACCGGGCCCCTGTATGCCGGTTTCTACAATCAGGACGACAACACCGTCCAACCATTCGTCGAAGCCATCGCCGGTCCGGTCAGCTCGCAGCCGTATACGGTCAACGTCGCCAACAACCCCAGCGGGGTCTACATCCCCGTGGCTGTCATCGATCAGAACAACGACGGGCTCATCGACGCCGGCGACATCACCAACATCAACTTTCAGGGTGGCCCCATCACCATCACCGGAGCCACCGCCAACCAGGACCTTACCCTGCCCAGCGGCAACATCACGGCTAATGTCACCACACAAGTCCTTCAATCGGGCGGCACAACCAAGTATGGGCTCTATTTCAATCTGGCCTTCCTGGCCAAGCAGCCCGTGGCCGTCACTCTGCTCAACAGCTACAACAGCGATGGCGCCAACATTGACAATGGCCCGCTGGACATCGCCTCCTGCGCCGTGGCCAACACCAATTGCAGCCAAGGACAAAACGGGTTCCAGATCTACTTCAACCTCAACTCCACCGCGCCCACCACAGGCGATACCTATCTGTTCAAGGTGGCCTACAGCGATGGCACCAGCGGCACCGTGGCCGCCCAGGTCACCAATGTTCTCACCGCCTTCGCCACCAATCTGGCTACGCAGAATGGCAACGGCATGAGCACAACGCCCATCTTCACCTGGAACGATCCGGTCTGCGGCGCCTGCGGCACCTACACCTACACCTTCTTCATGAACAACAGCATCACCGGCGCGTTTGTGTGGTACGTTCCCGGCAATGGCAACGGCCTGCCGCCGGGAACCGCATCGCTTGCCTGGGGAGTCGACCCAACCCAGTCCTCCAACACCCCGGCCGTGAGCAGCCTGACCGTGGGGTCAACCTACTCCTGGTCGATCACCGTGCAGGACAGCAACTACAACGAGGCGACCACCGTGGTCACCTACCAGCCCTAGCCGCTGGCATTCCCGCGCCTGGCTCTGTCACCGCATCCGCCCGTGCGGCAACTGCAGCAGGGGCACGGCGCAGACAAATCGGCGGACATCCGCGCGACCGAGGGCTCGCCATCGACTACCATGGGTGCGACATCCGCCGGCTCGTAGCAGGGCCGGAACCTGTCCCCTGGAGGCACTCCGCATGCTCCTGCTCCCTCGCCACCGCACCCGGATCCTCCTCGCCGCCCTGCTCGCGACCGCGCCCCTGCACGCCCAGCCTCCCGCAGCTGCGCATCCGCAGACCACCGCGCCTGCGCAGAGCCAGACCGCCGCTCCCGTCGTCAGCGGAGACTACGCCGGCATGCTCGGCCCGCTCCACCTCATCCTGCACGTGCAGCGCGACACCGCAGGCCGCATGTCCGGCAGCCTCGACAGCCCTGACCAGAACGCACCCGGCATCCCCTGCAGCGACTTCGTCCTGACCGGAAACAAGTTCAGCTTCGCCTCGACCGCCGTGCATGGCACCTTCTCCGGCACCGTCAGCCCGGACGGCAAAGCCATCGGCGGCATGTGGGACCAGGGCACGCCGCGCGTACTGCTGCTCACCCAGACCGCCAGCGCGCCGCTCGTCGTCCCCGCGGACATCTCCGCCGGCGTCATCGGCGACTGGACCGGCGCCATCGCCACGCCCAGCGGTCCGCTCCCCGCCGTCATCCACATCCAGTACGCCTCCGACGGCAGCCAGTCGCTCACCTTCGACAGCCCCAAGCAGGGCGCCTTCGGCCTCAAGGGCGCCAAGGTCGTCTTCACCGGCAGCGCCTTCTCCTTCGACCTGCCCGTGGTCCACGGCCACTACGACGGCGCCCTCAGCGTCGACGGCAAGTCCATCGCCGGCACCTGGACCCAGGGCACGCCGCTGCCGCTCACGTTCAACCGCGTCGAGCCGCCCGCCGACAAGCCCTCCCTCGCCGATGGCACCTGGACCGGCATTCTCGCCACTCCCAACGGCCCGCTCCACGCCGCCATTCACGTCCGCAGCGACCGCACCGGCAAGGAGTCGGTCACGCTCGATAGTCCCGACCAGTACGCCACCTTCCTGGACGCCGCCAACGCCACGCTGACCGGCAGCACCTTCACCTTTGCCATGCCGGACTGGCATGCCACCTACACTGGCACCATCTCCGCGGACGGCAGCACAATGGACGGAACCTGGACGCAGACCTTGGCGACCCAGGGTGCGTCCGCCAAGCCCGCCACCCTGCCACTCCACTTCGCCAAATCCACCGCACCTGCCGACAAACCGAAGCCCGAACCGTCCGCCAAGAAGGAGCCGCCGCTCACCCTGCCCGACCTCAAGACCCGTCTCGACGCGGAGCTTAAGCCGCTGCTCGATAATCCCTTCTTCGCCGGCGCCCCCGGCATCGGCGTCGCCATTGGCTTGTACGCGCACGGCGACACCAGCGTCCTGACCTATGGCGTCGCCAAGCCGGACTCCCTGTTCGAGATCGGCTCCATCACCAAGACCTTCACCGGACTCATCCTCTCGCAGATGGTGCTGGAGAACAAGGTCGCGCTCGACACCCCCATCCGCGAACTGCTGCCGCCCGGAACCGTCGCCAAGCCGGACGGCCCCGAGATCACCCTGCTCGATCTCGCCACCCACCACTCCGGCATGGTCCGCATGCCGCCCAACATGCACCCCGCCGACCCCGCCAATCCCTACGCCGACTACACCAACGCCAACCTCTACGCCTTCATTGCTAAAAACGGCGTCGCGCTCACCCCCCACGCCAAGTTCCTCTACAGCAACGTCGGCGTGAGCCTGCTCGGCCAGGGGCTGGCCAACAAAGCCGGCGTGCCGTACTCCGACCTGCTGCAGCAGCGTGTACTCGCGCCCCTGCACATGGACCACACCTTCATCCAGTTCCCCGCCGCCGAGCAGGCCAACTTCCTGACCGCGCACAATGCCCAGAACAAGCCCGTCTCGCGCTGGGACCTGGTTGCCTTTGCCCCCGCCGGCGGCATCCGGTCGGACGCTCGCGACATGCTCAAGTACGTCCAGGCCCAGCTGCACCCTCCGCCCGCCCTGGCAGACGCCATCGCGTTTCAGCACGTCGTCCGCGCCGACGCTGACGGCGGCAAGATCGCCATCAACTGGATGTTCTCGCCGCAGGGCGACCTGTACAACCACGGCGGAGGCACCGGCGGCTTTGCCACCTACGCATTCTTCAACACCCAGCACGACATCGCCGGCATCGTCCTCGTCAACCGCGAGAGTGGACTCGCTCCCTCGCTCGGGGACCGCATTGCAGAGCTCCTCGCCGGCGAGCGAGCCACTCCCCTGCAGCCTTAAGCTTTATCGTCCGGCACCGCAAAATCCCGCCGCGATTCCTGACGCGATACACTGGGTGCCGACCATGGACGCTACACACAAGAAGATTCAAGGCATCTTTACCCCGCTGCTGGTCCCCATGGACGAGCGCGGACAGATCAACGAAGCCGAGATGCGCCGCCACATCAACTGGCTGATCCGCGCAGGTGTACACGGCCTGTACCCCAACGGCTCCTCCGGCGAGTTCACTCGCTTCACCGCAGCCGAGCGCCGCCGCATCACCCAGATCGTGGTGGAGGAGGCCGCCGGCCGCGTCCCCATCATCGCCGGCGCCGCCGAGGCCAACGCCCGCGAGACCCTCGCCGCCTGCGAGGCCTACTCGCAGATGGGCATCCGCGCCGTCGCCATCGTCGCGCCCTTCTACTACAAGCTGACGCCGGAGTCCGTCTACGCGTACTTCGCGGAGATCGCGCGCAACTCCCCCATCGACCTGACGCTCTACAACATCCCCATGTTCGCCAGCCCCATCGACGTGCCCACCATCCGCCGCCTGGCCGACGAGTTCCCTCGCGTCATCGGCATCAAGGACTCCACCGGCGACCTGGCGCAGATGATGCGCATGATCGCCGCCATCCGCCCGCAGCGCCCCGACTTCACCTTCCTCACCGGCTGGGAGGCCGTGCTCGTCCCCATGCTGCTGGTGGGCTGCGACGGAGGCACCCACGCCAGTTCCAACGTCGTCCCGGAGGTCACCCGCCGTATCTACGACCTCGTCCGCATGGGCGACACCGCCACCGCCATGCAGTGGCAGTACCGCCTGCTGGAGCTGTTCGACGCCATGCTCTACCCGTTCGAGTTCCCCTACGGATTCAAGGCAGCCGCCGAACTCCGCGGCTTCCACTTCGGCTCCGGCCGCCTGGACTTCACCCCCGCCCAGCGCGCCGAGAACGAATCCCTCACCCGCATCCTGCAGTGCATCCTCGCCGACCTCGAACTGGTGCAGCGCCCGGACGGCGGCTGCGCCATCCCCACCCGCGCCGCCGATGTGAGCCAGCTCGGCACCCCCCAACTCCAGGAGATCATCGGCCGCGTCGTCTCCGAACTCAAGAACCGAGGCATGGTGTGAGCGAAGCGAAGTTAACCTGCCAGAAGATTCTTCAAGCAGAAGTGGCTCGTTGGTCTGGAACTCCCTGGGAGCGACTGGTCATGGAACTGCGTGACGTGCAGGAATACCAGGTTGAAGATGAATCGAAGGAATATCAGGTTGAAGTGCAGCTGGTAGAGAACACGGCGGACTACGTCCATGTCATGCTAAGCGTTGATGACGGCACCTTCTGGGGGTCTATCGCGCCATTAACGCGAGGCTTCATCAAACGCAAAGACGCGGCGCAAAATGCGGTTTTGCTTTCTGGGGTCACGCCATGACCTCTGACGCGCTCGCCCTCGTCGAGATCGGCGGCTGGTCCCCCGCCATGGTCGTTCTGGACGCCATGGAGAAGACCGCGAACCTGCGCATCCTGCAGACCGAGCTGAACGACGCCCCCGGCGTCTGCATCAAGCTCACCGGCCGCCTCGCCGACCTTGAGACCGCCATGCGCGCCGCCGAAGCAACCGCCTCCGCCATGCAGACGCGCATCCTTACCCACGTCATCGCCCACCCGTCCGACGGCGCCCGCGCCGCCTACGAAGCCCCCCGCGACTTCAACCCTCTCATCGAGCAGCCATCAGTCCAGTATCCGGAGACAACCATGAGCGACCAAGCCAGCTTCGCCGTCGGCCTTATCGAAACCCAAGGCTTCACCGCCGCCTTCGAGGCCATCGACACCGCACTCAAGACCGCCAACGTCGAGGTGCTCGCCCGCGAGAAGCTCGGCGGCGGCTACATCACCATCGTCATCAAGGGCGACGTCTCCGCCGTGCGCGCCGCCGTCGATGCCGGTAAGGCCCGCGTCGAAGGCCTGGGCAAACTCATCGCCGCCCACGTCATCCCCAGCCCCAGCCAGGGCGTCCTCTCCCTGCTGCCCAAATAGCTCCCCGCGTCATGCCGCAACTGCACGGTCGCGCATAGCTACGGACGCATTTGCCAGCGGAAAGCATAATGCCAGCGCAAACAGCGCGCAGAGCGCCAGCGCCTTAATCGGGCCATCCAGGGTGCTCCCTCGCAAGATCACCTCAGTCTCGATCGACATCGTGAATGCAAAGCAAACCATCACTGCGATGAGACCCGGCGTTCGTCTCGCTCCTCGCTCCAGCGCCAGCAGGACGATGATTGCCCACGGGACATAAAGGTGCAGCAATGTGTAATCGAACGAGACCGGCGGAAGAAGAATCGAGGCTACGCACAGACAAAGCACTTGATTCGCAACCGGCAAACGCAGGATGCGCAGAAAGAATGTGGCGGTCCCTCCGACCGCCGCAAACAACAAAAAGACGTGCAGGATCAAAGCCATTCTGGATGGACTGGCCATGCGATGTTGGTGAAAGTGT
>Ga0181516_10001606_pt1 | contig 17099 bp, 12 predicted proteins | sample PEATcosm2014_Bin_25_FD_121104 | JGI IMG/M metagenome (GOLD analysis project Ga0181516, IMG submission 121104) | Peatland microbial communities from MTU Mesocosm Facility, Houghton, MI, USA - PEATcosm2014_Bin01_10_metaG | ecosystem: Environmental > Terrestrial > Soil > Wetlands > Peat | place... | reverse complement strand
GCCGCCGATAAACCTGCGCCCGCAGTCACCGCAAAAGCCGACTCGCCTCAGCACGCCACAATCGCCAAGCCGCCCGCGACGCGTGAGATCGCCAAATCCGATCCGCCCAAAACCACAGCGCCCCACAAGACCGCTGCCGCGCCGAAAACCGTAGCCGCCGTCAAAACCTCCAGGCCCCACACAACCGCCACCGCCAAAGCCGCTGCCAAAACCAAGGAGCAGCGCGTCAATGAACTCGCCGCAAAAATGCGCGAGAAGAAGCGCGCGGAGATGAGACGCGCCGCGCTCAACAAGTCCAAACCGAAGTCCGCTCCCAAACCCCACGCCTCCGCTTCCGCAGGGCAGGGTCAGTGAGATTCAACTCATGAGTCAGCCGCAGGACAACCTGATCGTCGTTCTCGACATTGGCAGCGCGTTCACGCGCGTGCTGGCTGCCGACCTCAACGAAGGCGCTCTGCGCTATCGCGGCCACGGCATCGTCGAGTCGGCCGGAATGCGCAAGGGACTCATCTCCGACCTCGGTCCCGCTGCCAAAGCCGTCAAAGCGGCCAACGAACGCGCCGAGTGGGTCGCGCGCGCCAACATCGACGAGTGCGTGGTCGGCGTCGGCGGTCCTCACATTCGCGGACTCAACACCAACGGAGGCTTCGATCTCGGCAGCCGCATGCGCGAGATCACCCGCGAAGATGTGCGCGTCGCCATCGATCGTGCCCGCGCCGTCGAGCGCCCTCCCGATCGCGAAATTCTTCACCTCCTCCCGCGCCAGTTCATCCTCGACGATCAGCCCGGCATCTTCGATCCCGTCGGCATGGTCGGCGCGCGTCTCGAGGTTGACTTGCACATCGCCACCTGCTCCGGCGGCGCGCTGCAAAGCGCCGTCACCTGCGCCAATCGAGCCGGTCTCGAAGTCACCGAGGCTGTCCTCGAATCCATCGCCGCCGCCGAAGCCACTCTCTCCGCCGACGAGCGCGAACTCGGCGTCTGTCTGCTCGACATCGGCGCGCACTCCAGCGACCTGGTTGTCTTTTTCGAGGGCGCGGTCGCCCACACTGCCTCGGTCCCGGTCGGCGGCGCGCACTTCACCAACGATCTCGCCGTCGGCCTGCAGATGCCCACCGCGCAAGCCGAAGATCTCAAGCGCCAGTTCGGCCACTGCGTCGTCACCGCCGTTCCCCAGGATGCTGAAATCGAAATCGCCAATCCCCAGCCCATGCGCCTCGCCCTGCGCAGCATCGCCGAGATTCTCGAGCCGCGCGCGCGCGAGCTAATGCACTTCGTCAAAGAGAGCCTCCGTCAGGGTGGAGTCGTTGACGCCCTCGGCGCAGGCTGCATTCTCTCCGGCGGCGGAGCCAGCCTGCCTGGCATGCTCGACGTCACCGAGAGTCAGCTTCGCGTTCCCGCGCGCATCGGTATGCCCGTGCGTCTCTCCAACATGCCCGGCGAGCTCGTCAATCCGGCCTTTGCCACGCCCATCGGAATGCTCCTGTACGCCCATCGCACCCGCGTCACCCGCGCTGCGGAAAACAATGGTCTGCGCGCCAGGTTGCGCGCTATTTTTGCTTCAAGTTTCTAGATAAATTCGCCACAAGGGGAGGGCCAAGCCGCCATGAACGAAAAGACAAAAGCCACTGAAGAGTCGCCTGAAGCCGGAGAAATGCGCATTCAGTTTCACGATGAAAACGTGCGCGGCGCCCGTATTAAAGTCATCGGTGTCGGCGGAGGCGGCGGCAACGCCGTCAATCGCATGATCCAGGCCGGCCTCGAGGGCGTCGAGTTCATCGCCGCCAACACCGACGTGCAGGCTCTCAAGCTCTCGCAGGCTCCCGTAAAGCTTCAGCTCGGCGTTCGCCTCACCTCCGGCCTTGGCGCCGGCGCAAATCCCGACGTGGGCCGCCGCGCTGCGCTTGAGGATTCTGAAAAAATCATTGAGGCTCTCGAAGGCGCTGACATGGTCTTCGTCACCGCCGGCCTCGGCGGCGGCACCGGCACGGGCGCAGCCCCCGTCATCGCATCGCTCGCCAGCGAGATGGGCATCCTCACCGTCGCCGTCATCACCCGCCCCTTCGCGTTTGAGGGCAAGCGCCGTTTGCAGCAGGCTGAGCGCGGATTGAAAGAACTGCTCGAGAGTGTCGACACCATGATCGTCATTCCCAATGAGAAGCTGCTCGCTGTCGCCAAAGACGCCGGCTTCTTCGAGAGTTTCCGCATCGCCGACGACGTGCTCCGCCAGGGCGTGCAGGGAATCTCCGACATCATCACCATCTCCGGCATCATCAATCGCGACTTTGCCGACGTAAAAACCACCATGGCCGGAATGGGCCACGCCGTCATGGGCACCGCCGTTCGCTCCGGCGACAATCGCGCCAAAGAGGCTGCCCAGGCTGCCATGGCTTCGCCGCTGCTTGAGGCCGGAGCAATCGATGGCGCGCGCGGCATCCTCATCAACATCACCGGCTCCAGTTCTCTTAAGCTCTCAGAAGTCAACGAGGCTTCCACCCTCATTCAGTCCGCGGCCCACGAAGACGCCAACATCATCTTCGGCGCCGTGCAGGACGAGCGCATGGGCGACGAAGTCAAAATCACCGTCATCGCCACCGGCTTCCGCGATCAGATGCCCGAGCGCCGCGCCCGCATGTTAAGCGTTGAAGAGTCGCCCGTCGTCTCCGTCCCCGTCGTTGCTCCCGGCAACTGGCTGCGCGATGCCGATCCGCTGGCCGCCTCTCCGTCTGCTCCCGTCCGCGCCCGTTTCCTCAGCGAAGAGGAAGACGCCTCCGAAGAGGCTGAATCCGACGAACCGGCATTCTTTGCCGCCTCTGCCCCCGCCGCCAGAAAAACCGGCGTCTCCGAGATGTCCGAGGCCGCAGCTTACACGCCGCTTCCAAGAGACTTCGCGTCTGATTTCGACGCCGCCGACGCCGCTTCTGATGCAATCGAAGAACCGGCTCCAACCACCGTCTCCGCACACATTGCGGACTCCAACGAAGAGCCGGAACGCGACCTCGACGTCCCCACTTTCATGCGCCGCCTGCAGTTTTGAAATGATTTGGGGGTGGCTCGAAATGGGCCACGGGTGACTTTGGTCACTGCAACCGTGTTGGTTCTGTATCAGAATCAGCCTATAGTGAACCAAAGCTTCAACAAATATGATTCTTTCGGTAACAGTTGGCTGGTTACGGACTATGAGTTATTGTAGAGATAAGCGATAACGCAAGTCCCAAACTTTCCAGCCGGCAAAGTGTCGATACATTAAGCCGATGAGCCGATATAGCCCATGAGGGCATCGTGTTCCTTCTGGCAACGTTTGGTTTTTTGGTTCGAACAGATTCAGCGGTAAGAAGTGCGCCTTCCAATGGCAGACGCATGGCAAGTATCCATCGCGGAAAAGGTGTTGACTGGATGAGATTGTCCTGCGTTTTTGCAGTTGGCTTGGCTTTGGTTGGGTTTTCATTCGGCGCGGGAAGCGCTGCGGCGCTCGATGCGCCGCACATGCTGCATCATTCCCGTCCAGCCCCCCAGCATTTAACCTCAACCCACTCCAGGCATCGCGCTGTCGCGCATCGTTTCGCGTCTGCGGCATCCCGGCCTGCGTCTCATTCGTCTGCGAGCTCTTCCCAGCACTCCGGCGCAACCTTGCATCGCGCCTCGCTCCACGTCCGCCGCCATCGCTACTATGAGCGTTTCACCGCCAACTCTTTCGCCACCTCCGCCATCTTTGCCGCCGACGTCACCACCGGCGAAGATCCCATCGTCCGCCAGGCCGCCATCGACGCGCTGGGCGATATGAACGGCACCGCCGTCGTCATCGATCCCTCCAATGGCCGCATTCTCGCCATGGTCAATCAAAAGCTCGCCCTCTCGCCCGGCGCTGAGCCCTGCTCCACCATCAAGCTTTCTGTCGCCCTCGCCGCGCTCTCCGAGGGCCTGGTCACGCGCGACACTCCCGTGCGCCTCGACGGCTTCCGCATGAACATGACCGAAGCCATCGCCAAGAGCAACAACCTCTATTTTGAAGAGTTGGGCCGCGAGCTCGGCTTCGAGCGCGTCCGCCAATATGCCACCCAGTTCGGCCTCGGCGAACTGGCCGGCTACAACATCCAGGGCGAGCAGTTGGGCGTCTATCCCGATCAGCCCATTGCCGAGTCCGAGGGCGGAGTGGCCCGCATGTGCAGCTTCGGCCAGGGCGTCTCCATGACGCCGCTTCAGTTGGGCGCCTTCGTCGCCGCCATCGCCAATGGCGGAACCCTCTACTACCTCCAGCACCCCACCTCACCGGCGGAGATCGTTGCGTTCCAGCCCAAAGTGAAGCGCACCCTCGACATCGCCCGCTACGTGCCCGACCTGCAGGACGGTATGGCCGGCGCCGTCGAATACGGAACCGCCCGCCGCCTCCGCGCCAACTTCTCCGAGCTGCCCGTCTTCGGCAAGACCGGCACCTGCTCCGACAAGGGCACCCGCTTCGGTTGGTTCGCTTCTTACTCTGAAACGCCCCAGGGCAACCTCGTCACCGTCTTCTTCCTCGAGGGTGGCCGTCCCACCTTCGGACCCCGCGCCGCCGAGCTGACCGGCGAGTTCTACAAAAATCTCTGGGACCGCAACTACTTTGCCGACAAGGGCCAGCAAACCACCGCCATGGCTCCCTCCTCGGCTCCCGCTCCATCCGGATCGATCCAGTAGCAGTCTCCGGCAAGCCTCCGGACCAGGCCGCCTCCGGGCGGCCTTTTCATTTCCGTCCTCGCCGCCAAACCCGCTCCCGCTCTCTACCAAACCGCCCACATCTTTGCTTCACTTACTCTGAAACAAATCCGCGCGAGATTCATCGTATATTTAGAGCACGCTGCCAGGCAGTAGCACTTACCCCAACCTTAACGACTAACGCGAACGGTATCCCGGCTATGGCTCTTCCCACGCACATCCTTCTCGTCTACGGCTATCTGCTGCTCTTCGTCTGGGTTCTGGTGGAGCAGCTCGGCATCCCTCTTCCCGCGACACCGGTTCTGCTCGCCGCCGGCGCGCTCTCCGCCCAGCATCAGCTCAGTTTTCCCATCGCCTTCGCCGCCGCCGTGTTTGCCTCGCTCGCCGCCGACAGCACCTGGTACCTGGTCGGCCGCCGCTACGGCCACCACGTCTTGCGCATTCTGTGCAAGCTCTCCCTCGAGCCCACCATCTGCGTCCGCCGCACCCAGGACTCCTTCGGCCGCCGCCGCGAAGTCACCCTCATGATCGCCAAATTCGTGCCCGGCCTCGCCACCCTCGCCCCGCCCGTCGCCGGCGAAAACGGCATGGCCTTCGCGCCTTTCCTTCTCTTTGACGCCATCGGCGCCGCGCTCTGGGTCGGAGCCCTCCTCACCGGCGGCCGCATCTTCGGCGACGCCCTTAAGCGCGACCCAAGCCTCCTCAACTGGGTGGGCCGCTTTTCAGGAGCCCTCCTCATCCTCGGCATCCTTGGCTTCTTCATCGGCCGCCTTATTCGCCGCCGCAACTTCCTCCGCAAACTCGTCGACGCGCGCCTCGAGCCTGAGGAACTGAAACGTCAGCTCGATGCCGGCGAACCGGTCTTCATCGTCGACCTGCGCCACCCGCTTGAGCTGTTGCCCGATCCCTTCACCCTGCCCGGCGCCTTGCACCTTTCCCCCGACGCCCTCACCGCCCGCCTCAACGAGATCCCGCGCGACCGCGACATCGTGCTCTATTGCACCTGCCCCAGCGAAGCCACTGCCGCCAAAACGGCCATGACTCTCCACAAGCTGGGCATCGAACGCGTTCGCCCTCTGCGTGGCGGCTACGACGAATGGAAGCGCCTCGGCTACCCCCTCGACGAGATCGCCCCAGTCATGCCCCTCGTCCAGGTCACCTCAATCGCGCAATAAACGTTTATGCCCCCACAAACAGCGCCGCAATCTTCGCGCCGACCGGCGACCCGATGCCGCTGCACGCGTCCGGCCCCGCCGCCGCGTTATAAAATCCGTTCCCGCCCGAAGTGATGTCGTTGAACGCGCCCTGGTTCTCCCACAGCTTCGGCGTCACAAATCCCAGCTTCGTCCCAAAGCTTGCAAACAGCCCCGCATACAGCGGAGCGACCGCGCTCGTTCCGCCCACCACCGTCATCGCCCCGTGCACATACACCTCATACCCGGTACTGGGATCGGCATCGCCCGCCACATCCGGCACCATCCGCCCCTTGCCATATTGCGTGCTCGCCGGAGCCGGCGGCGCGCCGATCTGAAACGCCTGCACCGGAAACACCGTCGAATATCCGCCGCCCGTTCCCTCGCCATCCGTCTGCCCAGGGTTGTCGTTCCACACCGTCTCCGTGGTTGCCGTCTTGTTCGTTCCTCCGCAGCCCACCACGTGAGGGCAAGATGCTGGAGCATCCACATTCGCCGGTGTCGACCCTCCGTCGCTCGAGTCGTTATCGCCCGACGCCGCAAACACCACCATCCCCGCGCTCGTCGCCGATGCGGCCGTCGTTTCCATCGCCTCCACCGCGCTCGTGCCCCACACCGCCTCGTCCGCGCCCCATGAAATCGTGCACACATCGCAGCCGTCCGCCGCAGCCTTCGCCACCGCCGTGCCGATATCCTGCGACCAATACATGCGAATCACCGCCGCCTTGCCCGTCGCCGCGTAATACGCCGCACCCGCCACTTGAATGTCCAGCGCAACCTCATAGTCAGCGTCATCCGACGAGCCCACACTCTGATTCGGGCTGTTCTGGGTCCCGTCCACAGACACATCCGTGATCTCCGGCGACGGCTGCCCAATCGACTGGAAGAATTCCGTCATGTCCGTCTGCACCCATCCGCCGCCCAGCTCCACAATCGCAATCACACCGCCGCCGCCAAGTCCCGACGGCCATTTGTAGGCCGCGCAAAGATCCGGCAACGTCCAGGGAGCGGTCGCAATCTCGCCCGGCTTCAATAATTTGAAATAAGGTTTGCACGTGCCAGGGGGGAGGGAGGTCATGGTCATTTCCTTTCGATAGATGCCAACGCCGCTCGGGGAGTATGCCACAACCCCCGCCCCAAATCAAAGCACCATCGTCGAACAACAGGCTCCCGCCCTTCGCGCATCCTCAACCAACACGAAAATGGGTGCCCCAGGTCCCTGTGTTGGGACCTGGGAAAGCACGAACCCAACCGTGCCCACCGCCCGTCCCTCGCACTACGCCCTGTAGATCAGCCCGATCGTCGCCCCCACCACCACCCACTGGATGAAGTAGCAGATGCCCTGGTAGATCGTGAGCTTCAGCCCGATGTTCAGATTCACATAGTTGTGAATCACAAAGGTGCAGAGCGCGAAAACGCCGATCAGCGCCCCAAGGCACGCGCCCGCGCCCACCCCTCCGCTCATAAGCCCCCCGCCCGCAAGATGCATCTTTGCGAAGATCACAGCGACCACCACGATGCTGATCAGGATCGCCACCATCCCGAACGGCATCACCTTCATCATGGCTTCCTCCGAGCGGTAAACGTTCGGGTACTTCTTGAACTCCGTCTTCATCCCCGGCAGCGCCGCAAACAAGGCAAAGCCAAACGCGAAGTAGGCGACCGTCGCGCCGAGCGACGCAAAAGCAATGTGGGCGTAGTTCATGGGCCTTCCTCTTCCAGCAAGACTGTGTGTGCCGAGAATTCTACCCGAGAATACGTGGAACAGACGGCTATTTCCGATTAGTCCAACATCTGCCCAGATCTGTCATATATGCTTCGATGTTGGCTCTAGAATTAGATACAAAAGTAGGTTCGCCGTGACACAAAGGCCGCTGCTCTATTTTGCTGTTGTACTTCTCTGGTCTTCTCTCAGCGGCTCCGCCGTCGCTGCCGGTCCAAAAGACCTGCCTAAGCCAACTGACTACGTCAGCGACTTTGCACATGTCCTGTCATCCCATGCGGTCGTGGAAATCGATCGCTCTTGTGCTCAACTCGATCATTCAAAGGCCGACACTCAGATTGCCGTCGTTACGATTCCATCTCTTGATGGCGCTGACCTGGCAGCATATGCGAGGGAACTTGCAAATATCTGGGGGGTGGGCAGAACACAATCGAATCGAGGAGTCCTCGTACTACTCGCCATTAATGACCATAAGTGGAGAATCGAGGTCGGCCGTGGACTTGAAAGCATCCTGACCAATGCCAAAGCTGAAGACATCGGAAAGACTATGATTCCGAGACTCAGGTCAAAGGACTTCGATGAGGCTGTCAGACTTGCCGTTCATCAAATCGCCCAGGCTGCCTCCGTCGAGGCGGACAACCATTCCAGATCCGTCTCAGGAAAGTGATTCCTCCAATCGTGAAGGAGATCAAGACGGCTTACTGGCAAAGCTTCGTCACAGGTCGTTGTCTGTGGGGCGGGTTTGCGCATGAGTGGGAAAGCACGAACCCCACCCCGCCCCAATCCCGTCTTCAAATCCGCATGAAAATGGGTGCCCCAGGTCCTTGTGTTGGGACCTGGGAAAGCACGAACCCACCCGCTCTTGCCTTGCAACAAGGGCACGGCTTCAGCCGCGTCGAAACGAGCGTGAAATATGTGGGGTTTTAACCACTGCGGAAATGTCTTTCCCGCGTCTGCCGCAAGAAGAAGCATTTTTCCGCAGCCTCTTCAACCCCGGAACATGCAGCCTCAAATCTCTCGTCCCCGCACAGTCGAGCTAACAGCTAATAGCTAAAAGCTAAAAGCTCCGGGCCTGCGCGAAGCGCGTCCGGCCGCACCGCAGGTGCTTGTCAATAGGTAATTCGAAAAATAATTTGCAAGTCGTTCATTCCATTACGAATTTTCCTTGCTCGATTTTGCGCATTAATTATCTCGATTAGCGCACAATAGAGGAGTAGTCAAAAAACGAGGGCATGGGAGCCAATTCCCATGCCCTTTCGCTTTTCAGGAGCCAATGGATGCAGTCAACGCCCACAATGCGGCCCAGCCACGCAGACCGCGATCTGTCCCGCGCTCTCGAATGCTCCCTGTTATTTGCCTCAAAAGGAGTGAAAATCGTGTATTCGCTAAATCTTCGCCAAAATCCGGATGCTGCAAGTATTTTTACTCATTCCAAACAGGTTATCGGCGGCGCGTGTACACACCCCTCCCCTACCCCTTTCGCTCCCTCTTCGCCCCTTCTGCTCCAGTTTCAGGGCAGTTCCGCATTGCGCGAAGCGCAATTCGCTGGACGCGCAGTCCCCGCACCCCATGTGGCGCGAAGCGCGTCCGCCCCACCGCAGGTGGTTAAAGCTGTACTGCTGTATGTGAGCCCCACCCAAACCCAGTCGCACCACCAGTTGCCGCAAACCAATTCCCAAGTCAGCAACGACACTTTTTCCTGTATTCCTGTATGTTTTTCCCGACCCGTAACCATCCGGCGCACGCAGTGCGCGTCTGCCGCACCGCAGGTGCCGCTAACTCCGCTAACTCCGCTGGCTCCGCTGACACCGCCGCCGTGCAGGTGCCTTACTATGGTCAGGAACGAATCCATAGGAGCTCAACACTTTGGCTTACGACGATCTGCGCGACTGGATCAAGACTCTCGACAAGCACGGCGAACTCAAGCGCATCCGCGAAGAAGTTTCGCCCGAGCTTGAAATTGCCGAGATCACCGACCGCGTCAGCAAGATCGGTTCAAGCCAATCCCCAGCCGCCGGCTCCACAAAAGGGAACTACGCGCCCGGCGGTCCCGCCCTGCTCTTTGAAAATGTGAAAGGCCATCCCGGCCACAAGGTCCTCATCAACCAGTTCGGCAGCGAACGCCGCATGGCCCTCGCCCTCGGCGTCAACAACCTCGACGAAATCGCCGGCCGCATCACCGGCCTCATGAATGTGAAGGCGCCCGAAGGCCTCTTCGACAAACTCAAGATGCTGCCGCAGCTCGGCGCCCTCACCAGCGCATTTCCTAAGACCGTCGCCGCCAAAGACGCCCCGTGCAAAGAAGTCGTGCTTCGCGAGAACTTCGACCTCAACGCATTTCCCATCCTCAAGTGCTGGCCGCTCGACGGTGGCCGCTTCATCACGCTGCCCTGTGTACACACCCGCGCTCCTCAAAAAAATGGGAGCGCCGGCAAACGCAACATCGGCATGTATCGCATGCAGGTCTACGATGGCCAGACCACCGGCATGCACTGGCAGCGTCAAAAAGTAGCCGCAGAGCACTATCGCGAAGCGCTGCGTAACGCAGCAGCACAGACCTTCTCCGAAAATCCGCTCGGCGCAGCCGTTGCGATCATGGCCGAGTCCGCCGGCGGCGCTGTCTCCATTCCCGACGGCCCCATCGGCGGATTGCCCCAGGTCACCCTGGGCGCTCTCAAAGGCTCGCGCCTTGAGGTTGCCGTCGCCATCGGCACCGATCCCGCGACCACTTTTTCCGCCATCGTTCCCGCGCCTCCCGAAGTTGAAGAGTTCATGATCGCCGGCTTCCTGCGCGGCAAGCCCGTTGAAATCGTGAAGTGCGAAACCGTCGACCTCGAAGTTCCCGCCCACGCCGAAATCATTCTCGAGGGCTACGTCGAGCTCGGCGAACTGCGCAGCGAAGGTCCCTTCGGCGATCACACCGGCTTCTATACCATGACCGATGAATATCCGGTCTTTCATCTCACCTGCATCACCCATCGCCGCGATCCCATCTACGCCGCCACCATCGTTGGCAAGCCGCCCATGGAAGACGCATGGATGGGCAAAGCCGTCGAGCGCATCTTTTTGCCCGCGATGAAGATGACCATCCCTGAACTGGTAGACATCCATCTGCCCGTCGAGGCGGTCTTCCATAACCTCATGATCGTTTCGATCAAAAAGTCCTATCCCGGCCAGGCGCGCAAAGTCATGCACGCCATCTGGTCGCTCGGCCAGGCCATGTTCACCAAATGCATCATCGTGGTCGACGAAGACTGCGACGTGCAAAACACCGCTGAAGTTGTTCTGCGCGTTGCCAACAACATTGACCCCGAACGCGACATCCAATTCACCATGGGTCCTGTCGATTCGCTCGATCACTCCTCGCGCCTGCCCAACTACGGCAGCAAAATGGGCATCGACGCCACCCGCAAATGGAAGGCTGAAGGCTTCGATCGCCCCTGGCCCGCGATGATCGAGATGGATCGAGCCACAAAGGCTAAAATCGACGAGCTCTGGTCCCGGCTCGGCCTGTGAAGTTCTATCTGCGCTCATGGGGTATACCTGAATTTATGCGCTGTACCGTCGGCAGTCTGCTCTTTGCTTGCATCGCATCCGTGCTTGGCCTACCTGCTCCTGCCCAGCAGGCGCCCAACGACTTCCGCTGGATCGACTTCCACTCGCCCGCTGATCAGGACACGGTCGTCTGGGTCGAGCGCTCTTTGGATGCCGAAAAATGGACCGCCATCCGCGAGATCGGCGTTCAGTTCGACGCGGCTCTGGTCGTCACCACTCTGCGCGCCACGCCCCAATCGATCACCAGCACTGACACGTTCTCTGTCTGGAGCGTATCTCTCACCAACCGCAGCGTGATCGCGTTGCTCAAGGGAGTCAATCTTCGTTTGCTCGATTGGATGCTCTTTGCACAGGGCCAGCCGCGCGAACTCGGCGCTCTCTACGACGATTGCCACGAGTGCAATGCGTCGACGTATTTCACTGCGTTCTACTACGACATTCGCCAGCACGGCTGGGCCACTCGCTGGATGCGCGGCGCTCAGTCCATTCCGATCTCGACGTCGAATGCGCCTCCAGGCGTGAAGTTGGCCCGGGTCTACGCTGTGCTCGCCGATCCCAACGGCCACGAGTTTGTTGCCACCTGGAACCACTTCGACTACGGAGACCAGAAGCCCGGCGAAGACTTTGTCTACCAATATGACGTCGATCCTTGGAACGGACTCGATCGCACCGAGATTCTCAATGGCAAAGATGCCGACGCCATGAAGCGCCGTCTCTGCCTGGCCACCGACACCGTTTCAGGCCTTGCCCACGGCCAGGACAGCATCCTCTGCGTGGCGCCGGTCAAACCGCCAACGCCGCATCGCGCAACTCGCAAACCTTCTCAATAACCGAGTTGCAACGGCCATCCCGTTTGCAACCCTCTCCTCTGCGCGTCGCCCCGCGCCACAAGTCATACAAAGAAAACCTGATGAAGCGCATCCAAGCTGGTTGGAGTGAAAGAAATGAATTCGTATCCTCGGTACTCGCTTTTTCTCGCGGCCGCTTTGGCTGTCGCCGGTTGCCACGGCAACCAGAACGCCTCCAATCCTGCCGCCGCTCAGGACCAATCGCAGAACGACGCCCAGGATCCGGCATCAGCCAACGTCGCGCCCATCTCCAATGCCTCAACGACAACCGCACCGCAGGGCAGCAACATGGCTTATCCCGATCAGTCGGAGCCCTCGCCCGATCAATATGCGCAATACGACAACCAGCCCGGCTACGGCGAACAGCCCGCGGCCTACGCGCCCGACCCGCCGCCTCCATTGCCTGAATACGATCAGCCGCCCTGCCCCGGCGACGACTACCTCTGGACGCCTGGCTACTGGGCCTACGACCCCTCCGGCTACTACTGGGTGCCCGGAGCATGGGTTGAGGCCCCTTATCAGGGCGCGCTCTGGACGCCCGGTTACTGGGGCTACAACAACGGCCGCTACGCGTTTTATCACGGCTATTGGGGACCGCACATCGGCTACTATGGCGGCATCAACTACGGCTTCGGTTATGTGGGCTTTGGCTACCAGGGCGGCTATTGGAACCAAGGCCACTTCAACTACAACCGCAGCTTCAACCGCGTCAATGTGGACCAGGTTCACTACGTCTATAACCACAATGTCGTCGTCAATAACAACAACCGCGTGAGCTATAACGGGGGCTCCGGCGGAGTGAATTATCGGCCTCGCCCCGCTGAAATTGTCGCCATTCATGAGCAGCATGCTCCCCCCATGACGGCCCAGGTGCAGCATGTTCAGCAGGCTCGCGCCGACCACGCCAACTTCGCGTCAGTCAATCACGGGCGCCCCGCCCAAACCGTCGTGGCGAAGCCCCTGGCTGCCGACCGCAACATCCGGCCGCCCGCGCAAGTTGTCGCGAGAAATCAGCAGCAAGAGCAGCAGCGGCCCGCAATGCAGCCAGCCCCGCAACAGCGCGCTCCCGAGCCGATGCGTCCCAACGCAGCGCCACAACCCAGCCGGCCAAACCCGCCTGCGCACAACCAAACCGTGCCGCAGTCGAACAATCATCCGGCCAATCGTCCCGAGCAGACTGCGCCTCGGCCTATGCCTCAGCGGCCCATGCAGCCCGTTCCACCGGCGCAGGGTCCGGCTCCAATGCATCCGGCGCCTCAGCCACAGCGACCGCAGCCGCAACCAATGCGTCCGGCACCTCAGCCGCAGCGACCAGCACCTCAACCACAGCGTCCGCTACCGCAACGTCCGCAACCAGAACGACCAGAGCCTCAACAGCGCGCGGCACCGCAGCGCCCTGCGCCGCAGCAGTCTCGACCCGCACCTTCACATCCGGCGCCGCAGTCAAAACCGTCGCCCGAGCGCAAGCCCGCGCCGAAGCCAGACGAACACCAGCACCAATGATTGAATGATCGCATCGTGCGCAGCCTTACTCCGCCGTCAGCACTCGAATGGCGACAAGGTTGCGCACCCAGCGCGCCGGGCGCTTTTCTCCGGTGGCTACAAGCTGCACGGGCCCTGTGTTGCCGAGGGGCTTGCCATCAACCGCATCTGCCACCAGCACCGTGCCGTCGTGCACATCCGGCGACACCTCGCCAATTGAGTACACAACTTCGTAGCCATCCGATCCTTCGGCCACCAGATAAATCTTGAAGTCCTTCCCATGCGGCTTTGCCGGCACTCCCAGCGACGTCAGCAAGCTCGCGAGCGGCACGCCGGAATACGTCTGGTTGGCCTTGATGTGCTCGTTGTAAACCGTAATCGTCGTATGCGGCAACGGGGCAAGCGTTGCCGGGGTCCATTCCGTCGACTTGTCGCCAAAGGTGATCTTCAACGGCCCTGCCGGTGGCGCAACCTGTGCGGTCACGTTGCTCATCGGCTCCGAGCCCGTCCCGCCCATTGGCATCTGCTCCTGCCCCTGCGCTGCAATTGCCGATAATCCCAACGCCAGCACGCATGTAGCCGTCCAGACACACCGTCCCATCGTCACGCCTCCGAAATCATCGTATACTGGGCCTATGTCGATCGTGCGCAATCTCGCCGGCATCGCCAAGGGCATGAGCATCACCTTCGGTGAAATGCTGCAGCCCACCCAGGTGGAGAACTACCCTGACGGGCCAGGTCCCCTGCGCGGAGCCGTGTTTCAGCAGCGATTCCGCGGCGCGCACGTCTTGCAGCGCGATGAGAACGGCTTGGAAAAATGTGTCGCCTGTTTTCTTTGTGCCGCGGCCTGTCCCGCCAATTGCATCTTCATCGAGGCTGCCGAAAACACCGAGGAGAAGCGCATCTCGTCTTCCGAGCGCTACGCCAAGGTCTACAACATCGACTACAACCGCTGTATCTTTTGCGGCTATTGCGTTGAAGCCTGCCCCACCGACGCGATCACGCACGGCCATGGATTCGAGCTCGCCTCGCTCAATGCCACCAACCTCGTCATGCGCAAAGACGACATGCTGGTGCCGGTGGCGGCGCTTACTCAAGCGAAATAGCTCACCGGCGTACCTGCTTCATCACCCAAAAGTGTTTTGGCTTGTGCATCGCTTCCCTCTATCCTGAGAGGTGCGATGCTCACAGCAGCATAAGGCCGATCAACCGCGCTTACGCGATGAGGGAACCATGACCACAGCCCAGCAACACCCGCTCTACGAGATTCTCAAGCACCGCATCGCCATCATCGATGGCGCGATGGGCACCACCATTCGCACCTACGGCATGACCGAAGCCGACATCCGCGGCGAGCGATTCAAAAACTCGACCAAGGACCTGCTCAACAATGGCGATCTCTTCACACTCACCCAGCCTGCGCTGATCGGCGACATCCATCGCCGCTTCCTCGAGGCCGGCGCCGACATCATTGAGACAAACACCTTCGGCGCCACCAGCATCACGCAAAGTGAGTTCTTCGTCGAAGATCCGCGCGAGCACGGCGGCCGCAAAGATCCTGCGTTTTATCAGAAAGTCATCGACGACAAGTTTCTCAACGATCTTGCCTGGGAGATCAACGAGCAATCGGCACGCCTTTGCCGCGAATGGGCCGACAAAGTTGCCGCCGCAACCGGCCGTCCTCGCTTTGTTGCCGGCGCTCTTGGCCCTCTCACCGTTTCGCTCTCGAATTCGCCCGACGCCGACGATGCGGGCTTTCGCGTCGTCACCTTCGATCAGGTCAAATCTGCGTACGCTCACCAGGCGCGCGCCCTCATTGCCGGCGGCGTCGACCTGCTCCTCGTCGAAACCATCTTCGATTCGCTCAACGCCAAGGCCGCGCTCGTCGCCATCCGCGAAGTCTTCGACGAACAGGGCCGCGAACTCCCCGTCATGATCTCCGCTGCCGTCGGTCGCGGCGGCGAAACCCTCATCTCCGCGCAGACCACCGAGGCTTTCTGGAACGCCGTGCGCCACGTGAAGCCGCTCTCGGTCGGCCTCAACTGCTCGCTTGGCCCCGATCTCATGTATCCGTTTCTGTCTGAGCTATCTGACAAAGCCGACGTAGCAATCTCCTGCTACCCCAATGCCGGCTTGCCCAATCCGCTCTCTGAGACCGGCTTCGATCTCGGCCCGGCCGACATGGCGCGATTCCTGGGAAACTTCGCAAAGGCTGGTCTGATCAACATCGCAGGTGGCTGCTGCGGCAATACGCCCGACCACATCGCCGCCATCGCGGAAGCATTGGGAGGACTGCCTCCGCGCAAGTGGCCGCCCGCCCCCGCTGAACCTGAAGCCACAGAAACCGTGCCCGCCGAGGTCGCTCGATGAAGCCTCTGCGTCTCTCCGGTTCGCAACCCTTCACCCAGCAGCCCGGCGTCTTCATCATGATCGGCGAACGCACCAACGTCGCCGGCTCGCCCAAATTCGCCAGGCTCGTCAAGGAAGGGAAGTACGAAGAAGCGGTCAGCGTCGCCCGCCAGCAGGTTGAAAACGGCGCCAATGTCCTCGATATCTGCATGGACGAGGGCATGATCGATGGCGTTGCTGCCATGACTCGCTACCTGCAACTGCTGGGCAGCGAGCCCGAGGTCGCCAAAGTCCCCTTCATGGTCGACTCCTCCAAGTGGTCCGTAATTGAGGCAGGCCTCAAATGCATTCAGGGCAAGGGCATCGTCAACTCCATCTCGCTCAAAGAGGGCGAAGACGTTTTTCGCCGTCACGCCCACACCGTTCTCACTTACGGCGCTGCAGCCGTCGTCATGGCCTTTGACGAGCAGGGCCAGGCCGCGAGTTTTGAAGACAAGATCCGCGTCTGCGAGCGTGCCTACAAGATCCTCGTCAACGACGTTGGCTTTCCGTCCGAAGACATCATCTTCGATCCCAACATCCTCACCGTCGCCACCGGCATGGAGGAGCACAACAACTACGCCGTCGACTTTATCAACGCGACACGTTGGATCAAAGCCAACCTTCCCAACGCCAAGGTGTCCGGCGGCGTCTCCAACATCTCCTTCAGTTTTCGCGGCAACAATACCGTGCGCGAGGCCATGCACTCCGCGTTTCTCTATCACGCCATTGCCGCGGGTATGGACATGGGCATCGTCAACGCCGGCATGCTCGAGGTATACGAGCAGATTGAGCCTCACCTCAAAGAGCTCGTCGAAGACGTGCTCCTCAACCGCCGTCCCGACTCGACCGAGCGCCTCGTCGAATACGGCGAAACGCTCAAGGGTGCGGGCCTTGCTACCACCGAAAAGAAAACCGAGGAGTGGCGCAACGGCACCGTCGAGGAGCGGCTTTCGCACGCCCTCGTCAAAGGCATCGACTCTTACATCGAGCAGGACGCCGAGGAAGCTCGCATCAAGCTGGGCCGCCCTCTTTTAGTCATCGAGGGACCCCTCATGGCAGGCATGAGCGTCGTCGGCGATCTTTTCGGCGCAGGCAAGATGTTTCTGCCCCAGGTGGTCAAATCTGCCCGCGTGATGAAGAAGGCGGTCGCCCACCTCACGCCCTTCATGGAAGCCGAGAAAGCCTCCCAAGCCGCAGCCGGCGAGGTCGTCAAGG
>Ga0181516_10001604_pt1 | contig 17109 bp, 18 predicted proteins | sample PEATcosm2014_Bin_25_FD_121104 | JGI IMG/M metagenome (GOLD analysis project Ga0181516, IMG submission 121104) | Peatland microbial communities from MTU Mesocosm Facility, Houghton, MI, USA - PEATcosm2014_Bin01_10_metaG | ecosystem: Environmental > Terrestrial > Soil > Wetlands > Peat | place... | reverse complement strand
TATTCTCCGAGTTCTTCGGTTTTACTCTTAGTAAGCGATTCCACCTCGCCGTTTGCCTTGTCCGTCACCTTTTGGATACCTTCTTTGCCCTTAAAGAGGTCGTCCTCGGTGATTTCTTTTTTATTCTCGGCATCCTTGAGCCGCTTCACGGCTTCCTCGCGGCGCGTGCGGACTTGGATGCGCGCCTCTTCCGACATCTTTTTTACCAGCTTCGTCATCTCATCACGCCGCTCATCGCCGAGCGGTGACAGCGTCGCGCGGATGTTCATGCCGTCGTTATTGGTGGAAAGGCCGAGATGCGCCGTCTCGATCGCCTTCATGATCGCCGGCACCGCATCCGGATCCCACACCGTGATCTGAATGGTGCGCGGCGGCAAAATACTGAGCGACCCGAGCTCGCGGATGCTAAGCATTTGGTCATAAAGGCTCAGCTTAATATCCTGAATCATATCCGGCGACGGACGGTTGCCGCGGATTTGACCAAGCTCCTGCTTCAACTTTCCGGTGACCGCGGTAAGCGCCGTCTCGAGGTCTTTTATTATCTGTTCTTTTATGGTCATGATGATTGCATCAACGCTTCGAGTTGCAGTCGTGGGTTCAGTCCAAAACGGTTCGCGTTCTCGTAAAGCCGCAACGTTTTATGCCAGAAGGCTGCTTTTGCCTTGGACGGCTTTTCCCAAGCCAGAGTAATTATAACAGCATCAAGGAAATTTCGTAAGTTGAAGTCGTCCGGTTCGATCACCTGCTTGATAAAGTCACGCCGTGCCGCTGGCGCGGTCTTTAAGAAGGCTTCAGCGATCGCCAAACTACTTTGAAAAGCCTCGTCATTCGCCAAACGCCATGCCAGGCCCGGTTTTCCCAGTGCACGCTTTGCCACCGTGGCGTCGGACCATTTCGCGATTGCAGCTTCCGGCACTGCGCCGAAATAGATTTTAGGCAGACGAGAAACGATGGTCGGCAAAATACTTTCGATGTCCGATGTGACGAGAATAAGCAAGGATGAAACCGGCGGCTCCTCAGTGATTTTTAAAAGCGCATTTTGCGCTTCCGTCGTAAGGAGTTCGGCGTTGTCGATGATGAGGGTGCGACGGGAGCTCACGTTTGGCTTTTGCCAAAGGAAGTTTTTTATCTCACGCACCGCATCGATGCCGATCGAATCTTTCGTGTCCGGATTGATCGTCCGCATAAATTCCACGTCGATAATTTTTGTATCTTGCAAAACCTCATCCCCTACAGTGGATCCAAAGATTCCCCCCTCGAGAAAACTGCCAAATCCCTGAGCCACTGTTCTTTTGCCCAACATCGATGAGCCGATGAAAATATAACCATGACCGAGGCGCGGCGTCTTCCCAGAGGCGAGTGTTTTAAAATCGGCGACGATTTTTTCGTGTCCTATGATCATAAGGATGTTACATAAAGATCGACGGTGTGTCGTGCGTTTGGTTCGATATCCAGATCACGGAGCGCGATCTCTGCCGGGAGCCAAACATAATCTTGCGCTTCGTCGTTTAGCACCACTTTCTTGCCGCCGACTCGGACAATATTATCCACAAAAATATGTTGGATGCCCGGAAGGTAATATCCGGAGTTCTTTATTTGATCGAACGTGCAAAGATGATTGCCTATCTCACCGGCAAGACCAGTTTCTTCCTTCACCTCGCGTAACAGCGCGTCACTGAGACGTTCATTACGCCTTACTTTCCCGCCAACTACGGAATATCTTCCGCCCCACTTATGCGTTTTAACAAGTAAAATTTCTTTTCGGCCGCGCTCTTCACGCTCGATGATACCGCCCACCGAGACCAGCGAGCCGGGTACCATCAGATCTTCCCATAGCTTTTGGATAGCTGCCTCATTTGGCAGTATCTGTGGTGCAGGGAGATTTTGATTTTGGGAAATAAACTCCGCAAGCGCTTCCGGACGCCACACCGAATTTTTATGGAGATAAGCCGGATGGTCTTTTGGCACCGCAGAGAAAAAACAACGAACGTTGGAAATTTGCGCGATGCCAAGTTCGTACGAAACGCTTTTACCGATATAACCCCCTGGGTCAACAAAATAGCTAAAGCCGTTCCCGCCAAGCCGCTTGAGGTTATGGAGGTAAAGCAGCTCGATCATACGTTGATCGCTTAAGATATCGCTTTCGAGAATTGCAAAACCATCTTTCATACTAGCAACATTCGAGAGTTTCGGTGCGAGCACATCTATCCCCGCGTCGGTAAAAATTTTATGAACACGCTGGATCTCCACAAAATGCCTTTGGAAACTTCCATGAATGACGCAACGAAATTTTTCCACGGTAGGAGGTTATCGCTTATTGAGTAATGTCCTCTTATAAGTATCCAGGTGATTCAAAATCAACCCGGTCCCTTTTGCCACGCAAAACAGTGGGTCTTCCGCCACATACGCCTGTACGCCAAGAAAACGCTCGAAGAACTCAGGTAGATGATGGAGCTGTACACTCCCACCGCTCAAAATGATCCCCTTTTCCATGATATCGGCGACAAGCTCTGGTGGCGTGACGTTGAAGACGTTCTGTACCGACGAGGCGATCTCGATCAGCAGCGGATTAAGCGCCTCGGCTATCTCGTTCGAGTTGATGACAACATCCTTCGGTAAGCCGGTCACGAGATCGCGGCCACGAACCTGATACTCCATTTTTTCTTTCGTCTGTATCGCGGAACCGATCTCGATCTTCACATTTTCCGCCGTCTGTTCGCCGATCGCGAGCGCATATTTCTTCTTGACGTAATCCATGATCGCCTGATCGAACTTGTTCCCGGCAATGCGCAGCGAATTCCACGAAACAATGTTGCCGAGCGCGATCACCGCCTGCTCGGACGTGCCGCCGCCGATGTTGATAATCATGTTGCCGCTGCGTGCATTGATCGGAATACCGGCGCCAAGCGCGGCAAGGATCGGTTCGCGAACGATGAATGCGTTGCCTGCGCCCGCCTCGCGCGCGGCATTCATCACGGCACGACGTTCGGTCTGTGTGATACCGGCAGGAACGGAAATGACGACATCCGGCTTCATGATCCTGAACCAGCCCGACGCCTTCGAGATGAAATACGTGAGCATCGCCCGCGTTATGTAATAATCAGCGATCACGCCATCTTTTAATGGGCGGTATGAGACGATCTCGTCCGGCGTGCGGCCGATCATTTCCTTGGCCTCCAGGCCCACCGCGAGCACTGTGTTATCCGGCCGCGTGAGTGCCACGATGGTCGGCTCATTGATAATAAAGCCCCTGCCGGGGACAAAGACGACCGTATTTGCCGTGCCTAAATCAATACCAATTTTCTTGCCAAACATGATGCTATTGTAAGCGAAAACGCCCGCTTATGCAATCAAATTATCCCCTCGTGATATCCGCTCCCAGTGCCCGCAGGCGCTCGTCGATCTTCTCATAGCCGCGATCGATCTCATCAACGCCATCCACTTCGGAGACGCCCTGCGCAACGAGCGCCGCGAGAATGTCCACCATACCGGAACGCAGGTCGTGTACGGTGAGGTCCGCGCTCTTAAGCGGGGTCGGTCCTTCGATGATGGCGAAATGGCACGAGCCTTTCCCGGAGTGCCGACATGTTTCATTAGGTGGACAGTCCGACAGAACTTTTAACTTCGCGCCCATCGTGTTCAGGTCGTGCGCATAGGCAAAACGATCCTCGTAGATCGTCTCATGGATAGTGGAGATGCCGTTCGCTTGGGTAAGCAACACCGCGAGCGGCTGCTGCCAGTCCGTCATATAACCGGGATAGACGTCCGTGCGGATCTCGAGCGGCGACAGATCGCGCTCGCGCCAGAATGCAATGCTGTCATCCGTCACCTCGAACCCCCCGCCGAGCCGGCGTACGGAGTTCAGGAATGTAATGAGGTGATCTTGTGTTGCGCCCTTCAAAACGATGCGACCGTTCGTTGCGATGGCCAAGCACGCGAGCGAAACCGCCTCGTTGCGGTCGCTCATCACGCGATGGGTCGCGCCATGGAGCTCTTTAACACCTTCAATGATGATCGTGCGCGGCGGATGGAGCTCTACGATCGCACCCATCTTCTGTAATAACTTCATAAGATCGATGATCTCCGGCTCAAGCGCGGCGTTTTTGATCACCGTTTTACCATGAGCGAGCACCGCGGCGAGCATAATATTTTCCGTCGCACCGACGCTCGGAAACCGCAGTTCCACCTCCGCACCGGTAAGTCCATTCGGCGCCCAGGCGTGAAAGCATGTTTTTGTGATCTCAATCTGCGCGCCGAGCTTTGCCAACCCTTCAAGATGGATGTCCACCGGCCGCGCGCCGATCTTGTCGCCACCCAGCACCGGCACCTTCGCTTCGCCGGTGCGCGCGAGTAAAGGTCCGAGCGCCAAAATAGGAATGCGATTGCGCCGGCTAAGCTCCGCCACCTTATTGTTCTTGATCTCCGACGTTTGTATCTTAACCGTAGAACCGGCGGCTTCGATTTCGCTTCCAATATTGCGCAGGAGTTCAAAAACAATGTCGATCTCGCCGATTGCCGGCACGTTTTCTAAAATGACGGGCTCGCTCGTCAACAACGACGCCACGAGCATTTTCGACGCCGCGTTCTTTGCGCCGGCGAGTGTCACTTCGCCGAAGAGCGGCTTGCCGCCCCTAATGATAAATTTTGCCATGGAGGAAGGTTGAAAGGTTTTCGATGGCCACGCGCTCCTGAGCGCCGGTGTCACGATCGCGCACCGTCACCGTGTTTTTGTTCGCGGCATCACCCTCCCCTATCGTATCAAAGTCGACGGTGATGCAGAACGGCGTGCCGATCTCGTCCTGCGCATAATAACGCTTACCGATATTGCCACGGTCATCCCACGAAACACTGAAATGCTTCTGGAGATCGCCGTGGATTTTGCGCGCGAGCTCAACGAGCTGCGGCTTGTTAGCAAGCAGCGGGAAGATCGCCGCTTTATATGGCGCGAGGCGCGGCGCGAGTCTCAGGTAAACGCGGTCGCCATCTTCGGTGTAGGCATCGAGCATTACCATCGCCATCAGCCGGTTGATGCCGACGGCCGGCTCAATGACGTGCGGCACGAACTTCTTGCCGCTCACCGGGTCGGTGTATGAAAGGTCGACGCCGGAAAACTTCATGTGCTGATTGAGGTCGTAGTCCGTACGGTAGGCCAACCCCCACAGCTCTTTGAAGCCGAACGGGAAGTTATATTCGAGATCTTCGGTACGCTTACTGTAAAAGCTACGCTCTTCGTCGCCGTGCTCGCGCCAGCGCAAATTCTCGGCGCGCACACCAAGCGTTGTGGTGACGAAACCATGCATCGCTTTTTTCCAATCGTCGTATAATATTTTCCAATCAGCCGCTTCGGGGTCGAAGAAATATTCGATCTCCGCCTGCTCGAACTCGAGCGTGCGGAAAATAAAGTTGCCCTTCGTGATCTCGTTGCGGAAACTCTTGCCCATCTGGCCTACGCCAAATGGCAACCGCACGCGCGTCGAATCCAAAATGTTTTTGAACGCCAGGAAGATGCCCTGCGCCGTTTCACCACGCAGGTAAACTTTCGATTGGGCTTCCGGCACGATACCCACATGGGTTTCAAATAATAGATTGAACTTACGCACCGGCGTCCAGTCGAACTTTCCGCACACCGGACATTTTATTTTTTCCTGTGCGATTACCGTATCGAGCTCCGCTTCGCTCTTTCCCTCAACACTGATCTTCTCACCTTTCGCCTCGAAGTGGTCCTCTATCAAATGATCCGCACGGGTGCGGGTATGACACGCACGGCACTCCACCATCGCGTCAACGAGTCCTGCAACATGGCCGGAAGCCTCCCACGTCTTCGGGTGCAAAATAATAGACGAATCCAACCCCACCATATCGCTCCGTTCGCGCACAAAGACGCGCCACCATTCCTCCTGGATGTTGCGCTTGAGTTCAACGCCCGCCGGTCCATATTCGTAAGAATTCGCGAGTCCGCCATAAATTTCCGAACCGGGAAACACAAAACCACGCCGCTTGGAAAGCGAGACTATCTTTTCCATCAGCCCGTCGTTTTCTTTTTTGCCGCTGTGTTTTTTCTCCATGATCAATCGTAAATTATTATTGCGTCACACTGTGGCTCTCTAATTGACTGACGCTCGGATCGTCCGGCAATGCGGTTGTTACCGCGTCGGCCGACGCCTGGAGCGCCTCCCCCGTAAAGCTGTCGGTGGCGGTGAGCGTGCTCGCGCCGAGCAGGGTCACATCCTCTCCAACCTGGTTCACGGCCGGAACATTGCTCACATCGAGGACCGCCTCAATAGGCTGAGTAACAACGCCGGTTCCCGCAGGTACGGCGGGAATATTCCAACTTATCAGGCCCGTTCCCGGATTGTAGGTGGGCACCGAAGAGATGTTGCTGGTGGGTGCACCGACGAGCGTTGTGCCGGATTGGAGGTACGCCGATACACTAACATTTTCCGCGTCGGTCGAATAGTTGACAATATTCCACTGGATGGCATATTGCGTCGGCTGATCAACTTTTGGTGGGTACGATCCAGACTGCAAGGTGCCCACCGCCGCAAGATCGATAGCGCCGCCAACCTTCGTTTGTAAGGTAGTGACTGAAATAGTGCTCGAACCGGCGGTGTTCGGCGGCACGGTCGGCGATTGGATGGTGCCGGTAACGCTTAAGACATAGTTCTTATCGCTCAACAATTTGATCGGAAACGCAGTTTTTGTTTTGATGGTAAACGTCACGGAACCGCTCTCCCCCGGCGCAACCGAAGCGAGCGCGGGCGTGTTCGCCGCCGACCAGGTTATGGTATCCGATCGCGAGCTGAATGCACCGCTTGTCTGTAACGAGGTGAAGTCGAACATCTGACCAACAAGATTGGCGTTGATGTTCACGCTCGCAAAGCTCACATTAGAATTATTACTGTAGTTTAAAATATATTGGAGATCGTCTCCGGCCGAAGAGATATAGGTGGGGGAATTATTCGGCGTGATGGTGAGCGAAAGTGCCGGCTGAGTGATGAGGAAGGCCAGCGCTTGGGTGTTGATCGGGTAGTTCTCTCCGGAAATGTCCAACGATATCGTTCCGCCCATCTGGTATTGCGCCTGCGCCGGACCGACGATCGTTCCGGTAACCGTGAAGGAGCCGCTTGTTCCCGCAGGGATCGTTCCGAGGTTCCAAGTATTGTTTCCGCTGACGGGAATACTGCTTGTCGCGAACGTGAATACGGATGGGAACGTGGCTTGGAATGAAACATTATCGGCATCCGTCGTGGCATTGTTCTCATAATTGACGGTGAAGGTGAAGCTTTGGCCGCTCACGATATTCTGGGGCGCGGCATAGCTCACACTGATCGCCGAATCGCCGATCGTCATGTTTGATTCCCCGTCGGTTTCGAACGTGGTTTGTGCGGTGTTCGGTGTGTTATAGGTAAGCTTCACGTTGATGCGCTGTAAGCTTTCGGGGTTCCCGGTGACGATGATCGTCGAACTTTGCGCGGCGACCGCGCCCGGATCGATCGTGCCCAACGGATATTCCTTGGCGGTCTCGCTCGGATCGTCGCCGACGAACGATATGCCGCTCGGGAGGACGACGGTGAGCACCGCGCCCGTGAGCTGCATAGTGGAATTATTTACCGACGAAATAGTGATGACCGTCGGCACTCCGACCGGCACGCTTGCCGACCCCGAAAAACTTATGGTTACGTTCGGTTTTGCCGGCGGACGCAAGTAGAATGCGATACCCAACGCGGCGGCAAGAAGTACGAGAAGGCCGCACGCGAAGAACGCCAGGCCATGGCGACGAAAAAAGGAATGACCATCACGCGGTGGCTTCGGCTCGGACGCAACCGGCATTTGCTCAGGTTCTTTTTTTAATTCCGCTTCCGGTCCTTTTTCGCCTACCGACGGGGATGACTCCTCCGGATGACCATACGTCTTTTTTTTGCTCGTCCAAATGGCGTTCGGGTTATAGGACATATATCGATATTACCGCATTTGCGCGTAATTTTAAAGGGAGTTTTCGCACACAATCGGCGCAGAAGAATTCCTGACGGGGAACATAGAAATATGCGGGTCGCGCCTTGCCGCAGGACGCACACGCCGCCTCTTCCGGGTCCCACCCAAGGATCGCAAGCGCCTTCGCCCAGGAAAAAAGATCGCCGCCCATCAGCATATCCCAAAGCTCCGGTTCCGGCTGAAGCTCTGGGAGGAGCTGGCTCAAAAAATGGAGGTCGGCGATGAGAATCGGGCTTCGGCGCAACTTGAGCGCGTCGATGATCTGCGTGCTGTGGTTTTCGATAAAACGTATCTTGCCGATCGTCCCAGGCTCAAGGTGCGGCGCAAGCTTGGAGGTTATCTTGCGCGAACTTTTCGCTTTGGCGATCACTTTTCCCATCCGCTCCGTAAACACAACATAGCGACCGTCCAGGTCGCCTTGCGGATCCTTGCGCAACACGATGGCATCATCCACATATTCCTGCATCGGTTTTTGAATTGGTAATTTTAAGATTGATAAAGGGAGGAGCACCGCAAGGATTCTCTTCTCCGAAGCTCGGCGCGAACGCCAAATAAGATATCCCATCGCTGCCCTTGCGCTCCTTGGTCTGCCAAGCCGCCATCCGCGCCCAATCCATCACGATGCGATTCCTCTCCTGTTGCGACAACGCATAGAGCAATCGCAACTCCCCCGCTTTCGGTTCCTTGCCGCCATGTGCTGCGCGGTAGAGATCTTTGAAACTATACGAGCACTCGATAGCCATACAACGATTATACAATAAACTTAGACTGCGGGAGGGTTGCGCTCAAGTTACTTCGAGCGCCTAGGCTTCCGGTCCTTAAAGCGATAGATTCGAGCCTGTGGATGAGGCAAAACTTGATCTCGCCATCCGTGCATCGGAGGCACGGCAAGAGAGCCGAACGAAGGCATCCGATTCTTTGCGCCAAAAATTGACGAGGAGGCTCGCTGAAATTCGGGATAGCCAAGATAGCCTCGCCCGCAAGAACGGCACACCTGAGGACGTATACGCCCGAAACATGGCATCTCTCCGGAACGAGCAGGTTGATCTTGAGACGCAACTGGCCAATCTTGATGAGCACTCCGAGGAAAAGAAAATCACTTTCGAACAGCTCAAAAATCTGTTATTGCAAAGGAAATATGAGGCACGCGTGTTCAAAAAAGCAGAACCTGTTGCCCAGCGAGAATATGCCTCCGTCGTACTTTCGAACGTAGGAGTCAGAGATCAAAAACCTCAGCATCCACGGTTCAAACCTGCGTATCAGATACTCGCGGATTTGCCGAAAGATGCCAGTATTGATGAAGTGTGCGCCTACGTGAAGGATATTCGCACCCTTTGCGATGAAGATAGTGCAGAGTGTCAAGAAATGATCGCAGCTATACGTGAGATTATGTGTGATCCCTCGGGAGAGAATCCATCAGGTGCCTCGTGAGGATAATCTTGCAAACCCATACAGGTTGAGTATGATTTGCCTATGGAAAACCCATTGAAACCGAGCCCACTAGTAGGCGAGATATTGCCAGGCTTCACCGCCATCGTAATTCTAGGAATTGCGTTTGGTCAGGCTCATTCAGTGGACTGGTATCGCCTCGCGAGCAGCCCAACTACAGGTGCCGGCCTTGGCGCAGTGTTTGTGATCCTTCTTGCGGCCTGGGTGCTCGGAAGCGTTGCAGATTCGGTCCGGAATATCGTCGAAGAGCTTTTCCTGGACAGAAGGTGGCCGGTGAATTGGGAATTCCTGTTCCATGCACCAACTGATTCCATTGGAAAACTTAGTGATTCATGGTTGGCCTATTATTTCTTGTCCTGCAACTTCGCGATAACCCTACTTGCCGTCGCTCTAGCAGGTTGCTCCTTTGGTGCCGTGCACATTGCATGGGGATGGGTCGTTGGGCTTCTCGTGGCGGCGGTGGTTCTTGGGTACGATGCGTGGATTTCGAGGAAGGAAATTCGGCGACTCATTGGCCGCTCGATAATCGCGCATCCTCACGATCAGGTCTATACGCGCATCGGCATTTCCAAAATCAAACCGTCCGCGCAATACGGCGAAGAGGGTCCCGGTGTTGGCGTTATCGCGATACGGGATATTCCAGTGGGGGCGTTGGTGTTTTCTCCTGACGATGACGAAACCGTCATTGCTCTGAAGCGCGATGTGGACCGTCTCCCTGAAGCACTTAGGAAGCTGTATACAGACTTTTGCGTCCAAGAAGGCAATAGTTTCACCTGCCCGGTCAGCTTCAACAAGCTCACCCCGGCATGGTATGTGAACGATGCAGCGGACGATCATGAGCCCAATGTGAAACCCGATGAATCGCTCCGCTTCTTTGCTATCCGTGACATTCGCGAGGGAGAGGAGCTATTGGCGAGATACGAGGACTACAGCGACTGAAGGTCTCACCCCGGTAACGAAAAGAATGAAGCGTATGGATAAAGCCAAGGCTGCAACGGTGCGAACTGAGCGCGAAGAACACATCAGTCGGCTCTTTGGCGCTGAATTGCAGTTTCGTCTTGCATCGGCGGTCCGTCTCGCGACTACGCTCAAGACCCAGCCGCTTGATCTTCCGACGGATCAGTCGCATGGTCGGCATCATGTCAAGGAGAAAGAGATCGCCCTGAGACAAGATCAGGCGGAATATGCCGCATTCTTCCTCCATCGGTCAGCAACGTATCTGATGGCGGTTGCAATGAAGGACGCAATTCAGGTTGTCACACCGGACCCTAAATCATCGAGCGATTCAAGTCTGAGGTCGGCGTATCAAATTTCTCGCATGATCCGCAATGCCTTCGCCCACGCCCCGTTTTCCCCAATCTGGTCCATCGATCCCGATTGCCGGGATCAGATATTCTCCGTCCCGCGCATCATTAAATTCGATACGAAGGGTCTTCAAGGCCAACCGTTTGACTGGCTACATTATGGTGGACCGCTTGCCCTATTCCGTCTTTGCAAATTCGTTCGGATCAAAATCTTGAAGGACGATCCCAAACTCCGTAAAGCGTGGCCGCGTTCCACAAAAACGATCATCCAGATGGGCGATCTTATCTTGCAGCAGGTGGATGCGATCCCGACCGATGCACGCCGAATACCGATCAACGCGCGCCCTGACGGTCGCATTCCGATAGCAGGGTGTGACGGGTATTTCTTTCAGCGTACCGTCCGAAAAAACAAACCACCGGCGGGCTGAGGAGAAGGTACATGTTACATCATCTTTGCGTAATACTCAGGAACCCCGCACTTGCGGGGTTCTTGGCGAGGCGAGAAACTCGCTGGCTCATATCAAATATTCTTGAGCTCTTGCGTGATTCTCCGGATGAGAACTACTCCACAAGCATCCTAATGTCCCCGCCTTTATATTTTAGAAATCTAAGTCAAGTTGAAAAGATACATTAACCCGGCACGCGGTAAGGGGTTTGCAAATGACTGGGGATCATGCAGAGACAAGTATGGCCGGTGAGTGGGGAGATGAATCTCCGTCGGGCAGCATTCTCGGATTACGAAATTCGCCCAACTCTTCAAACCGTGGATGAATTCGGAGCGCCGCGAAGTCGAAGCTTGATTATCACCGTCTTGCCCATCATGCCTGCGTAGCGAATTGCGAGATGCAACACGAAGCTATCATTTAATGATTTTCCGAAAGCCTCTTGGTAAAGGGTGACACGCTTTCGCTCGACACGGTCGCAGGCGATTTTCCATAGAGGGAATTCCTGAGTAATAAGCTCTATCACTCGTTCGTCGCTGATCTCAGGAAAGATGCTTGTGTGGTCAGAAGATTGCGTATACATGACTTCAGTTATCTATATTTTCAGAATACCCGGCGGGAATTATTTGTCAACGTGCACTGCACCGTACTATGCAGCGCCAGTCTTGGCAAATCCTGCATTCCGTGCCCGGTCTTGCCATCTTGTGCAGAATCGCTGCATCCGTAGGATGGAATCGGGCTGTTCGACGGGTGTCAGCGATTCGAGGAGCGAAGAATGCCATCACCACATTTGACCTCGTTGCCGTTGCATGACGGAACGCCGCACGCCGTTCCGGTTATTGCATCTTTGTTCCTTCAAACTTCGTGCGTAGCATTCACATGGGGCCGCTCGGCGGGTGCTCGCCATGCGATGAGGGAAGCGAGCGAGGCTGCAATGTTCCTCCTTTCCGTTGCGGCGGTACTCACCCGTGCTCGAAAGAACGAGCCGGCCCCATATTCGCCTGTACCTTTCTCATCTCGCTTCGCAACTCGTAGAAGCAGGCTGGTCAGAATGCATGTCGCTTCATGACGTGCCGATACCCGGCACCGTCCACCCGGTTATTGCATCTACCCTTTCTTCACCCCCGCGATATGATGACCGACGGGACGCTTCGATAAAAAATAAAGGTCGAGTCGAAGCGTCCCTCGCGAAATTAAGGAATCAAGCTCCTGCCAGACATGATCGGACCGCTTTCTTACATTGGGGGCAAACGCGCCATTGCCAAACCCCTCATCGCGCTTTTCCCGGACCACTTGACGTATGTCGAGGCCTTCGCCGGGGGCGCACAAGTGTTCTTTCACAAGGAGCCGTCAGAAGTCGAAGTGTTGAATGATCTCGACGGCGAGATCGTGAACTTCTATCGAGTCTGCCAGCAGCATTACGAAGAGTTCATCCGGTATTTCCGCTTCATGGTGCGGAGCCGTGCATGGCACGCGTTGCTCAAGGCCACCGATCCAAGTACGCTCACGGACATTCAGCGCGCCGCCCGGTATATGTATCTCCTCAAGAACTGTTACGCGGGATGGGTCCGCAACCTGGACTACAGTGTGAACGTCACGCAAAAACCGAGCTTCAACCTTCAGCGCCTCCCCGAGACCATCGAGGCGGCACACAAGCGTTTGGCTCGCGTGCAGATAGAATCGCTGCCGTATGAAGAAGTCCTCAAGCGGTACGACCGCCCGACGACGTTCTTCTATCTTGACCCGCCCTACTACGACCGCAAGCTGTATCGCCACAACTTAGAGCGGGAAGACTTCGCAACATTAGCGGAACGGCTCAAAGGCTTGCAGGGTAAGTTTCTCCTTTCGTTGAATGACGTTCCGCAAGTCCGAGCACTCTTTGGAGATTTCACGATCCGCGAAATCGATCTCCACTACACCGCGCAGAAGTCAGCCGGTCGCCAGTACCGAGAGCTCATCATCACGAACTACTGAGACTCATTTCGCACCACCACCCATGCTCACCTTCCTCGAAAAACTCATATCGTCGCTCTGGAACCGAATCCACGGGCGGCACAAGGTGAAACGAAATGGTCAGGGCGTGACGCTTGGACTTCATGTCGTCGAGGAGTCGGTGACACGGGAGCCCGTGAGGATTGGCTCTACCCGGCGCACCACGCACATCGCAGTGCTTGGGAAAACGGGAAGCGGAAAGAGTTCACTGCTACGGTTCCTGGCCCAACAGGACATCGAAGCGGGCCGTGGCATTCTGTATTTCGATCTTCACGGCGATGCTGCGCCCTTTCTCCTCGGCGTTATCGCCGCGCATGAGATAACGCTCGGACGCGAGCTCCATGACCGCCTGATCTACATCGCGCCCGCCGACAAGGAATTCTCTGCGGGTCTGAATCCCCTTGAAGCGACAGAAGCAAGTTTCGTGCACAGTGCGGAGTTCGCGCAGGTATTGAAACGGCGCTGGGGGCTCGACCACTTCGGCGCACGGACCGATGAACTTCTTCGCAATGCCCTCTACGTGCTTACCGCAAACGGCCTCACGCTCCTCGAACTTGCGCCACTCCTCACGCACAAGGCGTTCCGCGCACAATGTCTCACGAAGACACCGAACGCAGAGGTCCGCCATTACTTCGAGCTGCGCTACGATACGGCAAGCGAACCAATGCAAGCCATGATGCGGGAGCCAATCCTCAACAAGACATCTGCCTTCACCGCCGACCCGAGCTTCCGTCACATCGTGGGGCAGCGGCAATCGACGTTCCGGATGACAGAGGCGATGGATCGAGGCCATTGGGTCATTGCGAATCTGGAGAAGGGAAAGCTCGGGGAACAGTCGCTGACTTTGGGGAGTCTGCTCTTCACCGTGAGCAAACATGCACTCTTCTCCAGGACCGAGCGGAGCCTCTTCACGATCTACGTGGATGAGGTGCAGAACTTCGTGGCCTACGACACGGACATCGAAACCGTGCTCTCGGAGGCCCGCAAGTTCGGCGTCTCGGTCGTCACCGCTAATCAATTCCTCGGCCAATACCCCGATGCCACGCGCGCCGCGATTCTCTCGGTCGGCACTCATATTTTCTTCCAGTTGTCGCCAGGAGATGCCGTGGTGATCGCTCAGGCGCTCGACGGCGGGAAATCCCTCACCGAGCGCCTGAAGAATCTTCCGCCCCGGCATTTTGTCGTGAAGAGCGGTGCCGACCACTGGCGGGAAGGCAGCACGCTCAGGATTGCGAATCCGCGCGTCGAGGTTGGTGGGCTCGTGGGCCGCGCCCGTGCCCGGTATGGACGCCCTCGTGCGGAGGTCGAAACGGAGATCACGGAGCGGCACGCGGCACTCATCCGCGCGGCAGACGATGTACTCCATGGGTGGGAATGACCGGATCATTCTTCAGGAGCGCGACCTGCATCTCCTCCGGGAACTCGCCGTGATGCGGGTGGTGGACCGCGAGCAGGCGAAAATCGTTGCCGGCTTCGGTTCCACCTCGCGGGCCAATGTCCGGTTGCTTGCGCTCACCCGTGCCGGACTGCTCCGACGATTCTTTCTCGGCTCCGGCGGCGGCAGGAAAGCGCTCTATGTGCTTTCGCCGAAAGGTGCGCAGGCCGCTCAGGTTCCCAGCCGAGGCCCGCGCCGTTCGCAGGATGCTGTCCTTGTCGCCGACTATTTTGTCGGACATCAGCTCGCGGTGAACGCCATCTATTGCACGCTGAAATACGGCACGATCCGGGTTCCGTGGGTGACGTTCCGTCGCTGGCAGAGCTTCCATGAGCCGGTGGTGCCGGGGATACGCCTGATCCCCGACGGCTATGTGGAGTTCATGACGCCCCGAGGAATCACCGCGTGCTTTCTCGAAGTGGACCTCGGGCACGAATCGCAGACGATCTGGAAGCGAAAAGTCGAGCACTACGTGGATCTCGCGCTCTCCGGGAAATACCGGGAGCACTTCGGAAACGAACGCTTCCGAGTCCTCGTCCTTGCAAACTCCGAGCGCAGGCTGCATTCGATCCGGAAGACAACGAGCGCAATTACGCAGAAAATTTTCTGGCTCGCCACCCTCGCGTCCGTCGAGAGCGACTTCTTTGCTCCCGTGTGGTTCCGCGGTGGAGCGAGTCAACCAACAAAACTTTTTGAAACACCGCCATGAAGTATTGCTACCAATGCGGACACATGACCGAAGGAGAACCGCACTTCTGCAACCACTGCGGGCGGAGCTATGACGTGAAGCTGTGTCCCCGATTGCATGCGAACCCCCGTGGCGCAGAGGTCTGCGCAAGATGCGGCAGCCGCGAACTCTCCACGCCGCAGCCGAGAATTCCCATGATCTGGCGATTACTCGCCATCGTGGTACGGCTCGGAATCGGCCTCGTGCTTTTTTCTGCCTCCCTGTGGCTCGTAATTGCCCTCATCCGTACCACGGCGTCACGGGAAGCCCTGGTGTCCCTGGGTGCGCTTCTCGCTGCCCTCTGGCTCTTCTGGACCAAACTGCCCGATTGGCTCCAGGAATTGATCCGAGCGCTCTGGAAGCGGAGGGATAGCGACGAAGACTAGCGGAGAGAGAAGAATTTCAGGCTGGGCGAAAGACGCACACGCCGAGCATTTACAAGCAATTCCCGCAACGCGCCACGGGCAGAACTACCCGCAGCATTACCCGCAGGCGAGGGAGTGGAAATCGCCTAACGCGCTGTGGGACCACCGGGAGGGATCGTTACTTCCGACAACCAGAACGAAAGGCCAACCGCATGAAAGGAAAATCACATGACAAAAACGAAGACCTCATCACCCGATCCAGACGAGGCGATCCGCGAGCGCATTCTCAGTCGCGCAAAGTCGGTGAATGCCGAGATTCTTGACCGGCTCAGGATCGCGGCAGACGACCTCGAAGCCGGAGAACATCGCGCCGCGCTCGGTGCGCTCGACGGCATCGAAGCGCAGCTCTCTACTATTCGCAGCGTCCTGCTCCTGCTCTCGTAGGAGTCAAGCTCTTTCACAACCAACCCATTCGCCCAAAGGAGGGCTTATGACCACACAGAAAATCGCGCCCACGGGAAAGCCAGCCGCAGCAACGGCAGCACCCTCAACCTCAACTTCACCATCAACGTCAAGCCGGAAACCGTGGGTCAAGAAGACTCCGGTCGAGATCGTCCTTGAGCAGATCGGCAAGCAGGAAGAAAAAGTCGCCGGAATGCGCAAAGAGCTCGCCCGAGAGGAACGCGAACTCACGAAGCTCCAACAGGCAAAGAAAGTCCTGGAGGCGCAGTAACCAGCCGACACAAACCGAGGAGTATTCATTGCCATTAATGAATTCTCCTCGTTTTTTATTTCGCACCTGGTACGGGCTCGATGATTTCAGTGGTGTGATCTTTCGTCGAACCGCACCGTCTGATTGGGGCGGTTGAATGGGTCTACATTTTCGATAGCCGTGGAAAAGCCAAAATTCAATCCCGCCCCTGAGGGTGTCTGGTCCATCCCAAAACTCGCTGCTTGAGACATAGTCGGCGATGAAAAGACAAATTTCCTACGCGGCGGAGCCCTCCCCACCCCGACTTCTGACGCTCATTGAACACCGCCTTCGACAGTCGAGTGCACTCTTTCGATAGACCAACTTCACTGTCAGCAAGAGACCGCGTTTTCCATCCGAGTTTCCACCTTCGCGGCGGGATAGGTCAATGGATTCTGAATAACAAAAATTGGGCGCTGACTGCCCATTCCCTTTTCATGTATGGCCGGAAACCCTGGCTAGTCGCTCGATTGAATTCCAGGAATCGAAACAGAAAAGGCGGTATAATATTGTAAATACACATGATACATTCAAGCCACCAGGAAATGTCGAGTGGTAAAAGAAGGAAATATCGAGACGATTTCTCCTTTGACTGCGCGATCCTGCTACTAACGTATGTGCAGGCTATTTTTCTTGACCAATTCGAGGCAC
>Ga0181516_10001603_pt1 | contig 17114 bp, 25 predicted proteins | sample PEATcosm2014_Bin_25_FD_121104 | JGI IMG/M metagenome (GOLD analysis project Ga0181516, IMG submission 121104) | Peatland microbial communities from MTU Mesocosm Facility, Houghton, MI, USA - PEATcosm2014_Bin01_10_metaG | ecosystem: Environmental > Terrestrial > Soil > Wetlands > Peat | place... | reverse complement strand
GCCTTGGCGGCCTGCTTTTCGGCGGCCATCAGCTCCTTGGCGGAAGCCTGGGCGGCCGCGACCTCCTCCTTGGACTTGCCCTTGGCGGCGGCGACGATCTCCTTGGCCGACGCCGCGGCCTTCTTGACCAGCTCCTCGTACAGCTTTTCCGCTTCAGCCTCGCCCTTCTTGAACTCTTTATTGTCGAGTCCAAGAGTGACGAGAAAAGCGTCCAGAACCGTTGCCATTACTCATTTCCTTTGGAGGCGATCCGTTCGTTGTGGTTGTCGACGGCGATGATTTCGAGCATGTCGTAGAGGTCCTCCAGGCCGTAGGTGCCGTCCTGCATCTCTCGGAGCGTCGCGTGCTTGCGCGAAACGACAATCCCTATGCGCGGCGGGACATTCTCGTAATTGGCGAAACCCGGGTCGCCGTCGGGGCTGGAGAGGTCGAGGGCCCGGCGGCGGGAGAAAAACCCGTGTGGAGCTTCACCACGGCGGCCCGGAGGCTGAACAGGGTCTTCACTTCCTCGATGTCGTCGGCGGCCGGGTTGAGATCCCGCGAAAACCTCGGATTTTTCTCGGGGTCCGGCATGACGCGCACGCAGGTCATCATTTCGTCCAGCAGCGGCTCCAGTGCCTCCCATCGGACCTTGCCCAGGCCGCCAAACAGCGAGGCGAAGATCGCGGCGACGCCGGCCTCGGACGCGAGACCTTCCACGCCGGCGGCCACGACCTCTTCGGGGATCTGCACCCCGGACTCCAGCAGCGCCAGGAAGGCCCGGGCAGCCCACTTCTCGGCCTGGAACGGCGGCATCTCGGTCAGGAGGAATACTTTTCCCTTGTCCCTGCCCGCAGCTTCGACGGTGAATGGCTGAGTGTTCCGCATGCTACACCTTCGTCTTCTGGATGAGCTGGAAGGTGATCTCGTAGGCGAGGGGATCCCGGACCTTCTTGGCGTCCGCGACGTCCTTGTAGTCGGTCAGGAAGCCCTGGGTGCAGGTGTATTCCTCCCCGGCGGCGTTCATGACGATGGTCATGCTGCAGGGGATGGAGTCGATCGGAGGGGTGACCTCGGCCGAGGCCCAGTCGTCGAAGACCTTCTGGCTCTCGGAGCTGGCCTCCAGGTGGATCTTCATGACGCGGGGCTGGAGCTGCTTGCCGGCGCTGAGCACGCCGTCTACTCCGAAGCGGGTGATGTTCGGCTTCATGGCAGCCAGGTCGAAGATGTCATCGGTCTTCCAGCCCTGCAGCTGGATCCCGCCGGGGTAGACGCCCGGGATCGTGATGATCATCGCTGCATCGAGAGAAGTGAGGGAACGGGTCATGGTGACTCCTTACTGAAAGTCGATGGAGGCGATGTTGAGGCTGGTGATCCCGTAGGCTCCCGTGTACCAGAACAGGCAGGGCGGCGAAGTCTTGGGCGAGGCCGCCGGCAGGACCTGGAAATACCAGCCGACCGAGGCGAGGATCCCGGCGATGGGCAGCCCGGCCTGGGCGTTGGCCAGGGCCTGCTGGGTCGAGGTCAGGTTCACGCCGGTCTGGATCACGCCGTTGAAGATGGCCTGGGCGAACAGGGACTTGCAGGCGGCCTTGATCAGCGCGTAGCCGGTCGGGTCGTTGGGCATGCTGTTGGAGCCGGTGAACATCTCCATTTCGGCGAGCTGGATGTTGCTGTTGAGCCAGATCGCATCGACATAGGCGCCGATCTGCCCGAAGGTGCCGGAGATCTGCCCGGGGTAGAGGATGTCCCAGTTAGTCGCCGCGGTGGCATAGGCCCCGTAGAAGTTGCCGCCGTTGGCCACCACGTTCGCGGCGGTGACGGCATCCGTGACCTCCGGGGTGATGACGGCGTTGGCGGACTTGAAGGCGTGGTCGATGCGGCCGTTCGATGCGCCGTAATTCGTGCTGGCTGTGAGGCTCAGGTCGAAGGCAGCCGAGGCGGCGCTCAGGAACAGGGCAGTGCCCTGGACCGCGTTCTGGGTCAGCCAGGAGCCGAAGCCGGTGTAGCTGGCCGGCGCGCCCTTGATGGTCGCGTCCGTGGTGTAGGGCGCGTAGTAGAACTGGGCGAGGTATCCGGCGGTCCAGGTGGCGAAGGCCTGCTTGTCGGTGTCGATCGGCTCGAAGGCGGTGGAGAACCCGGCCCAGTTGCTGGTCTGCGCGACCAGGGCGGTCATGGCGGCCGCGGGGGTCATGGCGGCGCTGCCCTGGCTCAGGGTGCCACCGTTACCGGAGGCCAGGCCCAGGGTGGCGGCCAGGGTGCCGGTGGCGAAGGTCATGGTGCTGGTGGCGCCGGTGGTGCCGCTGGTGATCACGAACGCGCCGAACAGGCTGTTGTAAGTGACGGCCGCGGAGCCGGTGAGGCCCAGCTGGGTCGTGAGGATCGCGGCGGCGTTGGAGAAGCTGGTGGCCGCGGAGAGGTTGACGGCGGCCGCGGTCTTGACCGTGCCGTCCACCGTGACGCTGAGGGTGCCGGAGACGATCGCCTGGAGCTGGGCCAGGGTCAGGCCCATGGCCACCCCGGTCAGGAACGCGGGGCAGGCGAAGCTGGTGTAGCGGCTGAAGATCAGGGCCTGGGGCGTCTGGGTGCCGATGGTGAAGCCGGCGAAGTAGATGGCCGCCATCTGGTATTCGAGGCAGTTGCTGGTCATCGGCGAGCTGGCCGCCTGGGTGAACCCGGGTCCGGTGAGGTTCACGGTGCCGATGCCGGTCACCGGGTTGTAGGTCCCGAGGCTGGCGATGACGGTCCCGGGCGGGACGCCGACGGCCTGGGCGCCCTGGATCTGCTGGCCCACCGCCAGGGCCCCGGAAAGGGTCTGGGTCACGGTCAGGACGGTGCCGACGCAGGTGGCGGTGAACTGGCAGGCGTAGTTTCCAAAGAAGGCCAGGACCGCGGCCAGCGAGGGGAACGAAAGGGGCGTGCCCACCGGCAGGAAGGGGTACTCGCTGAGGATGACCCCGTTCAGGGTCTCGCCGACGCCGCCGCCGTTGCTCACGCTGGGCGTCACGCTGATCAACTGCTTGACAGGAATAGACAAGAGCGGCCTCCTAGGGCTTCGTAAGGATGTTGAGGAAGGTGGGATCGGGCTGGGTCAGGAACGTCATGGGCGCGGCCAGGGCGGGGTTGATCTGCATGTGGAGCACGGTCACCCACCGCTCTTCGTACTGCGCCTCACCGTTGACGATGGACAATTCGACGGGGTCGTCGGCGAAGAGCGGGACCAGGCCGTAGGACGCCAGAAAGGCGATGGCCAGCGGGGAGGCCCACATGGTGGCAATGATGTCGGCCCAGTCCCCGGCAGAGGCGCCGTAGGTGTCCACCTGGATCGGGAAGTCCATGGGTCTGGTGGTGGTGATCGTCTCGCCGGGCCCGCTGTAGGCGACCGTGTTCATGCCCATGCGCTTCTGTGCCTTGTGGAGCATATTGACGTAGCCATCGGCGGGCGCGGAGGCGCGGTTCTGCAGCTCCTGGACCACGTAGGCGGTGCCCAGCCCCAGGGCGTCCATGAGCCAGGCCTTCAGGCCGGTGAAGGCCTGGGACAGGGGAATGGAGGGGATGTAGGTCATCAGGCTATCTGCTGGGTGAGGCCGACGGCGGACCAGTCGGGCCAGGATTCGAAGACAGTGGCCACCAGCCAGATCGTGCCGTCCGGCAGGGTCAGCAGGTCGCCGCCCTGCTGGGACGCGCGCACGATGCCGTTGATGGCGCCGCGAACGTATGCCTTCCGGGTGACGCCCTGGATGTTGAGACCGTTGAGGCGCTGGATGTCCTTGCCGGCGAGGGCCTGGACGTTGACGAGGCCGGTGGCGGTGGTGTAGGTGGGCGTCAGGGTGCCGTCCGGATTCGGCGTGTTGCCAGTGCTGGTCTTGATGGTGGCCAGGACGCTGGGATTCACGGCGCCGATGCAGCTGGAGGCGAGACCATGCAGGTTCATGACTGCACCGGCCCGGGGAATCGCGCCCCGTCCACTTCGTAGGCCACCGCGCGGAGCATGACCTTGGTGTCCTGCAGGGTGGCCTGGGCGCCGCCCTTGAAGCCCTTGCGGTCGATGGTGATCTGCTTGTCGGGTGGATCGTTGAAGTTGACAATGGCCATCTGGAGGTCCTGGGCGATGGACTCGCCCAGGGACTTCATGACCTTGCCCATGTCGCCGTTGTTGAAGCGGTGGAGGTTGGCCAGCCGGCGCGACCAGTCCGGGGACTTCTCGGCGAGCATCTGGGAGAAGAAGGGCCGGGCGATGGTGCGGGCCGCGGGGCCCATGCCGCGCTTGCCGACGGGGGTAGCGTGGCCGTATTCGTTCAGGGCCGCGACCTGGGCCACAGGGGTTCCGTCCGGGTAGGTCGCGCCCTCCAGGAAGCCGATGCGCAGGGTGAGGTTCTCCCCCGCCTGCTGCATCAGCTCCTGGAGCTTGGCCTTGAACGCTTCCCCGCCGGTGAATTCCATGTCAGTTCCCATCCGTTGGGCGGTAGATGGGTGCCTTTGGGCACGGCGCCCGATAGCTGAACCGGCGATACTTGCGCGTCGCGCGCAGGAAGCTCGCGCCGTATTTGGTCTGGTTGAGCCATGCGTCCCGGTCGCTGTCATCCATGGAGGCGGCGACCTTGACTGTACCCTCGCTGGCGTCGTTGATGCGCCCAACCAGCGCCTGTGAACCGCGCAGGCTGGAAGCATCGTAGAGCTCAGCGATGTGAGCGGTGAGCATGTGCATGAGCAGGGATTGGGTCGGCGCGTCCTGGACCGGGCTGGACCCGGTGTTGTTCAGGTAGAGCCCGGCCTCCGCGAAGTAGGCGGCGGCGGCGGTCGGCGTGACACCCGCGAATTCCGGGTAGCGCGCGGGCCAGTAGACGGGGTCGAAGGACGCGATGAATCCCATGGGCTACACCAGGCCGTCCTGAGACGGCAGCTTGTCGAGCACCTTCTTCATTTCGTCGGCGGGCACCAGGCCGTGGCCGGGCTTCTTGGGGTCGAGCCCCTCCAGCCCGGTGCGGTTGTCCTTGCGCTCCCGGGCCATTTCCTTGCCCGTGGCCGGCTTGTCGGACGCGAAGATGTGTTCGTTCTTGACCAGATCGAAATTGGCGTGCTCCTTCACCCACTGGTCCCAAAACTCCTTCGGGATCCTGGTGGCGCCGTGGCCAAAGATGACGGGCACGTCGCTGGCGGGCTTGTTGCACGGCCCGTTGATCCGGATGGTGTGGTCAACTCCGTCAGCGGCCTTCACCGTGAGGTGAAATCCGTTGTTGATCTTGCAGTAGACGATGACGGTTTCGGCCATGGTTAAACTCCGAGCATCTGCTGAACGCCGGTGGGCTGGTACCAGATGGCACCCCAGCCGCCGCCGCTCTTCTTCTGTTTGAAGGACGAAGAGTCACGCACCACAGCGTGGGCGCGCATCTTCAGGTTGAAGGCGAGGGCGACCACGTCTTCGCCGTTGAGTTCGTCGGCGATGAGCTGGACCAGGTTCCCGGAGGCGGTCGCGTACTGCACGGCGGTCACCACCTCCAGCCCGGGGTAGTTCTTCTTGACCATGTCGATGACCGACACGTTGTACTGGGTGGTCTTGGTGAGGTTGACCTGGGCCGCAGGGCTCATGGCCAGCTTCATCTTGCTTTCCATCGTCACCATGCCGGCGGTGGCCTGGATCAGCAGCTGCACCAGATACTGGATGTCGGCGTAGACGCCCAGGGCGTCCTTGGCATTCCAGGAGTAGACGATGCTGGAGCCGACCGATTCAGCCAGCGGGGCGACGGCGGCCGGCAGGTTCGGATCGTTCAGGAGCCCGTAGTTCGGGATCCCGGAGAAACCGTAGAAATACATGTTGTTCTGGAATTCCGCCATGACCTTCGCGGAGGCCAAGTTCTTCCGGTTGGCCGCGTCGATCTTGGCCAGGCCAGCGCGCTCGATTTCAAGCTCGCCCCATTCGGTCTGGGTCTGGTAGAGGTAGGCCTGCCGGGGAACCCAGTTCACCTGGAAATTGGCCTCGCCGCCGGTGCCGTAGTCGTCGTAGGAAACGACGTTGCCGGTGGACTCCACGATAGGGAATTCCCAGATCATCTTCGTCCAGTCGCCCTTGAGCTCTTCCCGGGCGATCTTGGTGGCGTTCAGCGGGGCGGTGTAGACCTCGATCATCTTGGGGTCGATGACCGTGGTGAGGAACTGGGGGATGCCGGCGTTGCTGGAGGTGATGGCCAGGGGCTGGGCGGCGTCATAGCCGAACCGGCCGCGCACATCCAGGCCGAATTCACGCCGGGCGGCGTCCATGGCTGTGTCCAGACGCCGGCCCCATTCAGGGCGCTGCTCGGCGATGGCATCCGGCAGGACGATGCCGAAGTCCTCCTGCAGCCGGTCAAACAGCATGTCGCGGGTGGTGTTGAAACGGATGGGTCGGGGGCTCATGGTTAGTTCCTCGTGCCGATGATGGCCAGCTCACCCACGTTGGCCGGGGTCTGGAAGAAGAAAGGCGTCTCGATCCAGGCGGAAGCGTTGACCGTTCCGGTGGCGAGGGTTCCGGGGGTGGTGGAGACGGTGTAGGTGCCGATCCCGCCGGTGGTGCCGGTGAGCTGGTTGACGATGTAGGTCCCCGCAGCGAGGCCGGCGGTGCTGTCGGTGAGCAGCTGGCCGGGGACCAGGGTCCCGTCGGTCACGGCCGTGACGGTCATGACGTTGGTCGCGAAGGTCGCGGTGACGGTCGCGCCGCCGATGCCATCGGCCGCGACGCACGTCAGGACCGTGGAAACCACGCCGCCAATGGTCACGGTCTCGGTGGGTTCCGTGGTGCAGGAAGCCGACAGGTTGTAGGTGCCCGCGCCGCCCGTCCCGGTGCCGAAGGAGGCGATGGTGGTGCCGGTGGGGATGCCGGTGCCGGTGACGCTCTGGCCGACCAGGATGGGGCCGTTCGCGGAGACCACGGTCATGACGGTGGTGGCCAGCGAAGCCTGGGCGGTGAAGCTCGGCACGACGTTCGGGGTGGACAGGTTGTAGGTGCCGGTGCCGCCGGTGCCGGTGCCGAAGCTGGCGATGCGGGTATTGATGGGGACGCCGGGCCCGGTGATCAGGGTGCCCACTCCCAGGGGGGTGCCGGTGACCGCGGTAACGGTCAGGATGGCGGGGCTGGCGGCGGAGATCCAGCCGGTGAAGGTGGTCGACGCGCCGGCCGGGTAGTTCGGGAAGCTGCCGGCGGCGCCCGGGACCACGGCGCCGGAGAACATGTTGGCGAACACCTTGTTCCCGCGCACCGCATTGGCGAAGCCGCAGCGGGCGTAGAAGTCGCCCCGGTTGAAGGCGGTGGACTGGGTGCCGGGCTGGATGTTGATCCCGGTCGGCGCGAGCAGGTTGGCGTTGTTGGCCTGCATTTCCAGCATGATGAAGCCGTCAGGAACGGCCGGGACGCCGCCGGGGGCGTAGTTGGTCAGGATGGCACCCAGCGTGCTGACCCAGGCGAACCGGCCCACGTTCAGGCCATTGACCGGATCCGCGACCAGGGATCCGTTGACGCCGATGACCGCGGCGCAGGGATTGCTGGAAGCCTTGGCACCTTCGGTGCCGACGGGGGAAGCAATATTGACGGAAGTCTGTAAACCCATGGCTTACCTCCGGATCCGGTCAGGGTTGAAACGCTTGGCGTAGGCATCCTGGGCCTTGGAATCCTGGGCCAGGGGGCCGGCGCCGACGGGCTCGTCGTCCAGCTGCCGGAGCAGCATCTCGACGAGGGGCTTGTAGGCGGTGGGGTGGACGCCTTCGGTGGGCACCTTGGCGTGGTCCAGGGCCATCTTGAAGACGCCCTCGGCGGTGTTCTGGCCGCGGACCCGGCCGATGATGGGCTCAACCAGGTCTTCCGCCTCGCGCACGGCCTGCATGCGGGCGACGGTCGCGTCAGCGGCGACCTGGATGGCGGCGTCCATGGCAGGCTTGCCAACGGCGAGCGCCTTGGGGTCGTTGGGGTTGGGCACGGCGGTTCCTTTCTTGGGGGGGAAGCCATCGACGGCGGCGGCCGGCGGGCACATCTTGTCGCAGAGGGCGGCGACCTGCGCCATGACCTCGTCGGGGAGGTTCTGGGCCTGCAGGAGAGCCAGCAGTTCCTGGCCGGCCTCGTTGCCGTCGCCGGCCATGTCGTCGTCCTTGGCGACTGGGGGAGGCACCACGGCGGCGGGCTTGGCGTCTTCGACGTCAGGGCCCTCGTCGCTGCCGTCTTCCAGGTTGTCCAGGAGGGACAGGATGTCGTCGAGGTCCGCGTCCTGGGCCAGGCGGGGGGCGAAGGCTTTCTTGATGTCCTCGGCCAGCTTGGCCTTCGACGCCTTGAAGTTCTTCGCGGTGAGGGTGGCGACCAGGGGCGTGAGGTCCGAGACCTTCAGCTTCTGATCGGCGGCGAGGCTGAGCGGGATGCGGCCCAGGAGGGCCCCTCGCACCGCGATCGCCCTGGGAGTGAGCTTTTTGTTCATGGGGGATTGCTCCTTGTGGGTTTTGGGTTTGGCATCGGCGACCAGGACATCGGGACCAGCCCGACCCTCATCAACCAGCGCCACATGGTTTCCGCGCAGCTTGCGCATCACGCCGTCATAGGCGACTCCTTCGTAGGTCCCGGGGGTCATGTCGAGCACCCAGCGGTAGGCGCAGGACAGTTCGACCTGCTCCCGGGTCTGGATTCGCTGGATGGCCGCGGCGTCCCATACGACGAGGCTGTTCTGCAGGTAGGGCTTGACGAAAATGGCATCGGTGCCGAGGGCGCCGACGACGATCTCCTTCTTTTCGGGATCGGTGGCCAGGTCCTCGGAGCTCAGCGGCTCGTGGACGTAGGTGAGGGGGATGCCGTTGAAGGTGGAGGCCCCCGCGGCCAGCTCCTCCGGGTCGCGCAGCAGGAAGTAGACCCGGTGCGGATCGACCGCCACCCCGGCTTCCTGGGCAATGTCGGCGATCTCGCTCCCGTTGTAGGGGCAGACCATGGCTTTGGAGATGTTGCTCACGGCGACGTGGAGGAAGCCGTTCTCGTCCAGGACCCGCATGGACTTGTCCAGGGCCAGAATGATGCGCTCAAGCCGCTTCATCGTCGCCCCCCTCGTCGTCGTCCATGCCCGGGATGATCCCCTCGGCGATGCAGCCGCACTCGATCAGTTCGGCGGGCTGCACGAAGTCGCCGTATTCCTTGTCAAAGCACCCCTCCGCCGTGTCGAACACCACACCGTTCATGTCCTCGTGGGACTCGCGCGGGTGCTTGCTGGCGGCGGTGTGGATCCAGCGCGACTTCTTGATGCCCAGGTCCAGCTTGCGGATCTTGTTCATGATCGCGGTGGCCTTGTTGTTCTGGTCCCGGGCGATAAGGGCAGCACGGCGCTTCGTGACTCCGAAGCGGCCCTGGAGGTCCTTGGAAAGGTCCCCCAGGGCGCGACCGTGCTGGACGGACCGCATCACCATACCTTCCACATCGGCGAGGTGCTGCGACGGGATGGATTTGATGAGCCCGACATTTTCCCCGATCACCGCGCGGTAGGCATCGTTCGCGGGTCGGGTCATCTGGAACTTGACGCTGAAGCCCGCCTTGCGCAGCGTGGTCTTCAGGGCGAAATCGTTGTGCTTCAGCACCTGGTCGGCGAAGTGGGCGGCGATCTTCTCGGCCGCATCGGCGAAGGTCTTGCCCCACTTCCGGCTGAGCGCCTTCATCACCGCACGATTGGCGACGGCAGGGCTGGCGTCCTTGGCCAGGAGCGCATGGGGCGGCGTCGCCTTGTAGGCCCGCAGGACCTCGCGCATGACGTCCTTGTGCATGGCCTCAATCAGGGCCAGCAGGCGCTTGCGGTAGTCGGCCTTCACGCCCTCGTTGGGGTTGACGGCGGCGACGCGGATGGGCTTCGGGCCCGGGGCGCGGAGCTTCATACGGCACCTGCCGGCTTCTCAAGGCCCTCGGTCTTGGCGAGCAGGGGATCCTTGCCCATGACCAAGTTCGGGTCTGGCTCGGGAAGCTCTGCGTCCACGTCCAGCCCTTCGTACCCGGAATCGGGGTCTTTGGCCATTTTCTCGCGGTGCTCCTTGGCGGAGATGACCCCGGCGGCGATCAGTTCCACGCCGGCGTCCGCATCGCTCTTGCGCATCCGGGCGAGCTTCTCCACGTCGGCCTGCCAGAGCGGTTCGAAGTCGAAGGTGATGTCGGGGTCGATGCAGCCGAACTCGGAGAGCTGGATGATGCGGATGATCTTCTCCAGCGGCTCCCGGAAGATGCTCTCCTGGCGGTCGTGGATCAGGTCATAGAACACCCGGATCTCGCCCTCGGAGCTGGCGTTCAGGCCACTGGGGGAGATGCCGGTGAGGATGATGAGCGGCAGCTGGGACACGGCCGAGATGTGTTCCAGGGCCTGGGCCTGCAGCTTGTCGAGCCCGGAGATGGGGGCGTTGAACTGGAAAAATTCCTCGGTGTCCTTGTCCAGGATGAGCACGCCCATGTTGTCCCGGCCGGCGGTGAACAGGTCGGCGCGGTTCATGAGGTCGTCGCCGTCGCCCCCGGTGAGCGCGTCGCCCATCTTGGTCCGGATGCCGCTGGTGCTGTAGCCCTGGATCATCCGGTTGACGTTCTGCCTGGTGCTGAGCCAGTTCTCGATGGTCTCCATGCACAGCTGCGACATGGACATGCCGCCGAAGTTATAGGCCGGCTTGAGCAGGTCCGGAAGCGGCTGGGAAACGAAGGTGAGCATCCGGCTGTCATGGACCTGCTGGCCCATCACATACCAGGACCGCGGCGCATAATAGCTGTCGGCCAGCGGGTCCGAGCTGTTGTAGTCGTACGGGAACGTGACGATGGGCTCAACGATCTTGAGGCCCTGGAAGCTGTGCAAGGGGATCTTGTAACGGCTCTCCAGCAGGGGCGAGGCCAGCTCGCGCTTCGTCGCCCGGGCGCCCTTCATTTTGATGTAGAGCTGGCCCCGGCCAAAGGCCCCGTCGTGGTTCGCCGCCAAGCGGAACCAGCCCCGGACCTTGTGTTCCTTCATCCGCTGCTCGATGATCTGAATTTCCTGGGTCTTGCTCTGGCCGCTCACGCTCTTGAAGCTGATCCACTTGCGGGTCATCTCGAACGCCACCCGCTGGAACACGTTCCGGTATTCGGCGCGCTGCATCAGCTCCCCGAGGAACGGATAGCCCAGGAAGCCCTGGCCGGCGAAGGCCCGGTTCAGGTACGCGAACATCGGCTCCGCAATGGCGTCCATGGCCAGCCGCGTCTTCTCGGGGACCACGCCGGGCGGCAGGTCAGGCAGACGCCAGGGCGCCGACGGCCGATCGACCTGCATGGCCTTCATGCGCGCGAGGAAGCCGGGGTCGACCGTCACTTGCCCTCCCCGGCCAGGTCTTCAGGGCAGAGGTCCGGGACCATCCAGCCCTTGCCACGCAGGAAGCCCTTCAGCTCGGAATAGGCGTTCTCGGTGCTCCTCTGGCGCTTGTCGAGCTTCCCGATTTCATGGAAGGCCGTCTCGATCCGATCGACCACCATGGTTTGCAGCAGCCTCTTAACGTCCTCGAGCTGCTGCTCACGGTCGCGCTGGAGTTGAAGCGTTTGCTGCTCCTGATCGCGGACCCGGGAACGGCGGTCCGTCCAGATGGCGATGCCCACGGCTGCCATTGGGCCACCAGCGACAAGAACGGTTCCGAGGTCGATCATGCTTAAGCCTGGATCGCAGGAGGAACCCAGCCATGGACCTGGGTGGCTTCGGGGGCGAGGCCCGGATCCACCTCGAGCGCGGCCTTCTGGAGGCCCTGGCCAAGGTCCGTCTGGATGTTGGTGATGATGGTCTTCCCCTTGGCCTCGTCAGCCGTCACCTGGGCGTCGATCCGGAGTTCGAGCGCCTTGACCTGCTTCACCAGGGCCGCGATGTCGCCCTGCACGTCCAGCCGGATGCGGGTGTAGAGCCCTTCGATGTCCCCGGCTGCCACCTCCGCCAGCGCCTTCAGCCGTTTCTCCTCGGCGAGGGCCGCGGCCTTGCGGGCCGCCCACCATGCCTTGATGGTGGGCCAGAAGTGGACCACCACGGCCACCAGGACGCAGAAGACGGCCCAGTAGATGTGGGTCAGGTGGGAGCTGATGAAGTCGAACACGTGACCTCCTCGGGTCAGAAGCTCCAGCCCAGCCGGGCGGAGGCGTCGATGGTTGCGGTGCCGGCGGGGAGCACGTGGCGGACCACGTCCACGCCGGCGCGGAAGGGTCCCAGGTCACGTTCGAGGAACGCGCCGACGGTGCTGCTGGTGCCGTAGATGACGCCGGCGGCCCAGGGCCGGGGCGGGACGATGGCGGCGCGCAGTGTGACGGTCTCCGCCTTGTAGGCGTCGGCGGACTGCTGGAACGAAGCGGCGGAGGCCTGGGTCTGGGAGAGCTGGGTCTTGGTGTCGGCCAGGTCCTGCTTCAGGGCCCCGCGGTCGGCATCCTCGGCAACGATCAGCTGATCCTTGGCCGCATCCAGAGCCGTTCCCACAGGCAGCGGCAGAGAGCCAGCAGCCGGGGTACCGGGAGCGCCGGCAGGGCGAACAGCACCGGACTGCAGCTTGCGAAGCCGTGCGACCTCAGCTTGCAGTTCGGCCACTTTTGCGCCCGTGCCAGCAACTGCAGCTTCGTCCTTCGCGACCGCCGGGGCCGTGGTCTTCGCTTCCTGGCCATGCTGCACTCCCGCGCTGTAGGCGTTCGCTCCGGTCTGATCCTGCTGGGCCGCCTGGGCCAGGGCGGCGGGCTGGCTCTTGCCGCCGCGCGCCCACCAGCCCAGGCCAGTGCCGCCCGCGAGCAGCAGGGCGGCGGCGATGAGGTAACCCTTGATGGTCATTGCGAATCCCCCGGAGGCAGCACGTCGTCAGGCTTCCGGTGCACGCCGTAGACCATGGCGCCCAGAGGCCCAGCAGTTGCGATGAGGGCCGCAACAATCCCGGCCCCGAGGCTGTTGTGCAGAAGGATCTCGATGGCGGCGGCGATCGCCACAGCCTCGAAGCCCAGGGCCAGGGCTACAGCGCCAATGACCACGGCCAGGCGCTTCGGGTCTTCCGGGCAATCCTGGCGCACCAGACGGCAGAGGAACCCCATAGGGATCCTCGTCGTAGGGGTCGTCTGGATCGACTCGCATGGGCTCAAGCGGTCACCCGTTCGTAGTGCCAGGCCCCGGGGCCGCCGCTGGCGGTAAGCGCCTCACGCCGCGGGGTCGCACCGGCAGCAGCCATGCCGATGTGGATCCAGGCGTTGCACTCGATGATGACCTGGTCGTAGGGCAGATCGCTCAGGCGGATCTTGTCGAAGACCTCCTGCAGGCTGGCCCCTTCCGGGATGCAGTCCGCGGCGCGACCGAACTCGTGTTCGGAGACGTGGCCGGGCCGGTCAGCGCCACCCACGGCATGATTGAGGGCCTCGCAGCGGTATCCGGAGTCCACGTGGAAGGGAACGCCCGCAAGCGCGCGCGCCGGCTCCAGCAGCGTGGTAGCCAGCACGGTGAGGGCGTCGATGATCTCCTGGCTGGGCGTGTTGTCGATGCCCCGCTCCTGCGCAGTGCTGCTCGCGACGAGTTCTTCCAGGGTGAAATGCTCGGACAGCTGGCCCATGACGGAGATCTCCGTCCATCAGCCTCGCGTCCGAGCAGGGAAGCATCCAGGATGTGACTTCCGGGTTTTCCTGGTTTTCCGCCTTTTCCGTGTTTCAGCTTGCCACGGGCATGGCGGGGGTCTTCAGGGCCTCGACGGCGGCCCGGTTCCAGCGGAACTGGCCGCCCGGGGTCATCTCGTGGGGGATGATGTCCCTGAACTTGTCCCGGAAGGTGCGGTCGTCGATGCCGCCGTTGAAGATCCGGTTGGCCTTGCCGGTGCTGATCAGGTTCTTGTCGGTCATTCGCCCTCCCCCGCGTCCTGGGCGTGCAGGTGGCGCTGCAGCTCCTGCAGCTCGTGCAGGATCGCCTCGGTGTCCCGGTAGGTGGCGGCGGCCTGGGCGTCGCTGGCGGTGCCGGACACCTTCTGGCCCACCAGGATGATGGACAGCAGCACCAGCTGCAGGAAGGTCTGGGCGATCCAGGCGATGAGCGCCGATGTGCCCTGGTGGATCGCGTCGGGCAGGCTGACCAGGGCCAGGAGGGCGAAGGCGTAGGCGCACCACATGGACCCGACGGTGTTGGTGATCCGCACGGCCAGGGTGTCGTTGATCTGCTCCAGCCGGCGGCGGGGTGCCGGCGGGGGCGGCGCCTGGTCCTTCCGGGCCTGGATGTGGGGGTGGGGGTTGTGCTGGAATCTGGTCATCGGCGCATCCTTCCGAGAAGGCCTGGGTTGATCTTGATGGGGATGCTCTTGGGGTCGATATAATGCGCATAGACCACCGCGTCACCCCTGTCGGGACTGCGTTTGATTCGCTTGATAATGTCTTCCTTGGCCTCGACCTGGATGCCCTGGGCGGTGAGCTTCCAGTGCGGCGTGCACAGGTCGATGAGCAGGGGGCGGCCGGGCGGCAGGGCTAGGTCATCACCGGTGACCGGGTCCAGGGCCTCACGAAGCTTCCAGTACATCTCGGCCCGGAGGTTCTTGAAGCCGAGCTGCTCGCTCTTGTCGGTCGCGTCCGAGCCGGCGGCGCCGTTCAGGGCCACGCACGCGTGGCCAATGACGTCTCGCAGGTGGTCGACCACTGACCCGCCTACGCCGATCACATCCACGTTTGCCGTGGCCTTGTTCCGCCGGGCCTGCAGCACCAGCGTGGCCACCGCCTGGCCGTCGGGGGTGTCGGATCCCGGGAACTCCTGCAGCTCGTCGAACCAGTTCCCGTACCGGGGCGCCAGGATGGTCTGGTCGGCCCCGCCCCGGGCGACGTCCACGCCGATCGCCGACTGGGCGATGTCCGGCTTCTTGCGCTCCTTCCAGCGGGCCTGGGCGGCCTGAACCCACGCCGTGGGGATCACCTGCCAGGGGTTGTCCTTCTTGCCGGCCTGGAAGTCGCCGTAGAGCATCTTGGACCGCAGTGGCTCCGGCAGGCCCTGCAGCTTGGCCCGGTAGTTCGTGGCCATCAGGAACGGGTTGTCCTCCACGTGGGCCGGGATGAAGGTCCGGCTAAGCGGCAGAATCACCTCGCGCTTGCCGGAGTCCGTGTGGGTGTGCCAGAAGGGGTCTCCGCTGTCCACCTCGGTCTCCTGGCCGTCCAGCATGGCGAACCAGCGCAGTTCGCCGGGCGCCGCCGGCCGCGGGTGGGTCTCGTCCAGCCAGGGCCGCCAGTATTGCGTCACCCATTCCCCATCCGGATCCGTGGGCGGGTTGCCGGCGGCCACCACGCGGCACCGCTGGCCCGGGGTGGTGGACCGGAGCCAGCCGCAGAGGAAGCGGAACTGGAACTCCAAGAAGTGGGTGATCTCGTCGAAGCCTTTGAAGGAATGGGGCCGGCCCTGGAACTTCTGCTCGTCGCCCAGCAGGTTGCAGGCGCCCAGCTCGATCGTCCGGCCATTGTCCAGGGTCCAGATGCGATCCTGACCATTCCAGTCACCGATGCCCCGGAACATCTCCTTCGCCCGGGTCTGGATGCCCATGAGCTGGGGATACTCTCGGCGGAATAGGATGCTCACGTCGTGGGCCGTGCTGCCTAGGCCAAGGAGGAGGTCGGTCTTTCCGCCGCCGGCCGCCCCGCCGTAGAACAGCTCGTCAGCCTGCGAGTGGTAGGCCATCGTCTGCGGGCCCGGAAGCGGCTTCCACTCGTTCAGCTCGCGCAACCGCTTGAGCAGTGCGAGCTTCTTGGCTGGCGTGGAGCTTCGCGAGCTCGCGTTCGATTTCCGCATCGACTTCCTCGTTGTTGGGGTTCTTGGGGTCGTCCAGGCCCCGGATCATCCGCAGGGTCTCGATGTTCACTCGCACGCACTCGGACAGGATCTTCAGGTCCTTGGGCGCCAGCAGGCCGGTGCGGGGGTCAGCTGAGGTCTGCTCCTCCGTGGGCGGCTGGAGGTCGGCGACGGCCCGCTGGAGGGCGAGGCGCGCACCCTGGAGGCCCAGCTGCATGTCCTGCACATCCTGGTCGGCCTCAGCCTCGATCTGATACGCGGTACACTGTCCCGCTTCCTGTATCACGCCTGCGAGGCGCGCCGCCACGATGCGTCGTTTGGTCCCGGTCGGATCTCTAACCCACCCGTTTTTCTTCGCTTTGCGCTGGATGGCTGCGACCGATACGGAATATTGGGCGGCCAGCTCCCGATACGACCTGGTGCCGGCCCGGAAGTCTCCCTCGATGGCAATCCAGTCTGCTTCTTTGCTCATGCTGCCCACCCTGCCGGCACGGCCTGGTCGTCCACGAACTGCACGCCGAGGTCCTGGGCCGCGAAGACCTCCACCTCCCGCTGGAAGACATGGAACTGCTCGACGGTCATGTCGTGGCCGCACCAGGGGCAGCGCTTGCCGAGGTCCCGGACAAAAACCAGTTCGCCCCGAACTTCGCGGATCTCCGGGTGGGGCTCGGCGAACACCGCCACCAGGCTGTCGTTCCAGTCCTGCTGTTCCTGCGTGGTCATGCCGGCCTCCGGAAGGCAACCATGCGCAGGTCCTCGCCGCCAAGCTTTGCCGGGGGCCACGCCTGACACATGCGGGAAACGGTGCGGGCGCCGTAGACGGCTGAGAGCTGCTGGGGCCCCAGGTTGCTGGTCCAGAACAGGGGCAGCTCGTCCCGGTAGCGGGTGTCGAGGATCACCCGGAGGTGTCCCAGCGCCAGGTCGTCCTCGCCACGGATCCGCTCCTGGCCCAGGTCGTCCAGGTAGAGCCGGCTGCAGGTGCACAGGCGGTCCAGGAGGTCGTCCAGGGCCTGCCAGTTGGCGGCGCCGCTCAGGCCCTTGAGCTCCTCGGCCATGTCGGGCCAGTTGACCCAGCGGGCGAAGTTGAACGGGAGCTTGGCCTCAGGGTGGGTGACGAGGGGCCGGACGTGGTCCGCCAGGTGCTGGGCCAGGGCGACGGTCTTGCCGATGCCGGTAGGGCCGATGATGCCGAAGCCCCGGGGGGCGTCGGGCAAGGGATGGATCACGGGCAGCTCCACGTTCCGGACTTCCCGGACGGCCAGGCCGCAGCCGCGAAGGAGAAAAGCAACGCGTTCAGCCGACACGGGCCACCACCTCGGAAAGATCGGGAATCTCGATGTCGCCCAGCTGGGCGGCGAAGGCCTCATCAGCCTCGAAGGTCCGGTGCTG
>Ga0181516_10001602_pt1 | contig 17115 bp, 8 predicted proteins | sample PEATcosm2014_Bin_25_FD_121104 | JGI IMG/M metagenome (GOLD analysis project Ga0181516, IMG submission 121104) | Peatland microbial communities from MTU Mesocosm Facility, Houghton, MI, USA - PEATcosm2014_Bin01_10_metaG | ecosystem: Environmental > Terrestrial > Soil > Wetlands > Peat | place... | reverse complement strand
GCGGGGAGCGGCGAAGAAGCGCTCCAGAGGTTTGCCGAGCTTCGTCCCGATATCGTGTTGCTCGATCTTCGCTTGCCTGGAATAAGCGGAGTAGAAACCTTGGTAGAGATCAACCGTCGGTACTCTGGAACGCGGATCATCATCCTTACGACCTACGAAGGTGATGAGGATATCCGTCGTGCCATGAGTGCGGGCGCTAAGGGATACCTGGCCAAAGGACTTGCGCCTGAGACACTTCTCGCTGCAATTCGCAAGGTCCACGCTGGGGGAATCTATATTCCGACACCTATCTCAAACTCCCTTGCCGCTCGGACTTCCGACACGTGCCTCAGCGTTCGCGAATGTGAGGTTCTTCAACTCCTTGCGAAGGGCAAGTCAAACAAAGAGATTGCCCGTGAGCTTGGCATCCGGGAATCAACTGTCAAGGGGCATATCAGTGTCATCCTTACTCGTTTGGATGCCAACGACCGAACACAGGCAGTCATCGCAGGACTGGAACGCGGGTATATACATCTTGGCAAGCCAGCGTGAAGCCCGGTAGTTGCCGCGGAGTATTCTATGTGGCTCATTCGCTTAAGGAGGAGAAGACACGAGACGGAATCTTAAGCACGCTACGTGCCAACGGCTAACTCGCGCGAACGGGTTCGAAGGGGACGGAACCGATTGGAGAATCAATAGGAAAACGGGGATCGCACGGAATCGTTTCTTGAAGGATTGGAATGCTTATGTCAAGAGCGGTTCAGACTTCATCAAGTGAAGGAAATCGCCTTCGCAACCAACGACCGACCTGCAGCATTTCACATAGAACGGGAGTGGTCGCGAGATTCCGCAGTCATGCATTATTGAACCAGGAATAAGCTATTGTCGGCATAAAATGAGACAATTCATATATCATGTTCGAGCTTCGACAACTTCAATGCTTCGTGGCCGTTGCTGAAGAGTTGAACTTCAGACGTGCAGCCGTGCGAATGTACATGACGCAGCCTCCACTCAGCCGCCAGGTTCGGCTGCTGGAACACGAACTGCAGGTGAAACTCTTCTTAAGAACAAATCGCTCGGTAAAATTGACATCTGCGGGAATTGTCTTTCTCAAGGAAGCGCGGCGGCTCCTTGCGCTTGCGGAAAATGCGGCGTCATCCGCGCAGCGAATCGCCCGCGGTGAATCAGGACTCGTGAAGTTGGGATTCACCGGAGGGTCGAGCTATAGCTTTCTGCCGAAATTGCTGGCTCACGCAAGCGCCGTCCTGAAGAACATAGACCTCGTCCTGCACGAGATGATGACAAGAGATCAAATTGAAGCGCTCCAATCCCATGCGATTGATCTAGCCGTCCTCCGACGCCCGTTCGACACTCCGAATCTTGAATGCGCATGTATTGCGCGCGAGATGATGGTGCTTGCCGTTCCGCCTGGCCATCAATTTGCAAAGGGCCGTATGCCCACACTTACCGACCTGAAGAGTGAGCCGTTTATCACGTTCAGTCCGGTAGACGGGCCATATTTCTACGAATTGGTGGAAAGTTTGTTTAAGAATACCGGAGTGCAAGCGCGGTATGTGCAGTGGGTTGGTCAGATCCACTCTATCCTTGCGCTAGTGAGCGCGAGACAGGGCATCGCTATGGTTCCAGAGAGCGCCCGTGCCCTCCACTTCGATCGAGTGGTCATCAGAAAGATCAATATGCCTCCCGTTTTTGCTGAACTATTCTTGGCTTGGGCAAAAGACAATACAAATCCAGCGCTTCCGCTCTTTCGCAAAGTTGTGCTCAAGCAGTTTGCCACAAAGTTCTCTAGGGATGGGTGAAGTATTTGGCTACTTCTGGATAAACGAGCCTCGATCTCGCGCACATGATCAAGGTGAAACACATCGTCAGTGGGCGCCCTTACGAGCGCACTGCGCCCTGGTCCAGGCACCGCGGCAGCACGAAAGACAATGCGATGAACCTGAACCAGGATCGTTTTCCTCTAGAGCGGTTTCGATTCAAGTGTTGCCGTCTTAAGGTCGTGCGAGGTGGCATTTTCTTGAGAAAAATGCCACTTGGCGTCTTCGTTTCTGTAAACAGCAGAATCGAAACCGCTGTAAGCCCAAGCACGCGTCACAACCGACGTGCAAGATTCAAACAATGAAGAAGATTGAGATTTTGGCAAGCGGCGACGAGCCCGTCGCCGCTCGCCAGCCGCTATCAAGGCTTGATGCCCGAAAGCGCCATCTTGGCAGCGAGATGATCCGGACTGGCTTTCAATGCCAGCTCGAATTCTCGCCGGGCCTTATCTTGATTATTCAGGCCGAGTTGGCCCAGTCCAACGATATAGTGCGCGTCCGCGCTTTTCGCTCGTTCGTCCGCAGGTGCGCTGGGCTGAATCGATGCGTCTGAACCAGGCATGCTTGCGAGTGAATCCATGCCTGAGTCGACCAACCGCTTGAACATTGTCATCGCTCGGTCGTTCTGGCCAAGCTTCTCTAGCGCTAATGCTTGGAAGTAGATCGCGGTCTGATCGACATACCCGCTGGCTGCAGGGCCGCCCACGTTGCTGCGGCCGCTGAACTGGCCGAGTGCGCCGTCTCCACGAAGTCCTCCATTGGCGATGTTTCCACCAGCAGATGGGGCGGCAGATGCGTCCGACGCATCGCGCCAGAACTGTTGCGCCTTCTCCACATCGCCCAATGCATGGTACGCATTGCCGATCCAATACGAAATCTCGCCCTTGCGGCTGCTGGTATTTCCAGTTGCTTCGAGCAGATTGACGGGTATTTGCAGTGCTGCCTGATAGTCTGCCAAGGCCTGTGCATACTGCCCACCGATCATGTGCTGATGTCCGCGCTCCAGATTGGCGTTGATCCACGAGTCGCCCATTGAGAAGCTACCACCGCCCTCCCATGCCCGGAAGAAGCGCGTTAGCAGAAGTTGAATTGCAGCATCAGCTTTACCGGCAAAAATATCCAGATCGATTTCTCGCGCGATTATATCGTCACGATTGATAAGAGCCTGGTGGGATTCCATTAGGGCGAGCCGTTTCTCCGGAGCGACACCGTTTTCTTCATACAATTTGTCGATGTCATTAAGGACCATCGCATTTCCGCCACATTGAACACCCTTTTCCAGGGCGGCCAGAGCCTTGTCGCGCTGTTTCCCCTCGCGCATGTAAACCATACCTAGATTTCGGTACACGACGGGAAAATCCGCACCCAGCGACGCAGACTTTTCCCAGAGTGCGACCGCATGCTGCGGTTGCCAGTCGAATAACAGATTCCCAAGATAGTAAGGCGCGCGCGAGTCGGATGGGTTGGCCCGCATCGCATCCTCCAGTACGGCGATCATCTCCATCTGGAAGGGGAAGACGTAGTCTGGGGGCGCTTCTTCCGCCAATTTGTAGTACTCGCGGACCTTGCCAATTTGATGCGATTGTTGGGAAAAATAGCCAAGATAGTAGTACACGAGCGGAGAAACCTTGGATTGGTCCGGCGCTGCGCTAACGATTTTTGTAAGCAGCGCCGTGCCGTCTTGCCATAGGCCGGCATCCATATAGTCCGCAGCAACCTCGAGCGCAGTCGCTGGATGTTCGCTCACCGCGGTCAGCAGGGGAATGGCGCTGCTGGGCGACTTCTCAATCATCCACCGCTCAGCCATCCCATGCACGTCCAGCGGATCAATCTTATAAATGGCAGCGATAGCGGCCAGTGCCTCCGCGTTATGTCCACTGCGCCTGAGCAATGCGGCCTTCAGCGCCAGTGCCTGGACGTTCAGAGCATTTGACTCTAAAGCCTGGTCGTCGTCGGTCAGCGCCTCATTGAAATCTCCTCGCGCCGACGCAATCTCGGCCAATTCGAAATATCCCGGAGAACGCCATGCCGCACTCCATGTCGATTTGTAAAACTGGGAGTATGCTTCGTCCAGTTTACCTTGAGCCTTTAGAGCGAGGCCGAGATAATAGAACGGCTCGCCGTCCTTGGGCGATGTGTAATTTGCGGTAGCGCGCTCCAGCGCCTTTCGCAACAGCGCCTCCGCATCTGCATAACGGCCGGCCTTGATCGCGTCGATACCCAGGACAACATTGACCCGGATGTCGCCGGGATCACGTCGCAGCGCCTCCTGCCAATATGCATTGGGATCGCCCGTGGGCGAATGAAACTGCTCCATTCTCAGACCGGTCAAGTACAACTCTTCATTTGTCTTGATCTCTGCGGGCGGTAGCGGGGTGGCCACGGGCGTCGGCACCTTCGCGTTCTCACTCCTTAAAGGGGAATAGGCTATCAACTCCCGGCCATGCCACTGCAGCGTGGCTTGAAGATCATGTTCATCCGCGCCACTGGGTAAACTGATCTCCTTGAAAAAAGAGTGACCGGGGCCGATCGCAATCTCTCCTGTGAATAAATCCTGATCCTTTAGTTTGAGTGTGACCGTAGCCGAAGATCGTTCTTGGGTCGAATAGAATCCTACTTTGGCCTTACCCTCCTTCACCTCAAGATTGACGGCTGCGTCGAGATTCGCATTCTTGACGCCGCCGATATCGCGGAACGGATAAAAATACTGCGTCCATATCCGGGATTCTTGCGGCTGAAGCCAGCTGTAATCGGGTTGATTGTCCGAATATGCTCCGACCATCAGTTCAATATACGGACCATCGGAATCCGTAAGCTGACGTTCTTCCGACCGTCCCCTGGAACCGTTTCCCCAGGTGAAAAACTTCTTGCCGGGCACAACGTTATGGTTGGCAACGCAAATAATTCCCGCGTTCTTGCCATGATCGATTCCGGCGAGAAAATCATCCTGATAATTCCATGCAAACATGGAGTTTGAGGAAGGATGATTTTTGTACCAGCTCACGTCCACGCCTGCGGTAAAATCCGCATTGTTGAACTTGCTCGTCGCGATAGGCCAAGTGGTGAATTCACGCTTGGCGTGATAAGTCACGAGTTGTGTGCTTGGCGGGAATATGATCTGGTAGGAATCGTTTACGTGAACACCAATGTTGGTAAAGCTCAACATGGAGGTCGGAACCGGCGTGCGGTTAATCATGCGGAACGATGCCTCGATATAGGATTTGCCTGGATGCAGCGTCAATCCAACCGTCCAGCACATCCTGTCGCGCAATTCCAATTCCCCTACCCAAATCGTCTTTGAGCCATCGGCGCCGTCTTCAATCTTGTATTGAATCGGCAAGAAACTCGTGGCGCGGTGGTGATGCGGCAGGTCCCATTCGATGCCACCGGAAATCCACGCGCCGAGAAGGCTGATCAGCGCAGGCTTGATGACGTGCTGGTTATAGATAAAATTGTAGCCATTGGTCTTATCCACAGCCTCGAAAATCTTGCCGCCAAGTTCAGGCAGAATGCCAATCCTCACATATTCATTTTCGAGATAGACCATCTTATAGGTCTTATCTTTCTTCTCTGTCGTCAGATTATCGTAAACAGGGTAAGGGTAGATGCGCTGTTGTGCTCCCTGAGAAGTCGCACCGAAGTAGAATTGCGGGTTGGGGTCAGCTGGCCCAATGAGGTATGTCGGTATGTTGACCTGCTCCTCCCAAACCCTGACCGGATTTCCGGCGGCAAACAGGGGCGAACTCATCGCACAACTGAGCAAAATGGCGGCGAAGAAACGATACATCTCTCTATGCATGGACTCTCTCCGTTCATCGTTCGGATTTCATTAATAAATTGACCATGGCGTGGACGGTGCGCCCGCCTCGGACGCCATGGGCCGTTGTGCAAACGGCACAATCTTGCCGGAATGCACATCGAAAAGCTGCTTGTGCGTCGCTTTCGCCGCCTCGACTAGCGTTACATAGGGCCGGTCTGTCACGTCTACAAAACCAAGGTTGTAATTCTCGCCATCCTGGCGGCCTAGCACGGGTTCATCGCGCCATTTGAACCAGTACGCGCCAACGAACCATTCCAGTGATGCCGCCTGCTCAACGTAATACCTGTAGGCAATCCCGCGCTCGGCCTGATCCTTTGCCTGGACAAGCCCGGCTGCAAGACCGTCTGCCGGTACGCCGATATGAAACTCTCCGATCAATATCGGCCGACCAGAGAGGCGAGCTGCGCGAATCAATTGTTTCGTCGGTTCATATTCATACACGTTGATGCTGCAAACGTCGAAGATCCTGGCAATAATCAGGGCCTCGTCCGCCATGCGGCCACCGAATCGAATCCCCAGGAGGAGGTGATTGGGATCGTATTTGCGCACGGCGCGACAGATCATCTCCAGATATGCTTCGAAGCAAGCCAGGACAAATTTTCTTCGCCGAACCGGCGTGTCGCCCTTGACGAGAAAATCTCTGAGTTTCGCTTTGGTCACTGTGTCCGGTCCGCCGAGAATCAGATCGCAAAGCTCATTCTCGCGCCCATTCCAAGGCGGTTCATTTCCGACGAAATAGCCGATCACCATAGGGTCGTTCCTGAGGGGCGTGCATTGCCTGTTGGCGGCGGCGTCGATACCCTCGGCGAACTCTGCCGAATACACGTCAGGCATGCCAAGAAAGCTTTTGCTGACTGGCCAGTGAAGGAAGACCGTCCTCGGTCGTCCCAGTCCGCCCGTCGTCATGCCCCACGAATTGAGCCGGCGATTGGTTCGACTCGTGGGTGGGTCGTCATTCTCAAATCCTGCACCTCCGCCGGGCGTATCATTGATTCCCGTGGACAAAAACAGGTGTCCCTGCGGATCTACAAACCACCAGCGGCCGTCGATCCGCTGAACATTGAAGAATCCGTTCGCCTGGGCTTGGGCGTTCTTGTACCCGCCAAAATGGCCGTATCCGAAATCTGCAAAACTGCCAAAGGTCCTCTCTTCAGTGGCCAGCTCTATCGCCAACTGCTCGCTGCTTTTCAGCTTGCGAGGCCAGTCCGCCCGCGCCCATTGACCGAAGGAGTCCAGCATCGGGCCGGATTCTAGGAATTCAGAATCTTCATCGTTCTTCGACAAATGCACGTTCCGCAATTCAATGGTCGGCTTGTTGAGCGGATACTCCATCGAGATGGCAATTGCTTCCACCGAATGAAGATCTCCAAACGGCCCCGTCACCGATAGCCAGCAGGAGGCCATACGCCGATTCGTTGCAGCGGCCAAGTCATCCCCGGTCGAATCCTGGGCAATGAAATACCTTAGCGGTATCGACGCCCGCAGCCAGACATTTTGTCCAAACCCAATGATCGACATGGATCGCGGACCGTCTTTGGTGTACAGCCACAATATCAACCGTTGGGGAGAACTCATCCGCATCTCCATCACCAGGTGTGAATACCCCGCTAAGTCCGCAGGCGAATCCAAGCCGAGTTCCTTGATTGGGATTTGAATCTCCGATTCGACATTTTCAAAAACGAACTTCTTTACTGCGCCAGAAGTGTCCAGCGGAGTTTCCGCTGGGATCATACATGCGGAAGATCGTGCACGGGCGACAACCGGTATGGCTCCCGCAATCAATTTCATCGCCTCGCGGCGGTTCATGCTCATGGTTACCTCCTCTTGTCTGAGGTTGATGGAGGATGGGACGATCCTTGTGGAAGCGTGACCTGCGATCTGGCAAAACTCAAAATCCACAACGCACGATCCTGGCGGAGCGAGTACTACCTAAGCACCGATCCAGAAGCCTTAGCCATCGGGCACAACTTCGACGAATCAAACTACCCCCCTGAATTGCGATGATGAGTCTGGCCGGGATACCGGCCGCGATTTGGATTGCCTACTTCACTCAACCTTCCGAACTGGAAGATCCATCTCTTGCGCATATAACGCGGGATCCTTATCGATGATCCGTATATTTTTGAAATGAGCAAGTATCTGTTCCTGCTCCGGCTTGTTGCCCAAGGCATGGATTTTTAACGCGATGTGCCCGCTCGAGTATTTGTCATTGATCATGTTCGTGGTTGGAATACCGTTGACCCACACCTTAGTGCGATTCCCGATGGCTTCGATCCGAAAATGGTTCCATTCTCCAATCTTGAAGGCGGTCCGTGCGCGGGCATCATTCTCCAGGGTGTAAAACCAGTGCCAGTCAGGCCCGAAGTCATCAAAAACGCCACCAGTCCATTGACGCGGAGTGGGGTCGATTTTTACCTGATAAGCATGCAAACGCAGCTTCGATTCCGTTGGTTGGTCAACAGCTCGGAGCAAAATTCCAGTATTGAAATCGCCGTCGATTTTAGCGTCCAGCTCCAGAATCAAGTCGGAAAATGTTGCATCTGTAGTGATAAATGTGTGTTCTGGAGTATTGATCACCTGGTGACAGACGATTTCGCCATTCTGCACCCAAGCCTTGCCTGTGCTGCCCTTAATGGTCCACCCGGTCAGGTCCTTACCGTTGAACAATGAAATCCATGGGGCTTGTTTAGTCTGAGCGGAAGCATATGCGGCAGAGAACAAAATGCAGAATAAGAAAAGTCCGACCAGGGCGGGAAACAGGCTTGGTTTTTTCCGGTTGAGCTGCATAAGTAATTTCCTTTCTTTCTGAATGACACTTGCCTAATGATTGAAGCCGCATCACCGGTGAATATGATGCGTCCTACGAATCGGAGCCTTCGCCGGACACTGCAACAGGGCTGACCCGCGCCACGTCTTCTGCGAGAACGAGCATTTTCCTCGATCCCTTTCACGGCCTGGCTTGGCGTGGGATTATCCGGGAGGTGGGCCCTCTATTCGCAGATCGAGCCGCCATCTCCACGTGCTCCCGGCATTCAACTTGACTAGGCCCTTGCCAGTGTTGAACGAATTTTGCACGCCGAACCACGGCTCAGGACAAAAGAACTCCGACTTTGGTCCGCTGAGGATGTTGAACCGGACCAGGGGCTCCGGCAAGCTCGAACTGGCCTGTTGAGAAAGACGAAGCGTCATGCCCTGCGGGTCGATGAGGCGGGCAAAAGGTTCGCCGCGATACCCTGTCAAGGGAATCGCCACATGAGCGTTGAAACTGTCGAGAGCCTCAGGCTTGGCGAACGAACGGGGCTTCTCTTCTCCGCTGAGCACTCCAGCTGCATTTCGCAGCAATTCGACACTGCTCTGCGTCTCGAACAGCATTTTTCCCGGATCTGTGCCTTGCAGGAAAGGAGTCTTGAATGCGATGTGGTTACCGATAGAGAAGATCATTGGCTCGCTATTGGACGTATCGGACTTCACCGCGTAGTCCACCGTGAGATGACCGTAGGTGATCTCATAGGTAGCGTCAAGATGGAACGCGAAGGGGTAGTACTTGTGCGTACTCTCGGAATCGGTCAGCTCGACGGTCACGCGAGCGCCATGGCTGTCCGCCGATCGACTGATTTCCTTCCACGGAAGCGAGCGGGCGAAACCGTGGCAGGGCATCGGATACATCCTGCCGGCAACATGATAGCTGCCGTCGCCGCAGCTCTCCGCGGGGATTGTACCTACTGGGTATTGCGCGCCTACTGCCGGCCAAAGCAGTGGTGCTTTTCCTTTAAATCCAGGGCCCGGACTGTAATCTCGTGCGTGATACAACAGCTCGATAGTCTGACCCTTAAACTTTACCTTGTAGCTGCTGAGTTCTCCACCTTCTGAGGGTGCGACCGCTGCTTCCACTCCAGCAGTGTTATCTCGCAAGACCACCACGCGTGGGGAGCCCGCGCCGCTTGCGTCCTCGTCCGAAATCGTGTAGCGATGCTGGCCGAAACCCAGAGGTGCAGCCGTACAGAAAACGATAATGGCAATTATCCCCGGAAACCCTGCATTCATTGATTTATCACCATCTGATGCAAACTGTGGAATACTGCATTGGAGAAGCCTGAGCTAACCGACTCCGAAACCTGAATCAGACACCGATTATGCATGCGGCGAGGGTCCTGTCACTTGGTCCTCTGCGCATGGGATGAGCAGACTAGCAAGATGGCGGCCTCTTCGCGGCGACACCACAATACGGCCAATCCGCCCGCATCCGCGGCCCAATCAGCTGGTTTGACCACGATCTTCTGGGCGTTATCGTCTCGGCATGCTTCCAAGAAGCCCACTACTCTCTCCACTGTCAACCCCTTCTTCATCGAACCCGATCTACAAGTGCCGATGCAAACCCGTCGGAATTCGACTGCATTCCAAGGGATCGTTCTCCATTCACAAATCCGATGGAGGAGCCATGGTCTCCCGGGATGAGATTCTCATTTTCCTTCTCCATCCTCAATACCGTGGCATGTCGCGCATATTAGGCTCTAAATCGCTTGCCTCGTTGCAAGAACGCCTAAATTGGCGTCATTCGAATCCTTAGCGGGCGTAGTCCCAGCCGGGGCTGTGCAAACAGCCCCGGCTAAGAACAATGGGATACGAACAGATCCGATCCCCTTCATCAAAACATCACCTTCAGGCCAAGTTGAATAATGCGCGGATCATTGGCAGCCAGGATATTGCCAAATCCTGCAGAAGCTACTGTTTGAACCGGGCTTTTTGCTCGGGAACCGGTGTTGTCCGTCGCAAAGTTCGTGTGGTTGAACGTGTTGAAAAACTCACTGCGGAATTGAATGGACATCTTGTCCTTGATTGGGAAATTCTTGAATACACCCATGTCCCAGTTGAAGAATCCAGGTCCTGTGAACTGTCCCTTGCTAACATTCCCGAATTGCCCTGCTGCGGGAAGCGTGAATGCAGCAGCGTTCAGCCAGTGAATGCACGGCGATGCGGTTCCGCAAGTGCCTTTGGTATAAGCTTGCGAGCTTATCTGCTGCGCATGATCGAGGCCGATTCCCGTATGCGAGTCGTCTTGCCCCGCAAAGAGAGTGAGGGGGCCGCCCGATTGCGCACTCACGATTCCGGAAGCCTCCCAGCTCCCGAGGATCTCGCGAGAAAGCACGTTCATCCTTGTCAAGGCTGGCAGTTGCCATACATAAGAAGTGACAAAGACTTGGTTATGGTTGAAATCCGATGGTCCTCGATCAAGACGAGTGAAGTCGGGGTCGGTCACCGGAAGCGTGAACCAATCGGTGGCCCCCATCGTAGTGGCGTCTGAGGCATAGGGAAGATCATCTGTGCTTCTAGACCATGTATAGTTCGCCGATACGGTAATGCCATGAGACATCGGCTTAATGAGACTGAACTGCGCGGAGTGGTACCACGAATTTCCAGCCTGGTTATCTTGATAGATGTCCGAGAAGCCTAGATATGCGCGACGCTGATCGGTCGACAGCGTGCTGCCCGGAGTGTATGTTGCTGGGTTCTCGTCGATGGCCGTGGTTAAGTGATTGCCGCGAGCACCAACATATGCGATACGGCCCATCAAGCCGTGACCGAAATCCCTCTCCACCGTCAAGTTGGCACTATAGTCTCTGGGCGTGTCCCACTTCGTCTTTGGGTTCCATCCGAATACCTGGAGGGGGAGAACAAACTGGACAGAAGAGACTGGCGGAAAGGTAGCGGGGAATGGATTGGTCACACCCTGATACGGATTGCTGAACGGGCCGGCGGGGGTGGTCAGGGTAACACCAGCGCTGAAGGGAGCGACGCCGAGAATCCGGTTGTTATACCACATATCCATGCGCGAATCGAAGAATACACCGAATCCGCCGCGCACGCTCAGTTTCGCGTTTCCAAACGGGTCGTAGGCAAAGCCAACGCGGGGAGCGATGTTCTTGTAATCGCCTGTGGTGCCGTACGACGGTATCCCCTTGTCTCCTGGGAACATCAGTCCGGCCGGCGCATTCGGATATACCGTGGAATGCGTACCGGCGGCAAAGGCGCTGGGGAGGAAGACCTCATCCTGATGGTAAGCATCATGCAATACCTGGGAAGGTTCATACCGTACCCCATAGGTCAAAGTCAGGCGGTTGGCAACGTGCCAAGAGTCCTGAGCATACCCATTCATTATCGCGAGGCGGTTCTTAACGTGCTGACCATTTGCCTGGCTAAACGAGCGCAACTTCCCTAGCATGTAATCGCCCAAGGCTGAACCGGTCGTATCGCCAGAGAATGAGAAGGAGCCTGGCAGGCCCAAATAATTCACCATGTTCAACTGGTCGCGCTCGAATTCGCCGCCGAAGGAGAAACTATGCCGGCCGTGGGTCCACCGCAAATCGTCGACAAAGGAATAGCTGGTGCGCGGGAATTTAGCCGTTGGGTTGGCTCCGGTGGAGAAGTAACCTGAAACGGTGATGCTCTGAATAGCTTTGATCGGAGGTTGATAGATCGGCACGCCGAAATCGGCCACGTCAGGGGCATTTGGCGGAGGTTGGCGAATGGAGACAACGCGCATGAAGCCAACACGAAAATCATTCAGTAGCTTCGGCGAAAAGAAGTGCATTTCCTGGATTCCGGCATTCTGCGAACTGATGGTGGAACCCTGACGGTAAACAAGGAGATTGCCCCCAAAAGAACCAACATTGTAAAAGCGGTTATAGTAGTACCGACCCACTAGCTTATCCTTCTGCGAAATACTATGGTCGCCTCGGGCTATGTACTCGTCGAAATTCTGAACGATGGGCGTTCCGTAAAAGATGACTCCATTGCCAGTCGCGCTCGGGACAAGCTTCAGCATCGCCACCGTGGCTGGATCGAACCGACCGACAGGGATCTGGTTGTTTGGGAAAGGCTGTCCTGTCAGCGGATCCTTGATCGTCACCACCTTGCCTAATGGATTGTTGGGGCTGGTTGCCGAAAGCATGGCACTGAAATCGCCGGAAAGATTGGCAGCGGTTGGAACAAAAGCACTCTGTCCTCCCTGATTGCTTCGGATTCTGGTGCCTTGATAGCCTCCAAAGAAGAAGGTGCGGTCCTTGAAAATGGGTCCGCCAAACGTCGCGCCGAACTGGTTGCGCTTGAGCGGGTCAGGCGCCTTGGCAAAGTAGTTTCGCGCGTTCAGGGCAGCATTGCGCAGAAACTCGAAAGTTTCGCCATGAAAGCGATTGGTTCCGGATTTTGTCACAACCGAGACGACGCCGCCCGCAGCCTGTCCGTACTCCGCACCGTAGTTGTTCGTCTGAACGCTGAACTCCTGTAGCGCGTCGGGAAACGGAAAAGGCTGATTTATGTTGGTCATGGTGTCGATATTGGTTACGCCGTCCAGGTAATAGCCAACCTGATTCATGCGTGCACCGTTGACCGAGACCGTCACAGCTGCCGGAAATGTTTTGGCATTCCCTTGGTCGGCAAAGTTTGAAGGTGACGAGACCGCTCCCGCGACCAGAGTGGTCAACGCGGCTGCATTTCGGCCATTCAGCGGCATCTCAACCATTCTTGCCGTGTCGACGACTTGCGAGAGAGTGCCCGTCGAAATATCTACCTGCGTGGCTGAAGCATCCACGCTCACGCTCTCGCTGGCTGAACCCAGAGTGAGAGAAATATTGACGGTTAGACTCTGATTGGCCAGAAGAACTATTCCCGACTGTGTGAACTTCTTGAATCCGGCCTGGTCGGCTTCGATAACATAAACTGTCGGTTTCAGCGCGTTCACCGTGTAGAACCCATCCTGCCCGCTAACCGCCGCTCTGGACTGCCCGGTTGCAACTTCGGTCACCTTGACGTTTGCTGACGCGATGATCGCACCGGTTGGATCGCTGATGACGCCGCTGATGGTGCCGAAACCTTGTCCCCAAGCTGAACAGGTCAGTAGACTGGCCAGTACCACGTTAACCCAAATAAAGGTTCGTGTTTTCATTGAATGCGTCTCCTTTTTAAGTGATGGTGCACATTCGGTTTGGACAACTCGATTCCCCGCTTCACTTTCTGTTCTTTGACCCTACGAGTGTGTCGGAGATAGATTCTCTCATCGATTAATTTCGAGATTGAATCGGTCGTCTCGGTTTACGATTCTGTTTATGGGCAGGTTCAGGTTAAGACTTGTGCCCCGGCAACGCAAAGCGCGAAAGAGACGATCAGCAGCAAACTTGCACACTTGGAACTCAAATACATAGCACGCCCACTTCACCGGAATACGCGGTTAGAACGGCCCGGAGGCATTAGCCCGCAGGTCACATCCCCGGCCTGGAATCTCGCGCCAGGGTATCAATGCGGCAATCATCGCTGGCGTCAAATGGCGTTTCGTGCCAGCTTGGGTGTTTAAGATTTGAAACTAGTTGCCAGTTGACATTTTCAGACGCGAGCGATCATATTCTGGCCATGCAATCCTGTCAAGACAATTTTCTTCCTCCGCATCCGAGACTCGGAAAGTGTCCTTTCTTCCAGAAGAAGATCCGAATCAACCGCCGGCAAGCCGGTATGCCCGCAGATACCGCCCTTGGTCGGCAAAGTTTGAAGGTGACGAGACCGCTCCCGCGATCGGGGTGGTCAACGCGGCTGCATTTCGGCCATTTAGCAGCATCTCAACCATTCTTGCCGTGTCGACTTGCGAGAGTGTGCCCGTCGAAATACCTACCTGCGTGACTGAAGCATCTACGCGCACAGTCTCGCTGGCTGAACTCAGCGTGAGGGGAAGATTGACGGTTAGACTCTGATTGGCCTCAAGAACCATTCCCGACTGCGTGAACTTCTTGAATCTGGCCTGGGAGACTTCGAAACCAAATGCTGTCGGTTTCAGCGCGTTCACAGCGTAGAACCCATCCTGTCCGCCAACCGCCGCTCTGGACTGCCCGGTTGCAACTTCGGTCACCTTGACGTTTGCTGACGCGATGATCGCACCGGTTGGATCGCTGATGACGCCGAAACCTTGCCCCCCACGCTGAACAGGTCATTAGACTGGCCAGTACCACGTTAACCCATACAAAGGTTCGTGTTTTCATGGAATGCACCTCCTTTTCAAGCGGCGGTGCGCATTCGGTTAGGACAACTCGATTACCCAGGTTCCCCTTCTGCTTGCTCGCCCTGGAATTGGCTGTACGGGCCGCTAAATGTTTGATGATCTGGCCATTTGCGAAATTGAATTTTGGAGTCTTTGACACCTCCTGAAGACCCTGATTTCATAACTACCGATTGACGGCTTCGAATAAATGACTTGAAACCTGGTGCCGGAGTTCTTCCAACCCACCGGCCCCGTCAAAACTAGACGTGGCCTGCGGTCAGCACTCTAGAACGAGCACTTTCAACATCGGTAAGACCAGGCTGATTAAAAGTGAATCTTCATTCCAAGCCTGACATAACGTTCATCCGTTGTCCGGCTGGTCGGGGCGGTCGCAAAGGTCGTGTCATAACTTGAGGTGCCCACTTGCGCAGATGGATTTGCAAAATGCGGAGTGTTTGTTATATTGAGCACCTCTACTCGCGCTTGCATTGTGTAACGTTCCCGGAAGCGGAAGTTTCGGAACAAGCTCATATCCGCATTCTTGAATCCGGGACCGCGAAGAGAATCGAAGCTGGCCGTTCCGAAGGTTGGTGTGGTCACAGTAGTGAACGCGGTTGGATCAAAGTATGGCTTTGATCCAACACCGTGGAGGATGGCGACTTTTGGCACTACCTGATTCGCGCGTTGCGTGCTCCCCGGAGCATTTAAAGAGGTGGCATCCGCCGAGACCGAAAAGGGAGCTCCTGATACAAATCCCATCACAGTATTAAGCTGCCAGCCTCCGGCAATTACAGCCGCGGCACCACTGCGCAGGAACCACTTGTTCTTGCCAAAGGGAAGCTCGGCGATGCCATTGATTTGAAGATTATGAGTACGATCCCCAGGCATCTCCGACCGGTTGAGATACTGATACTGGGGAATCGGTATGTTCGGAGCGCCGTCTCCATTTGGATCACAGCAAAGCCCCATCCATTTGGACCAGGTGTACGATGCTCCCATCTGAAATCCGTGATTGAAGCTATGCTGTAGCGTACTCTGAAGTGCATTGTAGTGCATGCTCTCGTTGGGAAGAATCTCCGTCTCAGCCGCCGTTATCCCCGTCGCATATGTTCCGTTGTAGAACGGTTGGCTTGCAGCTCCAAGTCCAGGTAGCCCGTAGTTTACGTTCTGGCGCGTGTGCTCATGAAGAGTATGTGTGCCTACATAGCCGACCTGCGCCAGCCACCCTTTTCCAAGGTCCCGTTCTATGGTTAGGTTGTACGACTGTGTATATCCACGAATGAAATTCTTCGGGGATGTGTAAAAGGTCGCTCCGGCAGGCAACTGTACTACTCCGGAACTAATAGCAGGATTTGGAAGAGCCGGAATGCCCTGTGCCAATGTTGTTACGGGAGTATACGAGTTTGCGCCAGACCCGTTATACGTCAACTGGATGGGATAGCTGCCGATTCCATCACGAGACATATTAATTTGTTCTGGGACAAGACCGTAGCCGGCACGAACCACTGTTGATTCCCAGGGACGATATGCAATCCCAACACGTGGAGAAAACAAAGTCTTCTGAACGGTGATGCCACAATTCCTCGGTATGCTGCCCTCGCCGCAGATATCAAACTGATTCGTTTGAAAATTGTAAAATTCGATCCCGCGATCCACGCGTGTCGGTACAGGATAATAGTCCCAACGAGTACCGACGGCGACGGTCAACTTGCGGGTGGCCTGCCACTGATCGGTTATGTACGGGCTGTATTGCCACGTTCGCAGTGTAGCCGCATTGACTGAGAGGTAGCTGCTCGTGTCGGTTGAGGCTAAACCGAGCAAAAACGACGCGAAACTGTTGTACTGATTCGCTGAAGGCCCTCCTTTGGCCGCGGTCAAACCGCCGCCAAAGGTGAGCTGGGTAAGCGCGACGGAATAGTGATTCATGTGCTGCTGGCTTATGTCCATGCCGAATCGAATGTTGTGCTTGCCCTTTGTCCAGTTTGCGTTTGTCGTATATTCAAAGACCGGGTCCTCATAGGTCAGCGCACCTGAGACTTTGCCGTAAGACGAGTAGGTGGTGAAGTTTAGCTGGGGCATTCCCCCGCCCTGCGGAAGATTTCCAAGGTTTGACCCGGGAATCCCAAGTACGTCCTGTCCATAGCGCACATTGGTGTTCGGAGGTTGCTGGCTCTGGGTCGAATGCGTAAGCCCAAACAATCCGTCCACAACGAAATGCGGTGTAACAATATATGTGCCCGAGATTGATATAGCATAGATATTTCCGAATTGAAGGGCATTGTTTGCGCCGCTCAGGATTGGCCCGAATACGGTCGCCTGCGTCACGTTATAGGGGTAATCGCTGTAGCGTCCGAACATCCGAAATTTGTCCGTAGCCACCCAGTCGACCTTCGTATCGATCTTTTGGAGCTTGTAGTAGCTTGGCGTATTCACAAAGTAGTTGTTGGATTCCCCAG
>Ga0181516_10001601_pt1 | contig 17115 bp, 12 predicted proteins | sample PEATcosm2014_Bin_25_FD_121104 | JGI IMG/M metagenome (GOLD analysis project Ga0181516, IMG submission 121104) | Peatland microbial communities from MTU Mesocosm Facility, Houghton, MI, USA - PEATcosm2014_Bin01_10_metaG | ecosystem: Environmental > Terrestrial > Soil > Wetlands > Peat | place... | reverse complement strand
CTCAAGACATTACCCATGTCAACCGAGGCTAACCGCCCCGGCCGAAGCTAATGTCTCAGGTCATCCCCTATGGCCGGTTTTGAAGTGATAATGTATGGCCGCTTTTGAGTGACCGCCGAGGCTGCGATCAGTGTCCACGCTGTATTGATCGGATTCACGACATCGGTTACTTTTAAAGTCGTCTCAGCAGCCAGAACCTTGGCAAAGAACACGCCCGTGATGGCAGCCATGACCAATAAAGTCAGGCCCACTCCCATCAATTTGCCGGCCAGCAAGGTGGCGCCGTAGCGCCTCCATCCCGGATCGCGCAAACGCATTGCCAGGCGAGAGATTTTCTGTGCAAAGGACGGTGATTTCCCCTGCTCCACAATGGACTTCATCGCGTAGTTCCTCCATTCAAAGTTTGTATACATAGAACTGCTTGCAGCTGGAGCAAATTGACGCGAGCGCGCCAACCCACAGTGGACAACCAGGTCACATGCTCTGATTCAGAATGTTAGTGAATCGACGTGCTGGATTCGTATAGTGCCATGCGGCTTGCTATGAACCTCCGCAAGGCCCTGGATTGGAAGTTGAGCTCCTGACCTTATGTCTTTCGACACTATGGTTCTCTGCCGTGTAATACAACTATCCTTTGGTATAGTTCTTTACAATCTTCATGAGATCCTTATGCGTTCTGAGCGCCCATGTTCATCGATCGGGGCTTCCGAAGTCATTAGGCGGAGATCCTCTCGGACATTCTCACAAGATCGGCAAGTGATTCGGCTTGCATTTTTTTCATAACCTGCCTGCGGTGCAGCTTTATCGTAACTATGCTCAGGTAGAGTTTTTCGGCAATCTGCCTGTTCGTCAATCCGGCCGTAACGAGGTTCATTACCTGGCGTTCCCGCTCCGACAGTTTCTCCGCCCGCGCCTGAATAGAATTCACCAATTGATCTGCCCGCCGCTGATTACGATCCAATGCAAACGCCAGTTCCACGGCTTGTAGCAGTTCTTCATCCCTAAACGGCTTGATCAGGAACTCAATGGCGCCGGCTTTCAACGCCTTGCGCACCATCGGCATGTCGCCGTGTCCGGTCATGATGATGACCGGAATGAAAATGTCGGACTCTACGAGCTTCGCGTGCAGTTCCATTCCGCTCATGCCGGGCAAACGAACATCGAGCACCAGGCATCCGGCCATGCCAGGATTCCAACTTTCAAAGAATTCTTCTGCGGAGGAATAGCTTTGTGTCTTCAGACCGGCTGACTCGATAAGATCGCAAAGTCCGCTGCAGATCGCCGAATCGTCATCGACAATGAAAACCGTCTCGACTTCAGTACCGAACTTCGTCATTTGCTCACCTTGAGAGTGAACTGGAAACTTGAGCCTTTCGGTGACTGTTCTGCCCATACCCGCCCATCATGGGCTTCAATGATGCTGCGGCAGATGGCCAAACCCATTCCAGTACCTTCAGGCTTAGTAGTGAAGAAGGGCTCGAACATCTTGCTTTTCACTTGCTCAGAGAAACCAGGACCACAATCAGTAACTGAAACTTGAACCTCATCTTGACCTCGGGAGTGGGTGCCGATCTCAAGGACCTTTGGGCCATTGATCTTCATCATTGCTTCCATGCCATTGATGGCGAGATTGAGCAACACTTGCTGAATCTGAACCGGATCCATTTCGAGTTTCGGGAGATCCTCTGCTAGTCGCAGTGTAATGGAGATACCACGTCGAATTGCATCATCTCGCAAGAGCCGCGTCAGCTCCACAATGATGTTATTCAAGTCAGCAAACTCCCTTACATAATCCGTCTTGCTCAGCAAAGAGCGTACGCGCCTTACGACGTTTGCAGCCCGTGTCGATTCCTGAACAATCATGTCTGCGGCAGCGGACGCTCTTGATACGTTGGCGGGATCGGCTTGTAACCACCTGCGGCAAGCGGCGGCATGCGTCGCCAGCGCGGTTAGCGGTTGGTTCAACTCGTGTGCGATGGAGGCCGCCATCTCCGCCAAACTCGTAGTTCTACTGAAACGTGATAAATCCTCGTGTGCGGAGAGAAGACCTTGCTGAGTGCGATGCCGCTCCTCGACGTCAATATGAATGCCGTACCAATGGGTAATCTGGCTGTCCTGGGAGCGCTGGGGAATGCCGCGCACAAGAAACCAGCGAAATCCTCCGTCAGCGCCGCGCACGCGCACCTCAACCTCGAACCTCCCTCCCGCAGCGAGCGCCGCCTCCCACCCCTGCCGAAAATGCGATGCATCCTCGGCATGAAGAATGCTAAAGAACGATCCGTCTCGGAGTGTCTCCGCTGATCCTCCGATGTAGTCCAGCAGGTGCTGATTGCAATACTCAACCTGACCTGAGGCATCTGCTCGCCAAATCTGCTGCGGAATTGCCTCCGTCAGCATTCGCAACTGACGCGTACTTTCTTGAATCTCCAGGTTTGAGCGCAGCAATTCGGCTGTCCGCTCTCGCACCTTGTCTTCTAGCTGGTCACGGGCGCTGCGAACGGCACTCTCAGACCGTCTTCGTGCGGAACTCACGATCGAGATGGCGATCGCGTAAAGAATGAATGCCGCAAGATAGCTTTGGGAATCTTTCGCAACGGTCATTGAAAAGAGTGGAGGAATAAACAAATACGTGATAAGCAGCGTAGAAAGCACAACTGCGAGGTAGCCTGCAATTGCCCCGCCAAACCACGCACTGCCCATGACAGCCGCAAAGAATAGAAACACGAATGGATATGCTATGACGTGCTGCAGCGGAAACGTCCATAGCAATGCCACAAGCACAAAACATACCGCGATGGAGCCCGGCTTCGCTCCGTACTCCATCGTCCAGATGGCAATTCTGTTCAACTTCGTCGCAAACATGCTGACATCATAACCCGATCTCATGTTGGGCAGCAGAGAACTAGCGTTGTTGCAAGGGATTAGCATTTTCAACAGCGAAAGCCAGCCTGAATACGGCGTCATCTATATTTAAGGGCTTGAGTGACCACACTGCTTAGGCCGTCCCAGCTCGGAGTGCTGACACTAGAAGCGATTAGACGGGTTCCAGTAGACCGCCGAAAGTTGACCGATTCCAACCTCAACCGGCTATGGCAGCCCAATGCACTCGCCCCAGTGGTTTGGACGCCTCTGAGTGGATCGGTATCGGGAAACGGGTCTAATTTCAGTGGGTGTTTTTCGAGCTTATGCTTGATATAGGCTCAAGATCGCGAATGCGCTCGTTGGCGCGGCGAAAAGTACCACTCCGGTCGCACGGATTCACGCAACAACTACCGTGGCGATGGCCATCTCGGAATCGATTCCGGACTGCGCAAAGGAGTAACGACGATCTCACCGAGTGCCCCGTTGCACACACAGCCGGGCGCTCGCGGAAGCTGAATTAATAGCAACCCCTGCACCAAACACATAGTCGATTGTGTTCCATTTCGTTATCCTTTCTTTCTTTGGAACTCAATTGAAACAATGCCACGCTGGATCGCGATCGTTGCCGCTTGGGTCCGGTCGGTAACGCACAGTTTTCCCAGCAGGCTGTTGATATGGGACTTCACCGTGGTTTGATAGATATTTAACTCGCTTCCAATCTCCTTGTTGCTTTTCCCATGAACGATCTGCTCGAGAACGTCAAGTTCTCGAGATGTCAGCTCCTTAGTTCCTACGCGCTCCGCCAACTTCTGTGCAATCGCAGGGGGAATGTGCGAGTTTCCCGCGTGGACGGTTCGAATCGTCGCAACCATCTCGTCGGCCGTCACGCCCTTCAACAAATAAGCCCTTGCGCCCGCCTGGAGCGCCCGGTAAATGTCCTCATCGCCGTCGTAGGTAGTCAATATAACAAACCGCGCCTGCGGCACGTCCGAACGGATGTTCCGGATCACGTCAACGCCACCCATTCGCGGCATCCGAAGATCGATCAACGTGACGTCCGGTCGGTGTTTACGAAACTGCACGATGGCCTCCGCTCCGTCCGCAGCCTCACCCACCACATCAATTCCGTCCACCACGCTCAAAAGCGACACGAGCCCCTGACGAACCACGTGGTGATCTTCAACTACCAGCAGACGAATGGTTTCTTTGGCCACTTCTTCTCCCGCACTTATTCTTCGGCTCTGGTCGAAGCTTCCGTAATCGCCGCAAGGTCCTTTGGTGTTTGCACTGTCCCGTCAAGATGCATCGACCGCATTTGCGCGCCTTCGGGAGAGCTTTTCGGACTGACCGACTTGAAGCTTGCGGAGTCCTGTCCATTGCAATTGGGAGGGAACGCCGCGCGCGCCGATGGCGCGCGCACTACTAACGCAGGCTCCCGCGCGGAGTTCGTCGTTGGCGACCGGCATTAGTCAAAACTTGGTCGCAGACGAACAAGGCCCGCCGCGGTAATGAAATCTTCGCTAACGATTTCGAGGTCTTGCGCCCGCGCTACTGGCTCGTGCACCCATCCAGATTTCGGGATATCGAGAGTTTCGGCAAATCGCTCGTGCCTATTTCGGCGCACTTTCTGCGCTCCGTTCTGGGGAAGGGACAGAGTACCGCATTTATAGGCGTCTGGTCTCAATCCAAAGGTTGAGTCGTAAAAATGCCCAAATCATAGTGAAACGCGGCTCAACGAGAACAACTGATCAAGTCCATCGAGAACTGTCTGGCTTCGACGGTTCGCACGCTCATCGGCAGATCGATGGGACGTGCAGTCTGCGGTCTGTTGGACTAGGAGGAGGGCATCGGAGCGCACATTGCTATCGTATGGTACGAATAATGCAGACACGGTTCCAACAGAGTCGGCAAGCAACCTCCGCAAGGAGGATAAAGCGATCAACCCTCCGGCGGAAGACAGCCCCTAGCTGACGGAATACACGAGCTGTGGAACGTGATCCGTCAAAAGGTTGAGCAATCTCCCCACACTTCTTTCAATACATCAGCCAACCCCCTGGCCTATAAAAGACTCCCTCCCTGGGTGCAAGACCGTTCCTTGTATGTCCGCTAGTGTGATCTGAATCGCTCGAACGCTTTTCGTGCGACGTGAGAGCAAGTCATGCGGGGGGCTATGCGCATTTCCAGGTCACACCAGACGCCAGTCAGCGGCAGATTAGTCGCAATAGTGTTCGCCTATCTGTCGTTGGCCGGAGTGACAGCTCTCACGATGGAGGCGCAGTCGAGCAATGAACAGCGCACCATGAATCTCGGAATCATCGTTACGCCGACCGTGACAGAAGCTGAGACGGTACTGAAGCAACTGAGCACCGGCGCGGACTTCGCTGTCCTGGCAAAGGAACGGTCGATAGACGCCACTGCTACCGATGGCGGGTATATGGGAAAGCTGGACCCGAGCCAGCTTCGCGGTGAACTGAGGGACGCGTTGCAAGGGCGTGGAGTTGGACAACTCACGGATGTAGTGCATCTACCCTCCGGGTTCGCGATCCTGAAAGTGCTCGCCTTCGCGCCGGTCACGGAAGACCTGAATCCAAAACGGATTTCGTCGCTGATTTCTACTGGCGCAATCCGGTATGGCGCAGGTGTCTCCGGTCTCAACGAGGCTGACGCGGCCTTTCAAAACTATCCGAAACCGCTCGGCTGGAACCACGATTTGCACGAGACTTGTCAGGTTCGCCGGGATTCTTTGCAAGCCGCGAAGAACGCGGTGCGGGGCTTTGTCGACTCCGACCGCGCCAAGCTAAAAGGGCCGGACGAAATAGTTGAGCAAATTCAAGGACACTCGGCGCTGGCACAGCTCTATGCCTTTAGCGGCCAAATGGAGGAATCGATCCATGAATGGACGGCCGCTTACAAGCTTGCCTCCTTCAACTCCCCGGGGTCTCTACTGAATCTCGAGGAGAGCCTCGGCGCCTCGTATCTTCACTTGTCTGAGATGGAGAACGGGATCTATCGCAACTCGCGCGACATGGACATTTTTCCTCCTCTCCACCCTCGAGCAAGTTATGAGCGAAAAGATGAGTCGAAGCAGGCGATTCAGTATTTCCAAAAATATCTTGAACAGCGCCCCGATGACCTGGAAGTGCGATGGCTGTTGAACCTGGCATACATGACGTTGGGAGAATACCCATCGGGAGTTCCGACTGTCTATCTGATTCCTGAGAAGGATTTCCGTTCGAAAGAGAGTATTGGGCGCTTCGTGGATGTGGCGCCAGCCGCGGGACTCAATGTGATTCGCGGTGCTGGCGGCGTGATTGTGGACGACTTCGACAATGACGGGCTTCTGGATGTTGTGGTGTCAAGCCTGGATGTCTGCGATCCGATCCGCTTCTTCCATAACAATGGGGACGGAACTTTCAGCGACCGTACAGAGCAGGCCGGCCTGCTGGATCAGCTTGGCGGCCTCAACATCGTACAGGCGGATTACAACAACGACGGGTGCATGGACATTTTGGTGTTGCGGGGAGGGTGGGAGTTTCCGCAGCGCAAATCCTTGTTGCGCAATAACTGCAATGGAACCTTTACGGACGTGACCGAGGAAAGCGGCCTTGCGGCTACAGTGACATCCACGCAGGCGGCAGCGTGGGCCGACGTTGACAACGATGGCAATCTTGATCTCTTCATCGCGAATGAGAAAGCGCCGGCCCAACTGTTTCACAACAGAGGAGACGGGACTTTCGAGGAGATCGGGAAAGCTGCTGGGATCGATCAAATGGGATTTTCAAAAGGAGTGGCCGCAACTGATTACGACCACGATGGATTCGTCGACTTCTATGTGACAAATCAGAACGGCGTCAACTTTCTCTATCACAACAACGGTAATAAGACATTTACCGAGGTAGGCCGGCAAGCTGGCGTGCAGGCGCCATCCTTCAGTTTTGCCACATGGTTCTTCGACTACGACAATGACGGATGGCCAGACCTGTTTGTCGACAGCTACCTGGTTGCGGTCGACGAATCGCTGAAGACCTATGTAGGGCAGCGGCACAACGCCGAGACTTTGAAACTCTATCGCAACAAGCACGACGGAACCTTTGAGGACGTGTCCGCGAAAGTGGGCCTGGACAAGGTTTTCATGCCGATGGGAGCCAACTTTGGCGACCTCGACAACGACGGATTTCTGGACATTTATCTCGGCGTGGGGCAGCCTTCTTTTACCGCCCTCCTGCCGCATGTAATGTTGCGAAACAAGGAGGGCAAGTCGTTTGTGGACATCACCGAGTCTTCGGGCACGGGAGAACTGCACAAGGGACATGGAATTGTATTCGCGGATCTGAGCAGGCAGGGCCACGAAGACATCGTTGCTGAGATTGGCGGAGCAGTACCGGCCGACAAACACGCGTTGCGCGTCTTCGAGAATCCGGGAAACGACAACGATTGGCTGAATGTGCGTCTGGCCGGTGTAAAGAGCAATCGATTCGGTGTCGGAGCTGAAATCAAAGTCACTGTAGAAGATGGGAAGGAAGCGCCGAGGATGATCTACAGGACCGTCGGGCAGACGAGTTCGTTCGGCGCCAATCCGTTGGAACAGAACATTGGGCTCGGACACGACGCACACGCGCTATCGATCGACGTGTGGTGGCCAGCCACCGGCACCCGGCAGCATTTCAATGACGTTGCGAAGAATCAATATCTCGAAATCAAGGAATTTGCGACGAGTTACACGCGGCTCGAAAGGCGGCCGTTCCGGCTGGGACAACACACGCGACCCGCGCTCGCCGATGCCACGCCGAATAGTAAATGAACGCGCATTGCAAGGTCCGTGTTGCAACTGTGGGAGGGATATATGGACGCGAAACGGGTAACTGTGACAGCAGGGATATGTATTTTGGCGGCGCTGACTTCCTGGGCATCTGAGCAGCGCACAGTGCAGGGCATGCTGCTTCAAGTGGATCGCGCGAAAGGGTTGATCACGGTGTCGTGCGATGCCATCCCCGGCTACATGGAAGCGATGGTGATGCCATTTGCGGTTCGCGAACCGGGAGTCCTGAAGGCGATCGAGCCCGGCACGACCGTGCGCTTCACCATGGTGGAGCGGGGACATGAGGACTACGCCGAGCATCTGCAAACAATCAAGGTCGTAAATTATGAGGCTGAACCCACTGAGGCTGCTCGTCTCGCAATCCTGCACCGCGCGATGGACCCTGCGGCGGCCGCAAGAACAATGTCCGTAGGTCAGCAGGTTCCGGATTTCAAACTGACTGATCAGGCCCAACATGCAACCCACTTCACGCAATTCAGGGGAAAGGTGGTGGCGTTGACCTTTGCCTATTCGCGCTGCCCGAACCCGAATTATTGCTTTCGTCTGTCGAACAATTTGTCGCGCCTAAGCCGACGCTTCCGCGACCGCACGGGACGCGACCTGGTGCTGGTAACGATCGTGATCGATCCCGACAACGACCGGGGCAAAGCACTGCAGCGGTATGCGGACACGTGGAAGGCCGATCCTGCAACATGGCACTTTCTTACAGGCCCGCTCTCAGACATCCGCGGCGTAGCCGAGATGTTTGGCATGAACTTCTGGAACGACGAGGGATTCTTGACGCACTCGTTTCACACAGTTGTGATTGATCGGGATGGACGAGTGGCCGCGAATTTAGAGGGAAATCAATTCACGGCGGAGCAACTGGGCGATCTCGTGGAGACGGTTCTGCGTCGCACGAACGGCAAGGCCCCAGAAGTAACCACGGCGAGGATGGGCGAAGCTGCGGCACCGACCAAGCAAGGTCATTAGTAATAGCCGATGCCATCGAACCGTCCTATGCGAATTGGTATGGGCGCTGAGGCGAAATGAAACGGAGTAAATGCCATCGCGCGGTCTGCTCCAATCCGGAGTTACTCTAGCCAATCAGTTCGACAATCGCATCGACCAAATGATGGACAATACTGTCCATCGTGAGGTCGAAGACATTCGAGTTCGCGGCGCTTACAGTGCCCATCAGGCGTTACTGAGGGGAATACTGTGCCCCGACTATCGACCGGAGTGCAACGCGAATCGGATCTGCGATACCCCGGGTGGCGGGTTGTCGCGGCCGCTTTTTTTGGAGTTATGGTCGGATACTCCGTTCTCATCCCATATACATTCAGCATGTTTCTCAAGCCTCTCAGTGCGGAGTTTGGCTGGAAGCGGGATCAGATATCCGTTGCATTTGGGTGTGTTGCAATTACCATTGCCTTGTGCTCGCCCTTAATCGGTCGGCTCCTCGATGCATTTGGACCCAGGCGGACGATCCTGCCTTGTCTCGTACTATTCGGACTCGGATTCGCCTCACTTTCATTTCTTACTTCCCATCTTCTGCACTTATATTTCACTTTCATCCTGCTTGGACTTGCGGGCAATGGAACCACGCAGCTCGGGTACTCAAGAGCCGTTTCCACTTGGTTCTTCGTGCGTCGAGGCCTGGCTCTTTCCCTTGTATCTTCCGGGGCAGGCGTCGGCGCTATGATCTTACCGCTTCTCGCAGCGTGGCTCTTGCTCAGGGACGGATGGCGAGTTGCGTATGCCGCCCTGGGGCTGCTGGTTCTCGCCGTCGGACTGCCGCTTGCATCATTCTTTGTCAGAGAATCTCCATCTGCACTTCCCAAAGTGCGCGTCACGAGCGCTGTTCAGAGCGTGTGGTCGTCGATTTGCACAAAGCCGTTCCTGCTATTGGTTGCCGCGATATTTTTCTATTCCGTAAGTTTCAATGGAGTGATCTCGCACCTCTCCGCGCTCTTGACCGATCGCGGCGTCTCCATCGGGACTTCCGCAGAGGCGCTGTCCATCATGGGCGCCGCAGGTCTTGCAGGGCGTCTTACAACCGGCTTCTTTCTGGATAGATGTTTTGCCGTTCGGGTTTCCCTGGTGCTTTTCATCGCAACCGCGGCAGGCGTCCTCTTTCTCAGCCTCAATTCAACACCATGCTCCTTTCTCAGTTCAGCCATCATCGGATTCTCTGCGGGTGGTGAATCGGACATTACTCCATACTTGTTATCTCGTTATTTCAGTCTGCAAAGATTCTCGACCCTCTACGGTCTTGCGTGGACCGCATTTGCGGCAGGCACCGCCGCAGGACCGATCCTTATGGGCCACCTTTATTCATCCACCGGCGGCTATCGATCCTGGGGAATACAGTTGTTTGCGCTTCCCACTTTGTTTTCGGCCGTATTGATGGCCCTCATGCCGGCTTACCCCAAAACCGCGAGCAACGGAAGCGCAAATATGCCGCTTTCAGTGGAAATGACCACGCAAGGGGTGCTACCGGAAGTTTGATTTGCGAGTTGTCTTATTGGTTGCGAGAAAGTGCAGTTTGTTGGAACTGAATGCCATCGGATAACCACTCGGCACGAGGCACAAATACTTGGAGGAATGACGTATGAATCTGTCTCTCAGGCTGATCGCAGGAGTCATTGCATTTGCGGGGATTTGTGCCGCTCTAACGGCCCAGACCGCAACCACATCTTTACGCGGAAGCGTTAGCGATCCATCGGGTGCAGTGGTTGCCGGGGCAGTGATTGACCTTAAGAATCTGGCGACCGGTCAAGACGTCTCCAAACAATCCGATGGAAAGGGAGAGTATGTGTTCTCACCGATTGACCCGGGCGAGTATTTGATCAAGGTCGCTGCATCCGGGTTTACGGATCAGTCGAAGAAGGCGGAGATACTGGTGAGTCAGCCCGCCACCATCAATTTTGCATTGGGCATCCAGGCTTCAGCGACGACCGTCGACGTGAGCGGCACAGCGCAAACGCTCAATGTTACGGATGCGACGATCGGCAACGCGGTGGGAAACCAGACCATTGAGGCGCTCCCGATGGAGGGGAGGAATGTTCCTGACCTGTTGAGCATTCAACCAGGCGTGCTCTATCTGGGCCGTGTGATCAACCAGAATACCGACAGCCGAAGCGGCGCCGTGGCAGGCGGTCGCTCCGACCAAAGCAACGTAACCCTGGACGGGCTAGACAACAACGACCAGACCAATGGCTTCGCATTTACTGGGTTGCTGCGAGCGACTCTTGATTCAACCGAAGAATTTCGAGTTACCACCACGAATGCGAACGCGGATGCAGGACGATCTTCCGGTGCGCAGATCAGCCTGGTCACCAAGAGCGGCACCAACAAATATCACGGCAGCCTGTATGAATACAATCGAAACACATTCGCAACTGCGAACAATTGGTTTAACAAACAAGCGGAAATCAGCGAGGGTCTGCCGAACGTTCCAGGCAAGCTGATTCGCAATACCTTCGGCGGTACAGCGGGAGGTCCAATCAAGAAAGACAAGCTCTTTCTATTCTTCAACTATGAAGGGCAGAGAACGGCAGAAAACCAACAGGTCACCCAGATTGTTCCGACGGCGAATTATCGCAATGGTCTGCTCACCTACCTCTTCGATAGCGGCGCCAACTCAACCAGCCCAATGACTCTAACAGCAAACCAGGTGGCTCAACTTGACACCCCCTGCGTAAGAAACGGCGTCTGTCCCTGGGGCCCCGGACCGGATCCGAATGTGTTGAGTTTCTTCAGCCAGTTTCCATTGAACAACGGATTTACGAAAGGAGATGGGTACAACCTCGGTTCGTACAGTTTCTCTTCGCCCGCCCCGGGTTCGCTGAATACTTCAATTCTCAAGCTCGATTACGCATTGAACGATAAGCAGCACCTGTTTGTTCGAGGCAATCTCCAAAAGGATGCGCAGCGTGGTGCGGAGAACTTTCCCGGTCAACCGGCCTCTACCAATCTCGAAGACAACACCAAGGGCATCGGCGTAGGACACACCTGGAGCATTGGCCAGAATGTTGTGAACGATGTTCGTTTCGGCTACGCCCGTCAGGGGTATAGTCTTCGTGGAATCGGCAGTGGAGACTACGTGGACTTCACCGGCCTGACACCGCTCCAGGGGGAGACCCGAAGCCGAGTCGTCCATATCCCGGTCAACAATCTCATCGATAACTTCAGTTGGACCAAGGGAACTCACACAATCCAGGTCGGAGCCAACTGGCGCCAGATTCACAATGATAGCGGTTCCGACACAAGCTCCTATAACTCGGCGAGTCTGAACCCGGGGACGATGGCTGGCAATGCGCCCGATCCAACGACGATCGGCAAGCCCGGCGTAGACAGTGGGTTCACTAACTCCTATCTGTTCGCCTATACGTATCTCGTCGGCTCTGTTACCAAGCGGACGAACATTTACAACTACGAGGTTGCGAAAGGAGGCCAGAGTGCGGACTTGCAGCCGGACGGTACCTTTATCAACCGCCATTTCAAGGCGAATGAATGGGAAGGTTACATTCAGGATTCATGGCGCATGCTGCCGAGTGTGATTGTGACTTATGGAGTTCGCTACACTTTGTTGCAACCGCCCTACGAAGTCAATGGACAGCAGATCGCAACCACCGTCGATACGCACGACTGGTTCGTCAAGAGAGGTCAAGCGGCGGCGCAGGGACAGATCTACGAGCCGGACCTCACATTCGCTCCAAATGGCCGAGCGAACGGCAGGCCGGGTTATTGGCCGGCGCAGAAAGCTAACTTTGCTCCGCGGCTGTCGATTGCGTTTGCTCCCGACAGCAAGACTTCCATTCGCGCCGGCGCAGGGATATATTTCGACCACTTTGGAGAAGGAATTGTAAACACCTTCGACCAGTATGGTTCCTTCGGGCTCAGCACCAGTCTCACCAATCCTTCAGACGTGTACACACCAGAGACGGCACCGCGGTTCACCGGCGTTCGCGAGCTGCCCGGAATCGATGTTGGCCTCGCGCCTCCAGGAACGGCTACTTTTCCATACACGCCGCCGGAAAATAGCTTTGCTGAATCCTTCACTGTGGACAATCACATGAAGACACCGTATTCGGAAGCCATGGACTTCTCAGTTCAGCGCGAACTCCCCGGGGGCTTTACCGTAGAAGCCGCGTATGTCGGGAGGCTTGGCCGGCACCTTCTTCAAGAAGTCGATCTTGCGGAGGCAACCAACTTTGTGGATACGAAATCGGGCATGGATTACTTCACAGCCGGAACGCTGCTTTCGAAAGACGTGGATGCGAATAAGGGCAATCCGAACGCGCAGGTAGAGACGATACCGTATTGGGAGAACGTCTTCCCCAACCTGGCGCAGGATGGTATGACCGCGACACAGTTCATCTATAGCAAAGAGTGGTCCCAATACCGCTACACAACGGGGGAAACGACGGCTACCGCGGACATCGACTTCTTCTGCGTTTATGGGTGCCCCAGAGACGCTCGAGGAAATCCAATCTCAAAATTCTGGCAGAACCAGTTTGCGACTCTTTATGCTTGGTCGTCGATCGGAATGAGTTACTACAACGCGGGACAACTTACGGTCAGGCACCCATCGAGCCACGGGCTTCAGCTTGATTTCGGGTACACGCTTTCGAAGTCGATCGACATGGGATCGGACGCGGAACGCGCCAGTGAAGCCTCTTCAAGCGGGTCCTTCAGCGCCATTCTAAATTCCTGGGAGCCAGCATTAAATAGGGGTGCGTCGGACTTCGACACCAGGCACCTTGTAACCGTCGACTGGGTCTATCAAGCTCCTTTCGACCGCGGGAAGGCCTTCATGGGGTCAGCCAACAGGCTACTGGATGCGGTAATCGGCGGATGGCAATGGTCCGGTCTAACCCGATGGACAAGCGGACTGCCCTTCAGCGTGATTGAGCCGGGCTGGTCGACGAATTGGCATATTGCAAGCTATGGCGTGCGCACCGGCCCAGTAAAGATTCGGAAGCATCTCGACCAAAACGGCGAACCGCAGGTCTTCGATAATGTTGCAGCTTTAAATAGTGGGATCATTGGCGAAGGGAACCCGATTCGCATTCCATATCCAGGTGAGGCCGGAGAACGGAACAACTTCAGAGGAGATGGGTACTTCGGCGTCGACTCTGGTCTAAGCAAGTCGTGGAACCTGTGGGAGGGACAGAGCTTGAAATTTGCCTGGGAGGTGTTTAATGTGACTAACTCAGTCCGGTTCGATACTAATCCAGCCTCTCTCGGGGACGGCCTCACCACCGGCTCACTCGGTATCTACAATTCGCTCCTGACTGCGCCAAGGGTGCAGCAGTTCTCTCTGCGTTTTACATTTTAAGAAAGATTACGAGGCGCCCTCCCGTGTAAGAGTGACAGCCCCACGCGAGGCCCGAAGGCACTGAGGCTGCCGGTTCTAGCGCTTGCCTATGCCGAAGCAAAATTCTAACTAGATCCTTGCTTCGCTTGTGATATACGCCGTAAGCCGATCTTCCCATGGATATCAGGTGGTCGGCGTGGCATAAGGACGCAGGATGTGCCGGAATCGGCACATTTCTGAAATCATGGCAACTCTCTCGACAAATCGAACAGAGGCTCCTATGCTTCCAACTGCTGCGCCGTTCCACCGAAGACGCACTTCCAGCAGCCACTGCATCTGCGACTCAGCCTCGTCCATTTTGGCGCTGTCCGATCTGTGGTGGCACCATGCACATGGAAGAACAGGTCTCCCCTTCGCCTCCGTGCGCAGAGCTGGCCTTCCCGGCGATTAGTTTGAGCAGGTACGCGTTCTGGTCTCGACCGAAGAACTCTTCGCACTTTGGCACTCTATCGAGGTGGTCAGTTCCGATCCGCTCATTGGAATCAAACTGGGCGTCGAAACAAAGACTGAACGCTTTCACCCCATGGCTATCGCGGCGCTTTCGACCCAGAATCTTGTGATTGCCACCGAGCACTTGGCTCGCTACAAAAAGCTGACAGCGCCAGAAGAAATTCTTTCCAAACTCGGCAAGCAAGGGTTCAGCTTCGCGTTTCGTTGGCTACTCGCGGTCGACGCCGAGCCGCATGTGCTACCGATTACTGCTTCTCCTGGATGATCTCTCTCGCTCGACACGGAACTGGGGCGCAACTCAATCCGCTTAGGGTGGAGTATGTCCAGCAACGGTCGAATCTGCGTACCCTTGAGCGCAGCTTTGGCTGCAAGGTGGACGGCGGTACCACACGCAACGCGATCATCTTTCGCGCATCGGATGCAACCGCACCCTTTGTGACTTGTAATGTGGAACTGCTTGACTTGCTCGCTCCACAGTTCGAAGAGCAATTGCGGGAGCACAAGGAAGCGGACAGCTTCGTAGCGCTGGTGCGGCGTGCGATTCAGGACCGGCTGACTGGACAGCGCCCCTCAATGGATGTGATCTCCGAGGCGCTTCACATGAGCCCGCGCACCCTGCAACGTCGCTTGCAGGAATCGAGTTCCAGTTTTCAACGGGTTTTGGATGAAGCCCGGCACTCGATGGCGCGGTATTACCTTTCCAATTCCGTTCTGGAACTGAATGAAGCCGCATACTTGCTTGGCTTCGAAGATCCGAATTCATTCGGTCGCGCCTTCCGCAATTGGGAGGGCATGCCGCCAAGCGATTGGCGTGAGTCTCACCGAAGTTCTGCACCGAATTAGGCATCTCGCGTAGCTCGAACAGATGGGGCGTCATCGCTGAGCGCAAAATCCCCAAGTCACTCGTCGGCACATGGGTCAGTAACCCGAAGGCGCAAGTACGTGGGCAAATTCATTCATGTGGGCTGCGGTCCGCACAAGCCCACCTCAACCGCATGCTCGCGGAACGCGATCTCGGTCGAAGCATCAGTTAATCCCGACAAACTGTCAGTAAATACCTCGATCACTGGCTCGACATTGTGACAGGCCAAGGCTGCGAGCCAAGAACTTTCGCGACTACTCGCTCTCATTCTGATTTCGGCGAAAACTTGATTTCTGAGTCACTTATCCGGGTAGCCTGTTTACGTCAAAGTTGGGCGGACTGTTTGTCAGTTCTTGTGTTTCGTAGAGTCCATTCGACCGACGCAGGTGAGAGTGCTGTGCCATTTCTCTAATCCGCCTGGACGACGGTGGCGCTGATTCGATGGTCTCGCGAGGTAGCGGTGTCGGAGGGATAAGCATGTTGAGGAGTCATCCTTTACGGGACAGTCAAACCGCAGAACGTCAAGCTACCTTGGTCGACCTGCAGTCGCATGATCGAAAGCCCCTCCGGAATATTGACGGGAATCGATGTGCTGTTTTCGAGAGTTAGGTTAGCCTGGGCTTCCAGTGTCACGGTCCCTTGCAGTACGGCGTTAATCCAAATCTCGACCTTGGTTGGTACATAGGAACTGCCGCTGACGGTGAGGCTGCTGCTGAAAGCAGAGCCCGCGTTGTTAGCCGGATAAGCGATAAAGGACCCGGCCAGGATGCCCGCTTCGCAGGATTCACCACTGAGGGTCAGTGGGTAGCCTGAGGAGCCGCCGCCGATGAGTTGGTAAGTTGCTCCGGTGGCTGGACTCTTTGTTTCGTTGTTGAGATTGACCGTGCCGGGAAGAGACGCACCTAACGTTACGGCCGCTTTCCTTCCGGTCTGAATATCATTCAATGCCGCGAACTTTGGTGTGTTCACACCTGTAAATGGTCCGTCGTTTGGATTGATATCCGAAGTAAACTCCCAGTTGCCCGGCCCCTCGACGGTGTAATAAACAAGCAGGTCACCCCCCTGTTGATCCCAGTCTTTCTGGAAATCTTCCATAAAGGTTTTCATTTGCGGATTGTCGATCAGGGACGCGTCAGCGGCATTCGAGAAACTCAGACCGGGTCCTCCTTCATAGGCCACATGCTTGATGCCGTAGTTGTATGTCCACATTGAGTCCGTGGCCCAATTTTGGGTGGTTGCAGCGTCTGGATAGCTGCTCGAGAAATACGTGCTTGGGTTGGTGAAGCCCGCTCCGTTCGGATAGTACGCAGAACCGCCGCCGCCATAAAGGACCTGCGCAACTGTCGTGCCCTGGCTCCGCGCGTAGACATCGAGCCATGTGAGGGCTTGATGCAGGGAGTCCTGTCCGTTGCCTTGCTGGGCCTCCAGCAGCGGCCGTACCCTGGTCATCATCGCGTCCGGGCCAAAGACACCCGCAAAAATCTGACTGATGGAAAACATACGGAAGGCCGGATAACGCCACACCGTGTAGTACTGGTTATACCCTGTGGCCGCGGGGGTGTTATCAGGCGTGAAAAGCGGATGGCTTGCGGGGAGATATTGGCAAATGTCCGAGACAGCAAAGTATATCCCCGAAGCGCTGTTCCAGATCTCGTTGGCGTATTCCAGGTAGAACCGCAAGCTTGGGTTCAAAGGTGGATAGATTGGGTTGGGCTGAGGCGATGTGTAGGGATTGGTTCCGTCCGTTCCATACGCAAT
>Ga0181516_10001599_pt1 | contig 17133 bp, 17 predicted proteins | sample PEATcosm2014_Bin_25_FD_121104 | JGI IMG/M metagenome (GOLD analysis project Ga0181516, IMG submission 121104) | Peatland microbial communities from MTU Mesocosm Facility, Houghton, MI, USA - PEATcosm2014_Bin01_10_metaG | ecosystem: Environmental > Terrestrial > Soil > Wetlands > Peat | place... | reverse complement strand
GTATTGGGCCGATCACCCGCTTCGATGTGGCGGCCTTTCCGACCCGCTTCGGCGGCGCGGTGCGCGACTTTGATGTCGAGCAGTACATGTCGCTGAAGGAGGCGCGCCGCCTCGATGATTTCATGCACTATGGCATTGCCGCCGGCGTGCAGGCGGTCAGCGACAGCGGCGTGGACTTCGAGCGCCTGGATCGGGATCGCTGCGGAGTGGTCACCGGTGCGGGCATCGGGGGCCTCTGGACCATCGAGCAGACACGCCAGGCCTATTTCGACGCCGGCTGCAACCCACGCAAGATTTCCCCGTTCTTCGTGCCTTCGACGATCATCAATATGATCTCCGGGCACCTCTCGATACGCTACGGGTTGCGCGGACCCAATCTCGGCGTGGTGACGGCGTGTACCACTTCCACGCATGCGCTCGGCCTGGCAGCCCGCGCTATTCAGTATGGAGATGCGGATCTCGTGATTGCCGGCGGCTCGGAGATGGCGACCACACCGACCGGTCTGGGCGGGTTTGGACAGGCCAAGGCGCTCTCGACGCGTAACGAGTCGCCGCAGAGCGCGTCGCGGCCCTGGGATCGTGACCGCGACGGCTTCGTGCTCGGCGACGGCGGCGGAGCGATGGTGCTCGAGGAGCTTGAACAGGCCCGCTCGCGCGGCGCCCGCGTCTACGCCGAGCTTGCCGGCTTCGGTATGAGCGGCGATGCGCATCACATCACCGCGCCGCCCGAGGACGGGGCCGGAGCGCGGCTCGCGATGGTCAACGCGCTGCGCGACGCCCGTGTCAATCCAGGCGATGTCGATTACCTCAACGCGCACGCGACCTCGACACCGCTCGGCGATCGGGCCGAGACGCTGGCGATCAAGCACGCCTTCGGTGATCACGCCCAGCGTCTGGCGGTGAGTTCCACCAAATCGATGACGGGGCATCTGCTGGGCGCGGCGGGTGTGGTCGAGGCGATCTTCAGCGTCCTGGCGATCCGCGATGGCGTGGCACCGCCGACCACGAATTACCAGACGCCCGATCCGGACTGTGACCTCGACTATGTGCCGAACGAGGCACGGCAGATGAAGATCGACATCGCGGTGTCGAATTCCTTCGGCTTCGGCGGCACCAACGGTACGCTGGTCTTCCGCCGCTACGACGGGTGAGCGCCGGCGGTTCCCTGAGCTACCCGCTGCCGTTCGGTCCTGAGGACCTGCGGCGTCTTGCGTACGACAATCCATCGACTTTCCCGGTACTGCTCGACAGCGCGGCGACCGGTCCTCTGGGTCGCTATTCGATCCTCGCGGCTTTTCCGGAGGCGGCCCTGTGGCAGGACGCCGGTGGCCGGCTACGGCAGAGGGGGCTCGATGTCCCGGTCGATGAGGATCAGGGCTTCCTGCGCGCCTTCGAGCGACTCTGGCGTGACGAGCAGATGGCATCAGGCGATGCACCGGCGGCTGGCAGCGAGGCGTCCAGCCCGTTCAGCGGCGGCTGGATCGTGTATCTGGGGTACGAGCTGGCAGCCGAGATCGAGCCCAAGCTGGCACTGCCGGCTGCGCTGCCGTCGGCCATGGCGCCGCGCGCATTTGCGCTGCGGGTGCCGGCCGCGCTGGTCTATGACCACGAGGCAGGCCGCGGCCTGGGCATCGTCGAAGCGGGTCGTGAGGCACTGCGCGCGCGGCTGGCGGCTGCACTCGCAGCACCCGCGGCGGGCGCGGTTGTCGCGGGCGCCGGTTGCAGCTCGTTGCCACTCGAGGAGGAGGATCCCGAACGCTTCGGCGCCTGCGTCGATACGGCGCTGGAACATATCCGTGCCGGGGACATTTATCAGGCGAATCTGTCGCGCGGCTGGCGCTCCGACTGGAGCGAACCGCCAGATCCGCAGGCCCTGGACGACACGCGTGCGCGCCTGTACGAGCGTCTGCGGACGCAGAATCCGGCGCCGTTCGCCGCGCTGGCGCGCTTCCAGGGCTGGCATCTGCTCAGCTCGTCGCCCGAGCGGCTGGTGCGGGTGGCGGGCCGGCGTGTCGAGACACGACCGATCGCCGGTACGCGCCCGCGCAGCCGCAGCGCGGCTGCCGATCCGCTGGAACTCGCGGCGCTGATCGCGCATCCGAAGGAGCGTGCCGAGCACATCATGCTGGTGGATCTGGAGCGCAACGATCTCGGCCGGATTTGCCGCGCGGGCACTGTGCGGGCCGATGAACTGATGCGCACCGAAAGTTATGCGCACGTGCACCACATCGTCTCGAACGTCTGCGGCGAGCTCAACGACGGCCTGACCCCGGTCGATGTCCTGCGGGCGGTATTTCCCGGAGGCAGCATCACCGGCTGCCCGAAATTCCGCTGCATGCAGATCATCGCCGCGCTCGAGCAGTCGGCGCGCGGGGCCTACACCGGGGCGCTCGGGTATATCAATCGCGACGGCTCGATGGACTTCAACATCCTGATCCGAACCATCACGATGGATGCGCAGGGGCTCGAATTCCGCGCCGGCGCGGGCATCGTCGCCGACTCGGATCGGCAGCTCGAACTGCAGGAAACTCGCGCCAAGGCACGCGGCATGATTGCAGCGCTGCAGCCCGCTTGAACTCATCCGTGGCCATGAGCTGGATCAACGGCCGGCGTGCCGACAGCGTCGGGAGCGAAGACCGCGGACTGCATTACGGCGATGGTTTGTTCGAGACGATGACCTGCGTCGGCGGCCGGGTACGCTGGCTGGCTCTGCACCTGCAGCGCCTGCGGCGCGGCTGCGAGCGCCTGGGGTTTACCGGGATCGATTTCGACGCGCTCGGCGCGGAGATTGCGGCGCACGCGGACCCGGAGGGACGATGCATCCTGAAGTTGATCGTGACGCGCGGCGCGGCGCGCCGACGGGGCTACCGACCGGTGGGTGATGAGACCGCCACGCGGATCCTGACGCGATATGACTGGCCGCCGACCCACCCGCAGGCCGCAGCGGGCTTTCGCGTGGCAGTGTCCGAGGTCAGACTCGGGCTCAATCCGCTGCTCGCAGGGCTCAAGCACCTGAACCGGCTCGAGCAGGTACTGGCGCAGGCGCGCATCGGTTCGGCGCCGCTGGAGGAAGTGTTGATGCTCTCGAGCGCCGGCGATGTGATCGGTGGCAGCATGTCCAATCTGTTCCTGGCGGACGATCAGGGATGGTTTACACCGTCGCTGACCGACTGTGGGGTCGAAGGCGTCATGCGGCAGCGGGTTTGCTCGCTGGCAGCACAGCACGGCGCCACGGTGCAGATACGGCGCGTGGCCAGGGACGAGCTCGCGCAGGTGCGGGAAGCGTTCCTGACCAATGTTCGGTGGGGAGTGCAGCCGATCGCAGTGCTCGAAGGCCGTCCGCTCAGCGAGCGCAGCCGCGCGCAGGCCGTACGGGAGTGGCTCGATGCGTCGCACGCTTAGTGGGTTGGCACTGGCCGCGGTTCTGGCCGTCGCTGCGTTCGCACTTTGGAGCCAGCTCGAGGGTGCGATGGCGCAGCCATCCGGCACCACCGAGCCGGTGCGCTTTGACGCGCTGCCGGGGGAGTCCCTGCGCAGCATATTGATGCGGCTGCAGCAGCAGGGCGCATTGCGTCACCCGCGCGAAGTGCAGTGGTATCTGCGGCTGCACGGCCTGCATCCGCGGGTGCAGGCCGGGCACTACGAACTTGCCCCGCACGCCAGTGCCCGCGCCGTCATTGAACAACTGGTGGCGGGCCGGGTGATTCTGGAGCAGCTCACGGTGGTGGAGGGGTGGCGGTTCGCCGACCTGCGGCGCGCACTCAATGAGCACGCAGCGCTGGCGCACACGCTGCGTGACCTCTCGGATGAGGCCGTCATGAGCGCGCTCGGCCACGCGGGCGAGGCCGCCGAGGGACGTTTCTTTCCTGATACCTACCGCTTCGCAGCCGGCACCGGCGATCGCCGCATACTCGAGCTTGCGTACGAGCGCATGCAGCACGAACTGCAGCAGGCTTGGGACACGCGCGCGCCCGACCTGCCGCTCAGCGGCCCCACCGACGCGCTGATCCTCGCCTCGATCGTCGAGAAGGAGACCGGGCGCGAGGATGAGCGGCCGATGGTGGCCGCGGTGTTCATCAATCGTCTGCGGCGCGGGATGCGGCTGCAATCCGATCCGACCGTGATCTACGGTCTCGGCGATCGCTACGACGGCAACATCCATACGCGCGATCTGGAGACTGACACGCCCTATAACAGCTACACCCGCGCCGGCTTGCCGCCTACGCCGATTGCATTGCCGGGACTCGCATCGCTCCAGGCGTCACTCCATCCGGCCGCCACCGACGTGCTGTACTTCGTCGCCACCGGCAACGGCGAGGGCTCGCATCAGTTCTCGGCCACCCTCGAGCAGCACGATGTGGCATTGCGCGCCTATCTGCAGCGGCTCGGGGTTCAACCGCAAGGCCACCGGGCCAAGCCGCCATGACGGTCAACGGGCGCTTCATCAGTCTCGAAGGCATCGAGGGCGCTGGAAAATCGACGCTGGCGCGCGCGCTCGAAGCGGCGCTGCGCGAGCGCGGCCACAAGGTGGTGCTGACCCGTGAGCCCGGAGGCTCGCCCGTGGCCGAGCAGCTGCGTGCAGTACTGCTGGAGCGCGGCCCGGAGCGCATCACAGCAGCAGCCGAGACGCTGCTGATGTTCGCGGCGCGGTCGATCCACGTCGAGAACCGGATTCGCCCGGCGCTGGAGCAGGGCGCCTGGGTGATCTGCGATCGCTTCAGCGATGCCACGCGCGCGTATCAGGGCGCGGGCCGAGGGGTCGATCCGGCATTGATCGAGCGCCTCGCGCAGTCGGTGCACGCGGATCTGTGGCCCGCGCGGACGCTGCTGCTCGATCTGCCGGTGGAGCAGGGGTTGGCGCGTGCGCGCGCGCGGCAAGGCGGCGGTGACCGCTTCGAAGACGAGGATCGACAGTTTTTCGAGCGCGTGCGGCAACGCTACCTCTCGCTGGCCGCCGCGGAGCCGCAACGGGTGCGCATCATCGATGCCCTTGCGGCGCCGCCGCGCGTACTCGAATCGGCGCTTGCAGCGATGGCGGATCTGCCCGGATGAGTCGCGAGTTGTCCACCGAACCTGTGTGGCTGGCGCCGCAAATGCAGCAGCTGCGGCGCGCGCGGCTCGCTGATCGCTTTCCGCCGGCGCTGCTGATACAGGATCGTCGCGGTGCCGGTGGACTGTGGCTGGCACGTTATGCGGCACAGCTCGCGCTGTGCCGCGCGGCTGAGCCGCCGTGCGGGCAATGCCGCGACTGCCGTCAGTTCCTCGCCGGCCAGCATCCGGACTTCATCGAGGTCACGCCGCTCGATGACTCCAAGTACATCCGCATCGAGCAGATCCGCGCCTTGATCGAGGAGCTGTCGTTGACCGCCCACGGCGGCGGGGCAACCGTCACCGTGCTGCATCCGGCCGATACCCTGTACTTCAATGCCACGCACGCGTTGCTCAAGACGCTCGAGGAGTCGCGTGCGGGCGCCACGATGATACTGGTCACGTGCGTACCGTCGTTGCTGCCGGCCACCATTCTGAGCCGCTGCCAGCGACTGCAGGTGCCCGCACCGTCGCGTGCGCAGAGCCTGGCCTTCCTGGAACGGCACCGGGGCAGCGGCCCGTGGTCGCAGGTGCTCGATGCGATCGGCGAGGCGCCTTTCGAGGCTCGCCAGCTCGACCCGGTGGAAGTCGCGCAGCTCGCGGCGGAAACCTTCACCACCCTGTCGGAAGTGACGGCCGCTCGCCATGACATTGCGGCTATCGCCGAGCGGTGGGCGCGCGGCGAGCAATTTGAGCTGCGCCTGACCTGCATTGAGACGTGGCTCACAGCGTGCATCGATCGCGCCGTCGGAACCCCCCGGCAATTGCCTGAAGTGCGTACTGGCGCGCACTTGCCAGAATCCAGTTGGGACATGAATATTGCAGCACTGCTGCGGCTGCTGGATGCCGTCTACGAGCTGCGCGGTTTCCGGCTGACTGCCATCAACCGGGGCGTGGCGCTCGAGCAACTGCTGTGGCAGCTGGCGCGGGTCCGCGCGCGGGCCGCGGCAGTATCGTGAACCTATATTGAGCCTGAAAGGCAGAGGACTGCACGGGGACATGGTCAAGGATCCAAATTCCAGATCCGGCATCAACAAGCCGGGCCTTCTGACCTTGACCATCAAGGACAAGAGCGCACTGTATCTGGCCTACATGCCGTTCGTACAGAACGGCGGCCTGTTCATTCCCACCAGCAGCAACTATCGCCTCGGGGATGAAGTGTTCATGCTGCTGAACCTGATGGGCGAGGATGAGAAGCTTCCGGTCGCCGGGCGGGTGATCTGGGTCACGCCCAAGGGGGCGCAGGGCAAGCGCACCGCCGGCATTGGCGTGCAGTTTTCAGAGCAGGACCGCGGTCAGACCCGCAACAAGATCGAGAACTACCTGGCCGGTGCCGTCTCGGGCGACAAGGCCACGCACACGATGTAGCTATTGGCGTCGTTGCCCTCGGCGTCAGGGATTGCGCCGCAGCGCGCCCTCGGCGGCATCGAGCCCGCCCTGCAGTACGAAAGCATTGAATCCACGCTCGACCAGGATGAACGCTGCCGCCGAGCTGCGGCGGCCGGTGTCGCAGTAGACGACGTAGCGACGCGAGCGATCGAGGGTCGAGATTTTCAGGCGGATGAAGTACAGCGGTACGTTCAGCGAGCCTTCGATGGCGACGTTCTGATGTTCGGAGGGCAGCCGCACGTCGAGCCACTGCCCGCCGCTGGCGATCAGTTCGCGCGCCTTGGGATAATCGACCCACTGAACCAGCGGCTCGTTCATCAGCTCGCGGAAGTCCTTCTTGTTGAGCCGCATCAGCACGCCGTCGGTCAGCATGGTCACGGTGGCGTTGCGCTTGGCCTCCGAGATCAAGGCTTCCTCGCCGAAAGTGTCACCGATGCCGAGCTCGGCGAGCTTGAGGCCGCCGCGATTGAGCGGTGTCTCGCGGGTCACCAGGCATTTGCCGCTGACGATGGCGTAGAAGTAGTCGCCCTCGGCGCCCTGCTGGATGATCACTTCCCCGGCGCGGCAGTTCATGCGCTGCATGCGCAGGAAGATTGCCTGGATATTGGCCGGCGGGATGCGATGGAAGGTCTGCGTCTGCAGCAGCGTCGTCATCCAGTCATCGCCGCCGGTGCCGCTGAGCTGCGCCTGGAGTTCCGCCACTTCGTAGGTGCCGGTCTGATCCCAGGTGATCATCATGTCCAGCAACTCGCTGTCGATCGCGAGGTATTCGATGGGATCGACGGCGCGGGCGGTCTGCTTGCGCGGCAGGTTGGCTGACAGCGGATTGCGCGCCTCGGTGGTGCCACCACGGATCATCGCGACCGTGCTCTCCCCCTCCTTCAGCTCGAGCAGGCCGGAGATCAGCCAGTGGGTGCGCTTGTCGCGATCACCCTCCTTGAACAACACCCGTCCGGCGGGCAACTGCGAGATTTCGACCTTGCGCGCCAGCGCCAGCAGATTCTCCTTTTTCATCCCGTCCAGCGGCGAGAATTTTCGGAGTAACGCCACATCGACAGATCTATCTTCGCTCATGCTCGCGCCCCGGCACCGTGTCCTCGCATCGTTCGGCAAGACTTTCGATGCTAACACAGCCTCAAGGTTCTACCTTTGGCGCAACTTCACGCATTCCGATGCGCCTGAGCGAGCTGCGCCCAGCCGGGATCGGCACGAAATCGCGGCCCATAGCGCTGCTCCAGCTCGCGCAGGCGGTCCACGCACGCATCGAGGCCGCGCGTGCGGGCATAGTTGATCGGGCCCCCTCGGAACGGCGCGAAGCCGGTGCCGAAGATCACGCCGGCGTCGATCAGGTCGACGTCGGCGACGATGCCTTCGCGGGCGCAGGCGACGCACTCGTTGACCAGCACCAGGATCAGCCGGTCAGACAAATCCGGCGGCGGCGGCATGCGCGAGTCATCGCGCACGATCTTGCCATCCTTCCAGGCATAGAAGCCCTGGCCGGTCTTGCGACCGAGCTCACCCGCCTGCACGCGCCGGCGCACGTGCTCGGTGTAGGGCGGGGGTTCACGCTGCAATTCGCGCGTCACGATCTCGCCCACGTGCAGCAACACGTCCAGGCCGACGACGTCCGACAGCTCGATCGGTCCCATCGGCATGCCGAAGTCGACCGCGGCGCGGTCTATGGCGTTGAAGGCAATACCCTCACCGGCGGCGTGCAGGGCTTCATGCAGATAGGGGAACAGCACCCGGTTGACCAGAAAGCCCGGGCTGCTGCGGCAGGGCAGCGGCAGCTTGTCCAGTCGACGCGCGAATGCGACTGCGGCATCCAGCATCTCGGGTCGGGTCTGGGCCGAGTGGACCACCTCCACCAGCGGCATCTGCGCCACAGGATTGAAGAAATGCAGGCCCAGGAAATGCCCCGGGTCGCGCAACGTGGGATCGAGCGTCTCGAGCGTCAGGCTCGAGGTGTTCGTGGCCAGCAGTGCGCCGCTCTGCATGCGCGGCTCGGCCGCGGCGTAGAGCGCCCGCTTGGCGTCCAGATCCTCGAAAATAGCCTCGATCACCACGTCTGCCCGGGCAATACCGGCGCCGGCCACATCGGCCGTCAGGCGTTCGCCGGCCTGGGCGCGCTCGGCGGGGGTCGGCAGGCGCTTTTCGAACAGCTTGCGGGCGCGCACCAGCGCCGGCTCGATGAACTTGAGATCGCGATCCTGCAGCGTCACCTTCAGGCCGCGCAGCGCGCACCAGGCTGCGATGTCGCCGCCCATGACACCGGCACCGACGACGTGTGCGTGGGCGAAGCTGCTGCGGCTCTTGCCGGCCAGGCCTTTGAGCCGATCCTGCAGCAGGAAAACGCGGATCAAGCCGCGGGCAGTGTCGCCGCGAATCAAGGCCGCAAACGATTCGGCTTCGGCGGTATAGGCGGCTTCGCCGCGCGCGCCGTGTCGCGACCATAGATCGATGATGGCGTAGGGGGCCGGGTAGTGATCGCGCCGTGCGCGCGTCGCGACCTGCCGCAGCAGTACGGGGCGCAGCAGGGCTCGGACTGCGGGCCAGCTCAAGGCGCGCTCGGTCAGCGGCGGGCGGTGGGGGGCCGGTGGCGTGAGCACGATTTGCCGCGCCGCGTCGGGCAGGTCAGCCGCCCGTTCGACCAGCCGATCCACCAGGCCGATCTTCAGCGCGCGGTCCGCGCGCGCCGGACGCCCCGTCAGCATCAGCTCCATGGCCGCGCGCACGCCGAGCAGCTGTACGCTGCGCACCGTGCCGCCAAAGCCCGGATGCACGCCGAGCTGCACTTCGGGCAGCCCCAGACTGAGCTTCGAATCACCGACCGCGACGCGATAGCGGCAGGCAAGGGCCAGCTCCAGTCCTCCGCCCAGGGCAAATCCGTGAATGGCCGCCACGGTCGGACACGGCAACGCCTCGATGCTCGCGAAGGTGCGTTGACCCTGACGGATCAGATCGAGCGCCGCGTTCGATGACTCCAGTGCCGGGAATTCGCGAACGTCGGCGCCGGCAATGAAGCCCGAGGGCTTCGATGAGCGAATGATCAGGCCCCGCAGCCGCTTGCCCGCGAGGCTCCGCAGCAGCCGCTCGAGTTCGATCAGCACTGTTTGCGAGAGGGTATTGGCCGACGTACCGGGCCGGTCGAAGGTCAGCCAACCGATGTCCTCGGCGTCGGTTTCCAGCTTCCAGCCGGCCGCGGTGCTGGCGTCGATATCGCTCATTCAGTTGGTGCTCAATTCCAGCGGTCTCGAATTTACTTCGAAATCGCATACCAGGGGACGATGATCGGAGTAGCGCACCTCCGGAATGCGGAAACCGCTGACCTCGATGCCGGCGCTGACCAGTATGAAGTCCAGTTCGATGCGTGGCCGACGCGACGGAAACGAGTGCAGTCCCTCGAGGTTGGCGCTCCGCAGGCCCGAAGCGCGCATGAACAGGTAGATCTCGTGCGTACCCCAGAAGGTGTTGAAGTCGCCAGCGATGATCACCGGCTTGGCGGATCGCACCACCAGGTCGTGCAGCGTGCGCAATTGATACTGGCGATGCCGGAATTTCAGTGACAGATGCACGAGGAAGATGCACACATCGTCCAGCTCCAGCTCGATGATCAGTCGTTTGATACCGGTATCGAAGTAGTGAAAGCGCTCACCGGTAACGCGCGGTGCCGCCAGCAGGGCGTTGGCCTGCTTGCGCACGATCGGTACCAGCTGGTTGATGGAGCCGGTACCGTATTTGCATTGGTGCGCGGTATAATGACCCAGCGCATCGGCGATATAGGTGGCCTGATTGAGCATGCCGGTGCGTATCGAGCCGGTATCCACCTCGATCAGTCCCACCAGATCCGGGTCTTCGGCGCGGATGAAGGTGGTGATCTGCTCGAGCACGCGCCGACTGCTGCGCAGGTAGCCTGCGCCGGGCAGGGGCAAGTGGAACGCCGGTCCGGTCCCGGTGGCGTAGCGGATGTTGTAGACCAGCAGTCTCACGGACTCTTACAGTACACTGCAATTATGTCTCAACGCGATCCCATCCGCGTATTTGTCACCCACGGCTTCGAGGAAAGCGACGATTACGTGCGCGTTTTCGAATACCTGGAAAGTGCGCGCAATTTCTACTACCGCAACTGCGGCAATCTGTCGGTCACCGATCTCGGCCGGTCACAGGATGCGGTACGGGACGAACTGCGGCGCCAGATCAATGCCGCAGAAGTCGTGATCGCGCTCTCGAGCCTGTATTCCCGGCAACCGGATCTGCTCGTGTTCGAGCTCCACTACGCGAAAGCCAGCGACAAGCCGGTGGTGTTCCTGTCGCTGTTCGGCCGCGAGCAGCCAAAGCTCAAGGCGCTCGAGGGTCTGATCGATGAGAGCATCGCTTGGGACGAGCGGGCGCTGGTGGATTCTGTTAAACGTCAGGCGCGGCATGAGGAGACCACGCGCTGGGATACGATCGAGTTCAAGCTGGACTAAAGCCGCTGCGAGCGCTGATACGCCGCTGATACGCCGCTGATACGCGATCGTCGGCACCGCGCCGCGGCGAGTTCCTCAGGTGCTGGCGCCGGCTTCCGCGGACAGGAATTTCAGCAACGGTGCCGCGGCGCGGCTGTTACGCGGGTTGTGAACCTGCTGCTTCATGCCGGCGAACATGCCGTACAGGCGTACTACGAGTTCAGCGTACCGACGCGCTTCCTCATTCGAGAGCTTGCGCACCGAGGCCTTGACGACATCATCCCCGGGCAGCGCCTGCGCGCGGTGCAATGCCTGAATCATTGCGGCGAATTCGGCGCTGAGCGCACCGGGTAAATCGGATTCCTGGACTTCCTCGAGATGCGAACAGTACGCATCGAGCAGGCGATCCTTAATCGTCCCGGGGCCTGTCATTGACAGCGCGGCCGCTTCGAGGCGGGTGCTCAAGTCCCTCATATCCAACTCCCAGCGACACTGTGGGAACTCGCGCGGCAGTGAATGTGGTGTGACGCGAAGCCCCGGGTGCCTTGAATTATTGGTTGGTGAAAATCCTGTCTCATCAAGGGCGTACAGCCTTAATATAGCGCGACGCTTGCGAAACACAATGGCGATTGTGTCGAACTCGTTCACACCCTGCGCGCTCGCCCGGCCCTGTGGCGCGCATCTTCGCCAAGCGAAGCGCAAATACATGATCATGTTGTTTGTGAGATAACACTCATAAGATACTGATACTAATAATGTTAAAATCGGCGTATTCCCCGCCCCCGGCTGAACCTTCGGCATCGTACCCGCGACCGCTGCGACCGGGCCGGGAGGCATACCCTCGCCGCCAGGGCGAGTGCCGAGGTTGCCTGTGGCTGCGGCGTTATGAGTATCTGTTTTAAGATACCGTTAACAGACAGACCGAGGAACGGGGATGGCAGCGAAGAAGCCGGTCAGGATGCGCAGCGCACGGGCCCGGGGGCTGCGAACGCTGCAGCATCAGACGCTATCGCCGCTCGTCCGGCACGGCATCGACACCGAGGTTTGGCTGCGGGGTCTGCTGCTCGCTCGGGAGCCTGCGGCCGGGATCGACGCGCGCTGGGCGACCAAGGACCAGGTGCACGACGAAGCGCTTGCCTGGTTCCTGCAGCTGCACTCGCAACACCCGCTGCAGGATTATCCGGCACGACGCACCGGGGATGAGGACCTGACGTTCTGGATCGATTCCAGGATCATGGAGCGCGCGCGGCGAATGGCGGCGCGTGACGGGGTCAAGGTCGCGCGACTGATCGATGCGGCATTGAGCGCCTACGTGCGCCAGCACGTGCCGCGCGAACTGACGGATTTCCGCACCCGGGTGCAGGGCGAGGCGCTGAAACTCTATACGCAGCACCGCGGTGGCGTGCCGATTGCGCTGCGTGCGCGCCGCAGCGGCAGTTGATGCCGCCCAGCCACAGCGCACGCGCACTGAAACAACTGCGCGTGTGTGTATCGATGCAAGTGACTGCGCGCCGCTACCGCACGGCGCACCGGCTCAGCCGCGCTTGACCGCCAGCGACACACCGAGCGTATGGGCCTTGTAACGCACTGCCGCTTCACTGCGACCGAGCGTACCGGCAATCTTTGCAGCCGGCGTGCGGCCTGACAGACGGCGCAGCTGCTTCTCATGTGCCGACGTCCACAAAATTCTTTGTCGCCGCTTCTTTCGCTTGGCCATGCAGTAGTTCCTTGGTTGATTCGTAAAGCCGCTAGTGTAGCTGATTGCGCCGCCGTCCTATGGACGCGCACCCAATATCTGTGCAGCATCGTTCAACGATGCGGACCCCCGCTTCCTCAATCCCGTTGCTGCGAGCAAATTATGCCACGGCACAGGATTTTGCGTTGGGTCAACTATCCATATGATTGATGCCGGCGCACCCAACACACACAAAGACACGACTGGCAGGTTCGGTGCCGGCGCGGTGACCGCGATCGGGATCGTCTATGGCGATCTGGGAACCAGTCCACTGTACACCTTGCAGACCATCGTGCAGGCGCTGGGCGGCCATTTCACCGCTGCCAGCGCGCTCGGTGTGCTGTCGCTGATCGTGTGGACACTGATCATCACGATTTCAATCAAGTATTGTCTGTTTGTGATGCGCGCCGACAATCACGGCGAGGGCGGCATCCTGGCGCTGATGTCATTGATCGGCGCCAACAGTTTCGCCCGCGGCACACGGATGTTCGCCGTCATGGGTCTGCTCGGCGCGGCGCTGATCTACGGTGATGGTGTCATCACGCCGTCTATCTCGGTATTGAGCGCGCTCGAGGGTGTCAATGCGGTCACCAGCACTCTCAAGCCGTTTGTAATGCCCGCGGCCGTGGTGATCCTGTTGCTGCTGTTCGCTGCGCAGCGACTCGGCACCGAGCGTATCGGCCGGGCATTTGGTCCAATCATGCTGCTGTGGTTCCTGGTCATCGCTGTGCTGGGTATCAGCGGCATTGTCCGCAACCCGGGGGTACTGCTCGCGATCGATCCCCGCTACGCGATTTCCTTCCTGGTGCACGGCCACGCAGTTGCGCTGCTGGTGCTCGGAGGGGTATTTCTTTGCATCACCGGCGGTGAAGCGCTGTACGCCGACATGGGGCACATCGGTCGCGCGCCGATCCGATGGGCCTGGTATTTGGTCGTGCTGCCGGCGCTGCTGCTGAGCTACGCCGGTCAAACCGCGCTGCTGATCGAGCGCACGGACGTGCAGGGCAATCCTTTCTTTCTGCTCGCCCCGAGCTGGGCGATATATCCGCTGGTCGTGCTCGCCACCGCAGCGACGATCATTGCCAGCCAGGCCATCATCACGGGCTCGTTCTCGATGACGCGGCAGGCGATGCAGCTGGCGTGGCTGCCGGCCGTGAACATCCGCCAGACCTCGGATCAGGTGTACGGGCAGATCTACGTACCGGTGGTCAACTGGCTGATGATGATCGGCACGGTCTCCATCACGATTGCCTTTCAAAGCTCCGATCGCCTGGCTGGCGCCTACGGTACGGCGGTCTCGACCACGATGCTGCTGACCAGCTGCCTGCTGATCGTGGCCATGCGTCGTATCTGGCACTGGCCCGCAGCGCTCTCGTGGGCAGTCGGCGGCCTGTTCCTGGCCGTCGATGCCAGCTTCTTCTGCGCGAACCTGCTGAAGATTGCCGATGGCGGCTGGCTGCCGCTCACCGTTGGATTACTGATTTTCCTGCTTATGATCGACTGGCGGTGTGGCATCGAGGCGGTGCGCGAATGCCTGGCGCGCGGCGCCGAGGAGCCGCAGTGGCTGCTGGGCGAGTTGGAGTCCGGGCGGATTCCGCGCGTTCCGGGTACCGCGGTGTTTCTGACTCGATCGGCGGAGAGATTGCCTCGAATCCTGATCGAACACGTCCACACCATGGGTGCGTTGCATAAGAGCGCCGTGGCGTTGCGCGTGGTGTTCAAGGAGACACCGCGCGTGCTCGAGAGCGAGCGCTGGACCATCGAGCGCATTGCGGATGGACTCTGGCACGCTGTGATCTGCTTCGGTTTCATCGAAGTGCCCGATCTCCGTGTCGCGCTGCGCGCGCTCAAGGACCTCGATCCGTCGATCGATCTGGAGCAGGCGCTGTACTTCGGCACCCGCGATCTGGTGATACGTCGTCCCGGCAGCAAGACATTGGGACACGGCGGGCTGGTGCTGTTTGCCTTTCTATATCGCAACGCCGTCAAGGTAGTCGATCGGTTTCATCTGCCACCGGAAAAGGTCGTGGAAATTGCCCGCCTGCTGCCGATTTGAGACCATGGCCTTCAGACCTTAGGGAGGCGTTGCGATGGCAGACGAGCCCGACATCGTCTCGTTTCGAAACACAGTCGAGCCGCAACACTCGCAACCGGATGCCAGTCGCATCGTCAAGGGGATGCCGCAGCTGTGCGCCTGGAACCATTTCTCCGATCCCAGCCAGCAGTTCTTTGCGGGAGTCTGGGCCGCTACCCGCGGCAGCTGGCGCATCCACTATACGGAGACCGAGTTCTGCCATCTGCTCGCGGGTCGCGTGGCCCTGACTAGCCAGGCGGGCACACGCTGGGAATTCACCAGCGGCGATAGCTTTGTCGTGCCTGCCGGATTCAGCGGCACCTGGGAGGTGCTCGAAGACTGCCGCAAGGTCTACGCAATCTTCGAGCCGCGCGGCTGAAGCTCACCGCACTCTCGCGGCGCAGGCTACGCCGTAGCCTACGCCGTCGCCGACACTACTGCGCCGATACAGTCAACGCGGTGCTGTCCACCTGGGTGACGCCCTTGGTATGGCGTGCCACATAGATAGCATGCGTCTTCTGCGCCTCCGAGATCACAGTGCCCGACAACGCCACGATCGAATTCTTGGTCGTGACGCTGATGTCCGAGCCGTGGATCCTGCTGTCGGCCGTGAATTTGGTCTTCAGATCGGCCGTGACGGCCGTGTCCTCAACGGCGGTGGTGGTGCGTTCCGTGGCGTGCCTTGCCTTGGCCCCGATCTCGGATGCAGCCGACGGTGCGGCCAATTGATTGTTGACGCTGCGAACCCCCGAGACGTTGGACGCCAGAGTTTCCGCGGCTTCCTTGGCGGTGGAGCTGGGTGTGGTGCCGGTCAACGTGACGACGCCATTGTTGGTAGTGACGCTGAGGTCACTGCCCTTGAGCCTGTCATCGGTGGCGAATTTCGCCTTCACCTGGGTGGTGATGGCGGTGTCACTGATCGCCGCGCCGACACTTGCGCTGCTGTCGGTGGCATCGGGTGCTGCCGCGTAGGTCACAGCGCCGGTGGCAAGGACAGCAGAAATACCGATGCAGATAAGCCTCTTATGGCTCTTACCTAAAGTACTCATTAACCTCCTCCTGGGTGCCGAAGCGCCGCGTTGCATAGCCACAGCATGGGGGGAGGCGGATCGGCTGGCTGTCGGTGGAAGTGCGCGGGTGGCTGCCAGCCGAATCCTGCATCAGACTGGCGCATGGCTGTGATGGCGCGGGTCGACACGCTGGCGGAGCTGCTGCGCGACCGTCGACTGCTGGTTCTGACCGGCGCGGGGTGCAGTACCGAATCGGGCATCCCCGATTATCGTGACGAGCACGGCGCCTGGAAGCGTCCGCAGCCGATGACCTACCAGGAGTTCATCGGCGGCACCGCTGCACGCCAGCGCTACTGGGCGCGCGCCTCGATTGGCTGGCGTCGCATGCGCGGGGTGCTGCCGGGGCGGGCGCACCGGGTGCTGGCGCAGCTCGAGCGGGCCGGGCACATTGAATGCCTGATCACCCAAAATGTGGACGGCCTGCATCAGAAAGCGGGTAGTCGCCGCGTCATCGACCTGCATGGCCGAATCGATAGCGTGCACTGCCTTCATTGCCGGGAATCATTTGCGCGCGAGTCCGTTCAGGCGCGGCTGGACGCGCTCAATCCGCAATGGTGGCAGCATCAGGCGCGCCTGGCTCCCGATGGCGATGCGCCGCTCGAGGCATCGCTCTGCAGTGAGTTTCAGCTGGCCGATTGCGAGCGCTGCCACGGGCCATTGAAGCCCGGGGTGGTGTTCTTCGGGGAGGCCGTGCCGCCGCCGATCGTCGCGCAGGCCTATGCGGCGGTGGAGCGCGCCGAAATGATGCTCGTGATCGGCTCGTCGCTGATGGTGTACTCAGGCTACCGCTTCGTACGCGCGGCGTGTGAGCGCGGCATGCCGGTGGCGCTGATCAATCGCGGTGCCACGCGCGCCGATCAGCAGGTGACAGTCAAGATCGAGGCCGCGTGCGGGGATGTGCTCGAGCAGCTGGCCTTGCGTATAATGCCGCGACAGTGAACAACAAGGGCGACGCCCAGCGCCCGCGATATGAACGAATAATACAGGGAGAGCCTGGATGAGTTTAGGGTCGGAATTCAAAGAATTTGCCATGAAGGGCAGCGTGGTGGATCTCGCGATCGGCGTGATCATTGGTGCTGCCTTCGGCAAGATCGTGTCCTCGCTGGTCGGGGATATCTTCATGCCGATCCTGGGCAAGGCCATCGGCGGCATCAACTTCAGCGATCTGGCGGTCACGCTGGGCAAGGACCCGACCGGCAAGGAAGTCCTGGTCAAATACGGCAGCTTCATTCAGACCGTATTCGATTTCGTGGTGATCGCGCTGGTGCTGTTCATGGCCATCAAGGGTCTCAATGCACTCAAGAAGCCGCCACCGGCCGTAGCTGCGCC
>Ga0181516_10001598_pt1 | contig 17143 bp, 15 predicted proteins | sample PEATcosm2014_Bin_25_FD_121104 | JGI IMG/M metagenome (GOLD analysis project Ga0181516, IMG submission 121104) | Peatland microbial communities from MTU Mesocosm Facility, Houghton, MI, USA - PEATcosm2014_Bin01_10_metaG | ecosystem: Environmental > Terrestrial > Soil > Wetlands > Peat | place... | reverse complement strand
TTCCATAAAACGAAGAGTGGTCAAATCCTGCCAACGAAAGCCGGTATTGCCTTCGTCGTGCTTGCCCGCAACCTTCTCGAATATCGAGATGAAGTGATCGACGCGGTTGTTGCCATCGAACGAAACGAAATCAGCGCGATACGCTTGGGCTCGACGCCCCTAGTCGACGAGAGTGTGTTCCGCAGGTTTTGCGCTCTGCATAAGGAACTTCTACCCGGATGTGTCATCCGGCCGACACACGGAGACACGACTCAACTCGCCCAAGAGGTGCTGACAGGGATCGTCGACGCTGCGATTGTTACATTACCTCTTGCACACCCCGATTTGCATATTGAAGAGCTTCGGCGAGAAAGAATAGTTGTTTGTCTTCGTAGAGACCATCCGCTGGGCGCGAAGGCTGCAATTCAGACATCGGATCTACAGGACAATCTCACGATCTTCTACCACCCGCAGCGCCATCCGGAAGCTCACAAGAGGCTTTTGGAACTCCTTGGGGATGCGGGAATCTTCATAGACGAATTTTCACGCGCATCTCATCCGTCGGAGATGCAAAGCCTGGTCAGGGAGGGACACGGTCTCGCTCTTATTCGCGAGGGAACACCGTTGCTCGGCGATCTGATTACACGGCCGATTATTGGCGTCGATTGGACGGTCGATACGGCCATCATCTATCGCAAAGACACGTACCCAAGAAATATTCCTGCTCTCGTGAGAACTCTGAAGCGACAAATCACGAAAGCTGATCGGAAATCGGCGCTTTCTATCGTTACAGATGCCCACAATAAAGTAACGAAAAGAACGGTTCAACATGCAATAGAAAAGCCCGCTCAACTTTCATTTTCAGAGGAAATCGTCTGATTCAACACTAGATAACGCAGGCCGATAATCCCCAATTATCGCCCGATAAATAGGAAGTATTGGACGCGGAACAAAACCTGAAAAATCATGACGGCATACCACGACTGATTCCAGTCGCAGGAGGTGCCGATGTTCCGCCGAAACCCAGCCAGTCTCATCCGCAAAATAGACTGCCGTGTCCTCTCTTTCTCTCGGAGATTGAGGGGACTTGCCTACACGCACCAACTCTTCCGCGTCATCCGCGTAATTGGACCGACGCTTGTCGCGCTCTCGTTCGCGGGTGTCGCTCACGCACAAGGAACGATGGACTTCTCCGGAGCCACGACGCTTATGGGGACGTTTAAAACTTTCGCAATCTATGCGGGCGCCGTCATCTGTTTCGGCGGCCTGATCTTCGCTGGAATACGCATGCTGAGTGGCCGGTTCTCCGACGCCATTCCAGGGCTCTTCGGTGCGCTCTTCGGTGCTGGAGTGCTCGGATGGGGCGCGGGTTGGATTGGTTCGCTCACCGGCCAGTCCATGTGAGGCGAATATGCACACGATCCGGCGAGGAGAACCCAATCCTATCAACGGTGCATTAAACCGGCCACGAACGAAGTTAGGACTTGAACTCTCGGCGTGGATGGCCATCGTGTTCGTGACGGTGACGGTTTTCCTCGCCGGTTTCAAGTGGCTTGCCATCTTCACGTTTCCGGCCCTGGTGGTTGGCGCGTGGGCCGTCGTTCGCAAACATCCCAAGATGTTCCAACTCTGGGCACTGAGCCTGAAGCAGAAGAGCTACTATGACCCACGCAAATAAAGCACCGTGGTTTACCAAGGCCGGAGCGGCGAGCAGTATCGTGCCGATCTCGCATTTCGTCGGGCCGAATATCTTCGCTCTGAAGGGAGGAGGCTACGGCTGCCTGTTCTCGCTGGAGGGTGTTGATCCGGAGAGTTGCGCCGACGACGATCTGGATGCCACGACGCGCGATATAGAAGCTTCGTTGCGCGGACTGCCTCAAGATGCGTGTCTCTATCAGTACACACGTGTTCGTACCGGATTCAAGTTGCCGAGGCAGGCACAGTACGAGAACCCTGTCACGGAAGCATTCGCAAATGATAGGCTGCAGTTCCTCGAAGAGACGGCCGGATTTCGCCGCATTGATCTCTACTGGTCTCTCACGATCGAGCCCGATCAGGCCAATCCCTTCAGCCGGAGACCCGAGGAACACAGAAGAGATACCGATCGTCAGCTCTTTCAACTGGAAAAGGCCGCGACGATTCTCGAAGCTCAGCTGATCTACTCCGTCGGATTGAAACTGCTGTCGAAGGACGAGGCCTTTCAGTTCTTCAGCTATCTCTTCAACCTGGACGAATGGGCGTCCAAAGTCCATCTACGGGCCGATACCGGTGTCGATCGTCAAATCGCGGGTTCTCCGGTTGAGTGGCATAGCGACCACCTTCGCATCGGGCGCCGGTATGTCCAGATGTTTTCTTTGATCAACACGCCCGAAATTTCGCGGCCATGCCTTTTTGCAAACCTGATGGAACTCGACTGCGATAGCGTCCTGTGCTCTGTTTGGAGACCACGGCCACACAGCGCCACCCGGAAAGAGGTTACCAACCAGGAAAAGTTTTTGGAGTTCTTCAAGCTCTCGCCCTTCCAGCGTTTGATGAGCGGCAGGAATACGGCGCCGCTCGAAACGACTGCGAGTGCCAAAGCTGTTGCAAGCAACGTCGAAAGCCTGACCGAGGTAGTCGCATCGCTCGACAAATTGAGCCAGGGTGACTACGCGCTCCGGCTGCTGCTTTCGGCCGGCACAGCTGCCGAACTACGCGCGGCGGTACCGACCGTGCATCGGCTCTTTGTCGATGCACGAGCGCCTATCGTGGAGGAATCCTTCGGCAATCTATCTGCTTTCTACGCAATGTTCCCGGGCAACAGGCAATTCAACGTTTATCCCTTATGGCTTCGCGAGGATCATAATGCGCGGCTGTCCAGCTTCGCCGCTCCATACTTAGGCCATCCATATTCGGAAGATCTCGATGCTGAGTACCTGAACATCTTCGAGACCCGTACGCGGACACCCTACTTTCAGGATGTCTACGTGAATGGTGTACGCGTACAGCTCATTATCGGGCCAACGGGCACCGGCAAGAGCGTTCATGCGAATCAGATGTTGAGTCTCGAGCAGAAGTACGGCGGATTTACCTTCATCTTCGATATCGGAGGCAGCTACGAGAGCGTGGTTGAGTTGTATGGCGGCCGAATTGATCGAGTCGGCAAAGATGGGCCAAGGATCAATCCGTTCACCTTGGAGCCAACCGAAACCAACATTGCCTTCCTCCACTCCTTTATCAAGCTTCTGCTCACCAACGCAGGTGCCGCGATCGGTCCAGAGGACGATGATGATGTCTTTAGATCTGTGAGGGGAATCTACAATCTGCCGCCCAACATGCGGCGACTCTCGAACCTAACGCTTCCCAAGCACCTCGATCGCCATATGGGGAAGTGGAAGGATCACGGCGTCTACCACGCGATATTTGATAACGCCGAGGACAGCCTGACCATATCGCGGCTGCAGTGCTTCGATTTCCAAGGCGTCAACAACAAGCAATGCGCGGACTTGATTGAACCTCTGATGGTCTGGATTCTGCGCCGCATCGACGAGATTGTCTACGACCCAAAGAATCTGGGCGTTCCCAAGCATGTCTTGATCGAAGAGATCTTCTCCAACATGAAGAACAAGCAGCTTCTCGAAGGCGCTCTCGCTTCGATAAAGACGGTGCGGAAGAACCTCGGCGGCGTCACCATGATCGGCCAATCCGCAAACGATCTCGGAGAGAACGCGGATTCGATCGTGAACTCCTGCACCTCGTTCCTTTTCCTTCCCGATGCGACCTTTAACCGCAAGTTCTATGGCGAGCTGTTCAAGCTCAGCGAAGAGCAGCTAGATCTCTTCGAGAGTTTACGTCCACGTGAGGCGCTTTATGTGCGGCGGGATGGAGTCACGAAAGTGGTCATCCTCAACCTTGACTCTCGCAGTTACGCGAAGTTTTCGACCAGGCCGAAGGACAAGGTCAGGCGTTCGAAACTGGTCGAGATGTACGGGCTCCACGAAGGTATTGAGCGTTTCGCACAGGGCGAGACGGCATAGCGAATCCACACTCTCCAACCCAGAAAGAGGATTACCCATGACCTCACGCCTGTTTATGCTTCTGACCGCCGCGGCAATCAGCACGGCGGGAATTGCTCAAACTCCGCACCTTCAACCCAATGCTCCTCGCAACATTATCGTCGCCGAGGCGCAGGCTCCGCCTGTGATCCGTGCCGGCCTGCTCCAATCCACGCTGATCGAGCTACCTGTCGAAGAGAAGATCGCGACGGTATTCGGCGGCGATACAGTGAGCTGGGTCTTCGACGCCGGTCGCGTCCCGAGCCGGTTCATCTCGATCAAGCCCAAGGTCGCTGACAGTACGACCGACCTCCACATCATCTCCGACCACGGCAACGAATACACGGTCGAGCTTCGTGAGGTTTCGAGCGACAAAGACAATCCCCACTTCGACTCAAAGGTCTCGATCTCGTCGAGCGATGCGAAGGTTGCCGAGAATATCGCGAAGGCTCCTGTCTTTATCCCCGCGGCGGAGGCGGAAGCGAAGGAGGCTCGGCTTAGGAAGGAAGCGGACGATGCGAAGAAGGCGGCAGAGGCTGATCATAAGGCGGTTGCCGCGGCAGCCGAGACCTTTAAAGCGAGCTACCCCAGTACGCTGCGCTTCGATTACAGCTGGGATCAAAAGAAGGGCGCAGCGCTTGGCCTGCAACAGATCTGGCGGGATGACAAGTTCACGTACTTGCGTGGCCAGTTCCAGGAAACGCCCGCCCTCTATGAGTTGAAGGACGGCAAAGGTTCGCTCATCAATTATGACTTCGCGAATGGCCTCTACACGATTCCCAAGACGGTCGCCCATGGGTATCTCGCCATCGGCAAGCAGCGTGTGGACTTTAAGCAGATCAAGGCGGGGAGCTAGTCATGGCCGAGACCCCTGAATCCCCGCGCGCGACTGTTCCCGAGCAGCCAGAATCATCCACGCCGATCAACAAGAAGCAGCCTCTGCTTATCCTGCTCTTCATCATATTGCTCGTCTTCGTTATCTCAAGTGTTGTGACGGCAAGCAAGAAGGCAGCTCCGCTCAAGAGCCAACTGACGGCGAGACCGGCTACCGCCACTCCGCAGCAGGTAAGCTCCTTTGAAACACAGCAGGAACAGGCAGCGAAGAAGGACCAGGAAGAGCAACAACAACGTGCGGCAACAGCGGCTTTGCTGGCCGCGTTGCAAGGATCGGATTCCCCCGGGCCTGAATCACGTGATGCACCGCCGATGACCGCGGCCCAGAGAGCCGCGATTTACGGCCCCTCGAATCCGAACGCACCTCAGGCAACGTCTCAGATGTCGGAACGCGAGGCCCAGGCGAAGCAGGCTGAACTCGCCCGCGAAAAGCAGCGCCAGGATGCTCTCAACAGCGACACGGTCGCCGTGGACTTTTCACGGCCAGTTTCTGAATCGACGCCGACGGCTGAGCGCATGAGCCCCGCACCGGCGCCGACCACAGTAGAGAATCAGCACGGTTCCGAGTCTGCCCCGGAACCGCCTGGGAGCGCCAAACCGCTCGAGAAAGATGCGGCGCTCAACAAGTACGACTTCGACAGCTATGACGGAAAGCTGTTTCGAATCTTTGAAGGCAGCGTCTTCGAGGGGGTTGTAACCAACCACATCGACGGCGGACTGGCCGGTCCAATCCTAATCATGCTTACGACGGACTACTACTCGCACGACCATCAGGAACTCTTGCTGCCCCAAGGGACGAGGTTGATCGGAAACGTGCAGGCGGTGAACTCTAGTCAGGCTCGCAAAATGGTCGTCGCCTTCCACCGGGCGATTTGCCCGGACGGATTCTCGGTCGATCTGGACAAGTTCGCAGGCCTCGATCCGTTGGGGACGACTGGCCTAGCAACCAAGGTTGACAACCGCTATTTCCAAACCTTCGCCGTTGCGGCTGCGATCGGCGGGCTGGGCGGTCTTGCACAGGTCGGCAACGACAGCATCCTGAATCCGTCAGCCCAGATTCGCAACGGAATAACGTCCGGAACCAGCGAAGAAGCCGAACAGATTCTAAACCACTTTCTCAACCGCCTTCCGATCATCACGCTAAAGGAAGGCTCCCGCGCACGGGTCTACATTGGCCGTGACATCCTCATTCCCTCCTACGCAGAACACCGCGTCGAACCCGCACTGTAACTCAAGGAGTCAGTCATGAAACTTTCGCTCAGTAAACATTGCATTGGGGTGCTGACCGCCCTGTTGCTCTTCATCCCTGCGTTGCCAAGCCACGCGCAGTTTGGCTCTGGCGTCGTATTCGATCCAACACAATCTGCACATGCAATCAAGCAAATCGAGCAAAACATACAAAACAGCGCGACCTGGCAGCAACAACTCGCCAATGAGATCAAGATGGCGGCGACATTGGACAAAGATTATATGCAGGCAGTGTCGCTCTACAACACGGTTTACGGCAACTTGAAGAACTTCAGCAGCAAGTCCATCTGGAGAACCATCCAGTCACAGCTCACGCTGGCAAGTTTCGCCAATCAATACGGCGAGACGACCGGCCTACAGGCTGCGATGAACGGTCAAGCGCCCGGGACAGCAAGCCTGGTTTGGCGCCTGATGAATCTAGGACTCAACTCCACCTCATCCTCGTTCTTGAGCGGTCAGGTGTTGGGAACGAGCCATGCACTCGCGACGCTCTCGCGAATGGAGGCGATGGATGGCGTCTCCAGTCAGTGCCTGGATGCGGTTGGGGCATATAACTGGCAACGCAACAGCAATCTCGAGCCGCAGGGCTCACTGACCCAGTCTCAGTTCGACACGAGTTCATTCACCACCACTGAGCTCGAACAGCTCAACCTGATCAACATGGGCAACGCCCATCATCTGAATGAAGCACAGGCGCAGGGCGCACTCCATGCCTGCCAGGCAGCTCAATCCGCAGTGCAGAACATGGCGGCGCGCACCGTAGCGGCAAACGAGATCAATAACGCTGCGTTTGTCCAGCAACAGCGGGCGAGCTTCTCTTCGGCTCCTGCCAACAGCTCGCCTACATGGGAGAACTACCTCCCGTAATCAAGGGCAGGCGGAATTCCCGATCCAGACGTTGACCGTCCTTAGCGTGGCACAGCCACGAATCGCAACACCGCCCAATTCTTTCGAGGGGAGAACCCACGACATGATCTTCCATCCCATGGCCTCCCCTGCACTTTTGTTGCAGATCGGGACCTCATCCGGTGTCGACTGGCTCTATCAGTTCACCAACAACCTGACTAACCTGACTACGCAGAACGGGGATGCACTCTCCTCCATCGGCGTGGCACTCCTGGCCTTCATCAGCTTGATCAAACTCGTCCGCATGGTCGCTCATTGGAATATCGCCACCATGACGATCAGCCTGAGTGCTCAACCGGTCCGGATCGGAGATCTTGTTGAGTTTCTGATGCAGCTCATCATCTGTCTTCTCATTCTCAATTACTGGGTCACGCCATTCCCTGGCGCGAGCTTCGGCTTCAATCATCTCTTCTCTTACTTCGCGCAGGTCATCGTCGCCGCCTTAGACCAGAACTCGCTCAGCCAGCTGCAGAACGCGCTGGGCACGGCGCTCAACAGCACGCCTCAGCCCAGCTATCTGGCTCCTATGGAGATCCTCACATATCTCCTCGTGTATATCGTTGTTGGCCTCGCCAGCGGGATTCTCTTCCTGATCAATTGTTCGTCATTTATCTTCTACGCGGTGGCTGCGCTCTTTGGCCCTGTGTTTATTCCACTGCTCATGACGCGAACCTTCCGCGGCAAGTTCTTCAATTTCGTCGATGTGCTACTCAGCTTCGCCATGATCCGTGCCGTCGCCGCCGCGTTCATCTTCGTGTGGTCGGGATTCCTGATCACCTTCCTTCAACAGACCTTCAATGGCGATTATTCGCTGCCGATGTGGATTGCCAATCTCTACGGCGTCATCGCGGTCTTCATCGCCTTCGTTCTGAATATGGTGATGGTACCAACAATCACTCAGATACTTTTCGGGGGCGGCTCTGGCGCAGCCGGAAAAATTGGACAAATCACGGAAACCGCCATCATCCGAGCGGCAGCTCTCGGGGGTCTCTAATGCTTGTGCTTCTGTGGCTCTATTACTGCGTGCCGCGACGTTTCCGGTTCATCTTGCGCTGGCTGGCTATGTGCCTTTTCATGCTGGTTGTGGCAGGGGTTCTCGTCCTCTTCTCTCGTGTCTTTCTTGCGGTGAGGCGTAACCACGGACATTGGCTTCTCCATCCGCGCTCCCATCAACCGCTATCGCCCGACTTCATTGTCAGCAGGCGGCGCCATCCGAATTCCCAGGAGATGTGCCAATGACGACCTCCAATCTGCCTCCGGAACAAGTCTTGCTAACGGACGAAATCGCCAATGAGAAATATGTCGGCTTCTATTCGGAGCGCAAGTTCAGCCGCATGGTCATCGCCGTTGGGGGAGTGCTTCTACTTGGTTCGTTCGGTGTGATTGTTTCGTTTGCTCACCGCCCGATTCAGAATCGGTACATCCGCATCGACGAGATGGGTAAAGCGACCGCGATCCAGTATTCCGACCTCAACTATTCACCGCGCGAGGGGGAGGTCCGAACGTACCTTACCGATTGGGCCAACTACCGCTTCACGATCAGTCGGGACACCGTCGCGAAGAAATACCCGATGAACTACTACTTCCTGTCTACGCAGCTGGCCAATCAATACATGCGGGAGGACAACGCGACCCATCTGGTTTCGCGAGTCCTCGCCAATCAGATTGAGCAGAGCGATGTCGAGGTCGACGGCGTCACCATCACTTCCATGTCGCAGGAGACGCTCAAAGACGCAGTGATTGCGCGGGGTACAGCTTTGGTCAATATCACGAAGATCTATTCCCCACGCAACTCCAGGCAGCCGCGCAAAGAGCATTGGGTGCTCTCGGTCACCTACTATCTCAACCCGGCGCAAGTGAGTCTTGCCGCGCAGACATTTCCTCAGTTCGAAACGATCAATCCACTCGGTCTAACGATCACCGAATTCCATGAAAACAGGCTCTCGGTAGAGCCGATCGACCCCTCGGCCGCGCCACAGACGAACGCAGCTCCAATACCATCCGGAGTTCCAGCGAATTCACGCGCGGTGGAGGCCGACCGATGAGTTGGGATCTCGTTCTCGGCTTCTTCCCTGAAGAGATGCAGAGGCTCATTCTCGACAACACGATCTCCGACCTGATGATCAATGGAATAACGGGCGTCTTTGCGGACCGCAATGGCACAGTAGAGCAAGTCTCGCTTGCGAACACATTGACCACCGATATGCTCGTGGCGGCGACCCAGCAGATTGCGCGCAAGCTTGGTCAGAACCTCTCCGATCAGAACCCCATCCTCAACACGCGGCTTCCGGATGGCTCGCGGGTAGCCGTTGTGGGACCGCCGGCATCAATCAACGGAATCACCATGACCATCCGGAAATTCAACCGATGGTACAGCTCCGATGAATTGATTGCCTCAGGCAGCATGCCGAAACACGTTCGGGATACCGTCGTCGGACTCATTGGAGAGAAAAAGAACGGCATCATCAGCGGCGGAACCGGAAGTGGGAAGACCACCTTGATGAAAGCATTTCTGGACCATATTCCTCAGGAAGAGCGTCTGATCCTCATCGAGCAGCCTGCCGAGCTCAAGGTGATCCATCCGAACGCCGTTCGCTGGGAGGCAGTAGACGCGATTCCAGGTCAGGTTGCTGTCACTCCAAGCGAGCTTCTGGCCGCCGCTCTGCGCCATCGTCCCGACCGCATCATCATGGGAGAGATCCGCAACGAATGCGGCTACGACTTGCTGCAAGCAATGAACACTGGACACGGCGGCACCCTGTCCACCATTCACGCCAAATCGGCCCTGGACGCGCTGAATCGTCTCTCGAATCTCGCCCTAAGCGCCAGGCCGAATTTGAATCATGCATTCATGCGTTCTGAGACCGCGGAAGCCATCGACTTTGTCCTCTACTGCGAACGCGTTCATACCGGCCGGCGCCAGGTGCGCGAATTGATTCTCGTGCATGGGTACAGCCACGCTGAGCAGTGCTTCCAGGCAGACGAGATCTATCGTATTGCGGCGACTACTGCGGCGAGAGCTGAGGAGCGGAAACCCGAATTGGGGCGTGCGAAATGAATCGACTTCTTGGGCTCAATGCGGCAAACAACGGCCTAGACCGAAGATGCGCATTTGAGTGTGGCCGAGCCGAACGGAAGAGAAGCGAATGCGGTGGCCATTTGCGGCTCTTTGCTGGAGGTCCGGATCGAGAGAGTGAATCTGGATTGCCGGTCGATGGCATCGGCGGGAAGCGAGAGGATAAGCGGTTCTGGCGTGTGCCTCCCATATCAATCCCGCTTCATGCTCGGTCACTGCTTCGGGGCCAAACCGACGCCCGGCGGCTCGGCGCTCTTCTGCTTTCACGGCTTCCATCGAAATCTTGTTCGGAAAGAACACCGAAAACATTTCGACAAACCCACCGTGAATGCAGAGCTTGGCACTTGGGAGTCGGGCCCACTCGCTTGGCTTCGCCGGGTGTGACCCGAGCAAGATCGGGAATTCAAAAACGGAGACACATCATGTACCAGAACAAAGCAATCCTCATGGGCTTCCTCGGCAACGATGCAGAAGTCCGCACCGGCAAGAACGACCAGAAGTTCACCACGTTCTCGCTCGCAACCAAGACCTCCTACAAAAGCAAAGATTCCGGCGAATATGTCTCGTCCACCGAATGGCATCGCTGCATCGTCTTCGGCAAGTTCGGCGAGTTCGCAGCCACGCTCAAGAAGGGCGCGCATATCCAGCTTGAGGGTGAGATTCGCCACACCGAATACACGCCCAAGAAGGCGAAGAAGCCAGTTCGCTCCGATAGCGTCCGGGTAACTTCCATCCTCAAACTCGACCGGGCGGAGAAGGCCGCCCCGGAAGAGCGAGAGAACAACGACGATCTGCCGGAGGACGTGCCCTTTTAGGGCATGTCCTCGTCACGATGGAAGCCGGGCTGCAACCTGGCTTCCTGGCCTTTAATTGGAGACATCAGGATGAATCAAGTTGCGGTCGACTTTCTCACACGTTGCTTTCACCCAGGTGAGACGATTGCCCTGCTGCTTCGGCGGGAGGTTCCTGCTTTCACGACGCAGCGCATCGTGACTTTGGAGCGCGCAATTGCGCCGCGTTACCTCAGTTGGCTGGGACATGAGAACGGTACCGGCGCCAACGTCTACGTCGCTGCCAATCCACTCCGTCCTGGCAGCCAAAAGCGGACGAAGGATGGCATCGCTTCAGTTCGCCATTTGTATATCGATATTGATGTAGACGGCGACACCCGGCTTTCTTCGATACGGGCCTCGGATGCCCTACCCAGGGCGACCGCGATTCTATCCACGTCGCCCGGCAAGTACCAGGTGCTATGGCAGGTCGAAGGCTTCGACTTCGAGCGCCAGGAACAAATGCTCAAGCTGCTCGCTGTCGCCTTCGGTGGCGATCCCGCTTGCACCGATTGCAACCGGGTCCTTCGCGTGCCGGGATTCTTAAATCACAAATACCATCCCGCCCATCGAGTCACAGTTGAATATCCAAGCGATTCGATCTGGAGTCCCACTGACTTTCGTCTCGATAGAACTGCAATCGATGCGATGCTTTTCGACCATGCCACCCCTTCCCGAAAGCAGCCTGGGAAACATAGCAACTCGGAAAGCGATTGGGCGTGGGTTTCCGGTCAACTCGCCCGCGGCAAAGATGCCGTGAAGGTCACGCGGGAACTGGCTTCCCGGCGCTCGGACAAGCCCAATCCACTTTACTACGCGCAGCGTACGGTGGATGTCGCGTCAGCCCGGCTCTGGCTGATCGAAGGAATCCGCATCGATGACGTCATCACCATGCTCGAAGTCCGTCGACGCTTCGAGATTCCTTCAGGACTTTGCTCCGCTCGTGCGCGGGAGATCGCGGCTACAGCCCAGCGCATGATAACCCGCAGAAGGATCGCCTGATTCATCACCCCAGGAGAACTACAATGCCTTTACTCGAAGTTACTCAAACCCGCCAAGTCAGCGCTTCAATCCGGCTGACTGATACTACCGCGACGCAAGTCGATCAGTACGCCGCATTCATCCATGCATCTGCGGATGATGTGGTGGAACAAGCGCTCGCCTATGTCTTCTCGAAAGACAGGGACTTCCAGGACTTCCTGAAGACGCCGGAAGCACGGCAGGTTGCATCGACGCTTCGCATCCGCAGAGCGCCAGCAACCGATGCATCGGAGCCGCTCCCGAAGAAGCGTGCGAACGCGGCGCATTCGCCAGTGCAAACAGCGTCTACCGTGGCGGGATCGAAAGCATGATCCCGCGTCCAAATCAGTGGCAGGGCCACTACGGTGCTGCGCACCGGAAGAATCTTGACACTCCACCCCTACTAGGGTGCTGTTTAGCTCCCTGCGGGAGCTAATGGGTTCCCACTGATTTGCGGGCATTTGGTAAACAGCCGGGAGCTTATTAGCTCCCTCGGTTTTCAAGAACGGAGGCAGTAGCGATGCCTATTTTGGATACAGAACGTCCGGCGAAACGAGGCGCGCTTCGCGGTCGCGAAAGCCGGAATCAGACCCTGAGCACCAAGCTCACGGAAACCGAATACCGCGCCGTCGAGAAGGCATCGTCTGCCGATGGCAAGACGACTGGCGAGTGGCTTCGCGATCTCACGCTCCGGAGTCTTCGCAGCGGTGCCCACGATATCGAGCTCATCGCGCTCTCGGAAACTGTGGGTGTTCGCCTACTCCTGGTCAATGTCCTTCGCTCGCTCGGGACAGGACAACGCATGAGCGCCGAGGGATTCGACAAGCTGCTCGATGAGATCGGGGCGACCAAGCACGACCTGGCTACAAAGCTGATTGCCGAAAGGCGGAGGTGACGAATGCCGAAGACTGTTTGGGGACGTAAAGAGTCGATCATTTGGCCTCGCCACATGCCGATCTATACCAACGCGGTGGCTCTCGGTGTCGCTTTCCTTACCTTCGTTGCCGTCTGCGTTCGTATCCATCTGGCGACTCCTCTGGAGCGCTACTGCCTACTTGCCTATGAACGGTCGTCGGCGTTCGGCGCACTGATGAAAAACCACAGAAGCAACTATCGTCTCCTATTTGTCGGCGGTCTGCATAGCACTCCTAGACCCGCCATGAATGATGACGTTGTTCTTGGAAAGACCGCTGACGCGGGCGGCCAGACCATTCCCCTCGCTCTCTCCGAAGACGCACGGGAGCGTGGCTATTCTCTCCTCTTTCGTGCACCAGAGCGGAGCTATGTTGATGCCCGGTTCAGTATCTATCTCAGGGGGATGGTCTACAAGGGAACAACACTCTTTGGGTTCTTTCAGCCGCCCATTATTGGCGGCGCGATCCTCTTTCTGATCCTTTTACCGATCGCTCTGCTCAAGGATGTCCAGCGACAGAAGCAGTTGAAGTATGGGCGCCGACTGAAAGGCCCGGAGATGCTAACGCCGCAGCAGTTCAACAAGACCGTGAAGGGCGATGGCGTCGGGTTCAAGACGAACGACATGAAGCCTATGCTGCGTATCCCGATACGTGCCGAGGCACAGCACATGCAGATCATCGGAGACACGGGCGCGGGCAAGTCCGCCCTCATGTTTCAGGTGCTCCGCCAGGTACAGAGCCGGGGGGATGCGGCCATTGTCTACGACCCGGCCCGCGAGTTTGTGAAACGCTTCTATGACCCTTCGCGTGGCGATGTCATCCTGAATCCGCTCGATAAGCGTTGCCCTTATTGGGGACCAGCAGATGAGTTGCGCAGCCGCTCCGAAGCCAAGGCTCTTGCCGCATCGCTATTCCAGCCGCCTCAGGACAAAAAAGGCGAGTTTTTTATTGAATCGCCGCAGAAGATTTTTGCATTCCTGATGGCCTATGGGCCGACGCCGGATGAGTTGGTGACGTGGATGTCGAACCCCGAAGAGATCGATCGTAGGCTCAAAGGCACGGAGCACGCCCACCTGATCGACCCGCGCGCACACCAGCAGCGAGCAGGCGTGCTAGCATCCCTCGGTTTGGTCGCAGACAGCCTGCGTCTCCTGCCCAAATCGGACCATGGAAACGGATCATGGACGGCCACCGAATGGGCAGAGAAGCGGCAAGGTTGGATCTTCCTTACGTCACTTCCAGCAGAGCGAGAAGCGCTTCGTCCTTTGCAGAGTCTTTGGATTGATTGGCTGGTGTTGCGACTACTGAATGAGCCCAAAGAAGCGCAGCGGCGGGTATGGTTCGTCATTGATGAGTTGGCCAGCTTGCAGAAGCTCCCACAGCTTCACACCGCCATCACGGAAGCCCGCAAGAGCCGAAATCCGGTTGTGCTTGGATTCCAAGGCAAGGCCCAGCTTGAATACCTTTACGGCCACCTTGCCGAGGTCATGCTCTCACAACCAGCAACCAGTGTTTGGCTCACCACGAAGGAGCCGAAGGCCGGCCAGTGGGTGAGCGAATTCATCGGCAAAGTGGAGGTTGAACGGCTTCGGGAGACGCACTTCGACGGTACGCGCGCAGGGCGGAACTTTCAGCTTGACCGCCAGGTCGAACCTCTTGTGCTGGAGTCCGAAATTTCCGGCCTCGCCGACCTGCACGCCTTTATGAAGTACCAGAATTACGTGACGCGGTTCTCTTTCCCATACTTCGACATGCCGATAGTGGCGAATGGCTTCGAGCCATGCGAACGTCCCGACGACAAGTTGCCGTACCAGCCGAAAAGGGCAGGTAGTGCCGATCCTGTCCCGGTGGAGCTGAAGCAAGAGCCAGAACCGTCCGCGCCGGTCACATCTGACGCGATTTCCGAAGTCGAGGAGATCGAGCCGGAGTTCGCGCTGGCTCCCGATGACGACGTTCAGAATCTCATCACGCGCGGATAGGAGTGAGCCATGCTGACGATATCCAAACCACTTTCCTCCACGCAGGCGCAGACCTATCACGCCAAGGAGTTCACCGCCGCGGAACAGAACTACTGGAAGCAGGACGACGCCATCCAAGGCGAATGGCGTGGAAAGCTCGCCGAGGAGTTTGGACTCTCTGGCGCGGTAGGCGCGTTAGAGTTCTCCCGTCTCGCCGAGGGGCAGCATCCGGCTACAGGCGAACAACTCGTTCGTCACCGTGCCGTGCATGAATACAAGACCGAAGACGGTCGGACGGTCACGCCCGTTGAGCATCGCGCAGGTTGGGATGCCACCTTTTCCGCTCCGAAATCCGTTTCGCTGACGGCGCTCGTTGGCGGTGATGTCGAAGTTCGGCAGGCCCACCGGCAGGCCGTCGCTTTCGCCCTCAACGAGCTTGAGCGCTATACTCAGGCCCGCATCGGCGGCAACTACGCGCCGGAGACGACCGGACAGTTCGTTGCCGCCACCTTCGAGCACGACACCGCCCGGCCGGTTGAAGGATACGCCGCGCCGCAGCTTCATACTCATTCCGTGATTTTCAATATTACGGAGCGTGAGGATGGCACCATGCGTGCTTTGCAACCGCGCAGCCTCTTCGAGACACAGCAATTCGCAACCGCCGTCTACCAGTCCCACCTCATGTATCAGCTTCGTTCGTTAGGCTACGAAATCGAACAGGGGCGCAGTGGTGCCCCTGAGATCAAGGGCTATTCCCAGGAATACCTTGATGCTTCCAGCCCCCGACGGCAGCAAATCGTCGAGGCCGTTGCCCGAAGCGGCTTTTCGGGGCCGGAAGCTGCCCAGATCGCAGCTCACAACACACGTGACGGCAAACAAATCCTCTCCTCAAGGGAAGTTGTCGCTGGACATCGACAGATCGCAGCGGAGTTCGGAAATCAGGCGGACACGGTTGTCGCCGAAGCACGGTCACGCCGTCAGGAACAAGCCCGGCAGAACCCGCCGGATGAGAGAAAGCAGAGGGTCAACTCAGCGGTCACGTTTGCACGAGATAAGGGCTTCGAGCGTGAAGCGGTGCTTGATGAACGCGCGATCTTGGTAGATGCCATGCGTAAAGGAATGGGTGAGGTGACCTACCCGGAAGTGCATGCCAGCTTCGAGGCCCGCGTGCGCTCCGGGGAGTTTCGCGCAGTCGCCCATGACGAGAAAGCTGCGGGCCGTTCCTTCACCACGGCGGGTACGATCCAGGCCGAAAAAGACATCATCCAGTCCGTCCGCGACGGCCAGCATCGGTCGCCGCAGCTCATGTCGATCCAGGAAGCCATCCCGCTCACGGAAGCACGACAACAACTGAATCAGACACAGCGAAACGCCATCGAACAGATACTCACTTCTCGCGATCGGATACAAGGATTGCAAGGGAGCGCAGGTTCGGGGAAAACCAGTACACTTTCCGCAATACGTCAGGGAGCAGAGCAAAACGGTTATATCGTCGAAGGTTTTGCCCCGACATCGCGTGCAGCACACCAGCTCCGCGACGCAGGAATTTCCGCCGATACCCTACAAGGCTTCCTCGCACGGGCTCGGGTCCAAGACGCGCCGGATCGGAGGCATCTGTACATGGTCGATGAGTCCTCATTGGCCTCGACGGAGCAGATGCGAGATTTTCTCCGGCGCATCAGTAAAGAGGACAGGGTGCTGCTTATCGGCGATGTCCGCCAACATCAAGGCGTAGACGCCGGCAAACCCTTCGAGCAGTTGCAGCAGGCTGGGATGCAAACGGCGATGCTCGATCGGATCGTCCGCCAGAAAGATCCCGAACTCCTCCGAGCAGTGGAGCACCTTTCGAAGAACGAGACTGAAGTCGGGGTTCGGCTGCTCCAGCAACAGGGGCGTGTAACGGAGATCGTCGATCCGAAACATCGCATCTTGGCCATCGCCAAGGCTTATTCCGCGCATCCTGAAAACACGATCATCGTCTCCCCGGATAACGCCTCGCGACGCGCGATCAATCAGGCGGTCCGTCAAGAATTACAGAACCTCGGGACCTTGGATACAGAAGATCGCTCCATCAAAGTTCTGACACCGCGGTCGGACATGACTGGAGCTGATCGTGCCTGGGCCGCCCGCTATCAGCCAGGAGAAGTGCTTCATTACATCCGAGGAAGCAAGGAGCACGGTATCGAGGGTGGAAGCTACGCACAAGTGGTAACGGCTGCATCCAAAGATAACCTTGTCACTATCCGAAAGTCAGACGGAGAGCTTGTGACCTACGACCCTTCGC
>Ga0181516_10001597_pt1 | contig 17152 bp, 21 predicted proteins | sample PEATcosm2014_Bin_25_FD_121104 | JGI IMG/M metagenome (GOLD analysis project Ga0181516, IMG submission 121104) | Peatland microbial communities from MTU Mesocosm Facility, Houghton, MI, USA - PEATcosm2014_Bin01_10_metaG | ecosystem: Environmental > Terrestrial > Soil > Wetlands > Peat | place... | reverse complement strand
ACCGGGAATGCAGATCGCTATCGATGTGGAGCAAAGCCCCCGCGCGCCATCCGTGTACTACCCCGAGAAGAAGCTCATCACGATCTCGCAATAGATCACGCCGTTCCACGAACTTACGAAAATCGCGCTCGTACACGAGATGATTCATGTGAAACTCTACGCCGAGAATCGGGATGCCCACGAAGCCCACCGCGCGCGATTTTAGACAGAGATGAACAGGCTTATGGGAGTGGGGCATACAGCCAACTTCTCTAATGGTTCACCCTCTGCGCACAATTCTTTTACGCGTTGGGTCATTTTTTTCTTCTCGCTGACTGTCGCTGTTCCAGCCTCCTATCCGTTTGATAATTGTTTGCTACCCGGTATCCTGTATTTGTAACGAATCTCGAACGATGAGGCACGATGAAAAGACTCTCTGACTTGATTCCGAATTACGAGGACGTGCTGAGACTAGAGCCCGAGCAGTTGGCCGGCGTTCTTCTCGAAATTCTGCTTGAGATAGACGGCAGTGATCGCCAGTTCTTGCATTGCGGCAATTTTTTCAACCAGTTCATAGCAGCTCAGAACTACCCGATTGCCCGTGGTGGGGATGTAGCTCAGGCGACACTCGAGGCTTGGATGTGGCTCGAACGCGAAGGATTCCTCATACCGCGGTTGGACAATGGGATACATGGCTGGGTGGACTTGAGTCGAAGGGCGAAAAAAGCGGCCAATCGGAACGGCGTGGCTGTTTACCGGAAGGCCTCACTTCTTCCCTTCCCAGAGTTGCACCCCACTCTTGCGTCGAGCGTCTATCCGATGTTTCTTCGCGGAGACTACGACACGGCTGTTTTCCAGGCCTTTAAGGAAGTCGAGATTTCCGTTCGAAACGCTGCACGACTCGGTAATGATCGCCTGGGCTGTAATCTCATGCGCGACGCATTCAACCCGAAGAATGGCCCCTTGATCGATGCACAGGAAATACCGTGAGAGCAGACTGCGCTGATGGAATTGTTCGCAGGCGCAATTGGGTATTTCAAGAGTCCGGGAAGTCACCGTGAAGTTGAGCTGACCGCAATCGATGCTGCAGAGACGATCATGCTCTCCAGCCGCAAGCGAAGAGTACCACCGATGGTCCGAGCGACGGGTTTCGCCGGATGGGTCGAGGTTGAATGAGGTTTTTCAGATGTTTAGGGCACTCGTTCCGCTGGGTCATCGCAGTGCGTTGGGTTGGGATGCGTGACGTCTTTTGTTTGCTGGGCGTCGAGCTGGAACTCTTCGCGCTTGAACCAAGCACGCCGCACGTGTCGTAACTTACCGGTAGGGACGAGTCAATTGTGACAAGTCTCGGTCCGTTTGCATGCGTGGCGATAAGGGACTCGGCGGCTTGGATTTGGATCCGAGGCCGCCACTCGTAGTGTGGTCCCGCCAAGGGTCTTCATGGTTGACACACCACATAACCGATCGCGCCGACTTCCGTGCACGCCGAGAAGTAGGACGTGAGCAGCCAATAGAGCTGAACGAAGTGTGCCGGTGGCGGTTCGCCGAGTGCGGCAGCGGCAAAGGTCGCTTCAACTTGGAGCCTGCTCAGCGACGAGGTCACGATGAAAACGCGCTTCACCAGGTCCGGCGCGCTGCGAGCTTCGTCAATCCTGTGCTCGATTTCCGCCCGGCCGCCGCCCCGCACGATTCTGGGGATTGCCGTTTCCGCTCCGTCGCCACGATAGTTCGTCTCCCATAGCGCATATTTGGCTGCCATGACTTCGGCCGGCATCGCCATCCGTCCAAGATTCTTCTGCGCCTGCCCCACCGCCTCATGGAAGGCGCTCGCGCCGAGCGATCTCCTGCCATGCTTTGCATGGTAGAAACTGACCATCGCCGGCCGCGTCGCGATGCGGATGCCGATAAAGTCCGCCCACTCGTCGCCCAGGTCGTCGCAAAGAAGCACATCTTCCTCTTGCGTGATCTGGTCGACGACGGCACGGAATACGGACAAATCGTCAAAGGCTACCTGGCCGTCGGCGAACTCTCCCTTTTCGCTCGTCGCTTGGGCAAGCCGAGGCACGGCAAGCAGATGGCGAAGAAAGTCCGCGCCGCCACCGCGGAGCGCCTCGTCGCGATAGAGGGAGCCATCGATATACGCGAGCGAAAGATCGCTGAAAAGGACTGTGAAGAGGTCTTCCTGATCGAGAAAACGGGCCAGCGGCCTGCGGTCGGCGTCGGTCCCGACCGGTAACGCGGCATCCTCTACGAAGATGCCATCGATGGACGGAAGGGCGAATCCTTGGAGCGCGATCCGCGTCTTTCGCACCGTCAGCGTGCCGATTCGAATTCCGCTGTCGGGATGTTCTACATGGTTCTCTGCCCGCTCGGCAACAATGGGGAAGGTGCGGTCGAGGTCCTCTCGCAGAGGGGCGATCGCGGTCTCGGTCATTTCGATGAATGTGCCATGATCCTCGCGGACCAGCCGGATTCGTCGCCCCTCCTCTCCCGACACCCGGTCGTCCAGGCCCGGCACGTCGACCGCGAGATACGTCGGTCTCACGTCATTGGGAATGGAAGCGAGGTCCATCGGCCGCGCAAAGTTGCGGATGAAGGCCGCAGTTTCGCCGGCGCCAGCCGCGAGCAGATCCATCACCTCGCCGGCCCAGCGCACGATCTCCTCAAAGCCCGCCCGGTCGGCCTGGATCGAGATACGTCCCGTACTGGGCGTTGCCGCATAGTTGCCGTCGTCACGGCGCACGTTGTAGCCCTTGGGCACGAAGCGGCTCGCGCCTGCGGTCGGCACGGTATTTTCGAGATTGCGCGCCTCAAGCGTCTTCGAGCGCAGTGCGTACTTCGAGGTCGACATGTTCTTCAGATGCAGCTTCTCGAAGACCGCGCCATGCCGCGCAATCGCACGGTCGACCTGTTCGCTGGCAATCTTGTCGAGATGATCGGACTTGAACGTCGAGGGGAGATCCAAGCCAGCCTTCAGAACTGCGATCAGATTGCCTCTCTCGACAATCATCAGGAATCCAAAGACGCGCTCCACGGCTCGGGCTTCGCTCGTGAGGAATGCGGGGGAACGTTCGAACGAGAAGCAGATTGCCGAATAGGTTGAGTGCTCCAGCTCGACGCGGCGGGCGCTGAACAGGTTTTTGGAGGGCGCTACGGCGTTCGACCGCAGCATTCTGAAAAGCCTGTCGATCGCAGCATTCGAGAGGCGCCTTTTGCGCCTGTAGAAATATGCCGCGCGGCTTACATAGAGATGTTCGATCATGACAACCCATCACTCTTCAGAACAAGGATAAGCCGCTCGAGCTGTTCCCCGTAATCGGACTAAAATAAAGCCATACTTCCGGTTTGGGGTGGCAACCTTGGGATCGTCAGATCGGCCTGCACTGCTTCAGAACCGCGACGATTTCTCCGCCTCCACCAAGAACACGCTCGCCAGGCGCGTCGGCCATCGTTGCTCCAATCCCGGCTGCTGCCAGCCCACCAGCGGCCCCCAGGAGAATCCAGCGAAATCCATTAATGTGGGCGTTGCGGCGCACATCTCCGCAGCATCCGCCGGCGGTCCGAGGTATAACTCTTCCCTCACTCCGGCCGCCCGTGCGGCAATTGAGAACGGTGTCTGGCTTTGCCAGATTTGCGCGAAGTTGGTCGACAACGACCCGGGCCGGTATACCGTCGCACTCTTAGAGGACTGGAAGAGTTTTTCCGAAAAGCAGGCTCGAAGCCGGCTCGAGAACCGGTCAGCCCCCGAGATTGCAGATCCGCGGTTCGTCAAAATTGAGCGCCTCATGCCCGAATTGACGGCAGAGATGCGAAAAGACTTGACAGAGAACCGGCTCTGCCGCGAGCTGATCGCGATCAGCCGGCGCGTCACATTCTGTTATCCCACTGATCGCAGCATGTTCACTTATTATCTTGAAGACCACACCGACCTTTTAAGCAAGCTCATGATCCTTCAGAATCACGGCCTCATTCGCGACATCCGGCACAACGACGTTCCGCGCTTCGCGATTGAAGAAGAGTTTGCCGAATACCTGGAACCTTAGCGCTGCAGCTTGTGGCTCGTGCTTAGTGCGGGAAAGTTGGGTCCTGAGGAGCTGTCGCCGGTGAGGGCGGAGCCAGCCGGAACTGATCGCGTTCCGTGAATTGCCACGCGACTTCCGGGATACTCGCGGTCTTGCAAATGAGGCGCGGCAGGTGCTGGCGCCAGTACAGGCTCTGGGCACTTAGGGCGCCTTTGTCCTTTTCCAATTGTTTCTTGGGGCATCCCCCCATACATATGGGAAGAAAGGAACAGACCGAGCAGGTCGCGAGTTGCGTCGGGTCGAACTCCGCCCACCATCGCTCGTCGGTGATCGGACTTTGATTGTTCAGGATACGAAATGTCTCTCCTTCCAGCGCGCCAACCGATCGGTGCTTTTCCGAAACCTGAAGGCCGCACCGGTAGGTCCGGCGATCCGCACCAATCACGATGGCGTTGTTTGACAACGCTGCACAGACGGAGGTCTTGGGAGCCGCATAGCCGCTGGGGGTCTCGGGTTCCTCCATTGCCTCAGTCGGAAGGAGGTTGGAGGCTCGTTTCTTGAGCCGATGGAACTCGTCGTCTGGCAAGCCAATCCTCTCGACGAAGCGGCTCTTCTCAGTGTAGGCAGCAACGCGCGCCGGCTGGAAGGTTGCCCGACGCTCGGCGTAAAACCAACCCTGGCCAAGGGCGAACTCAACAAAGGGGATGAAATCGGTCTGATTGCGATTGTCGACGTTATAGCGAATGTCGACTCGGCAGACGTGAACGAGCTTGGAGACCAGGGTGACTGCCTCGTCGAAGCTGGAACGCCCTTGATCGTCCGTGCGTGTGAACCGCCGGCGATGGTTGTGATTTTCTCGCAACCCATCGAACGTAATCTGCGCCTGCCGGATGTGATGGCGCTCGATGAATTCCTCGACATCCTCGGGCCACGCAGTGCCGTTCGAAATTATCGAAGCGGAATACCGCACACCCATTGTGGAGCAAAGATCCTGAATGGCGCGCGACGCCTGTTCGAGAAAGGGCAGGTTCAGGGTGGGTTCGCCTCCGTACCAGTCGACGTGGAGACTTCTTCGAGTGGAACCCTCGAGCAGCCCGGCAATGCTGCGAAGAATCGAGGGGATATCGTGAGCGTCCAAGGAATCCGGGCTGCGCTCCTCGTAGCAGTAAAAACAACCCAGATTGCAGTCGAGGGTTGTAGTGATGGTGACGACAACCGGCGCGTTTCTTCTCGCTTCCCAATGCATGCTACGGATGGCGGCGAGTTCATCGAAGCAGTCTTCAAGAACAAATTCCTGATCGGTCAGGAGTTCAAGAGAGTGGGCGTCGACGGCGATCTCGTCATCATGATCCTGTCCGGTCAGGCTTTGGGCAAGCGCATGGGCATGCGGACCGGTAAGATCCATCATCCCGCCGGTGCGCGCATTAAAAAGCAACCAGGAGTTGTCCGAAGTGGGGAGAGCGAAATTATATGCCGACGCCTTCATGCGGGCGACCTCAAGCTCTCAAGCGGAATACGCAGAGGGTGTAATGAATTGCTATCGTTCGCCTCAGACTCAGTCAATTCGCGACTCGTTGGCGGCATTCGCTCGCGGGATGAGCGCAAAACAACCTTATCCCGGGAAACGCGTTCCCTGCCGACACCGGTGGACCTATTCGGTCTCGACGACCGCAAGGCAAGTGTTGGTGCCACCGCAAAGCCTGGCACCTATCGGCTTTGCAGGCTTGAGGTGTTCGTCAACCAGTTTGACCTCGAGCTTGTGCGCGCTGGCTTGGGCGTGAGGTTCTGTTTCAGAAACGATAAGTTTAATCGCCTTGGGAGTTGCCATCATGACCTCGCGTTGAATACAGGTGGACATACCACGCTGCGTGATAGTGACTTATATAACTCTCAAGTGCTGCGTCCTGTCAATCAGGAGCTCCGTTAAATCATGATGAATCGACAAAATCCCTTGAAATTTAACCGGAACCGAAAATCTTGGTATCCGCACGCGGCGAGCTTCGCCGCCGGTCGCAATGATGGGTTTCGCCGGATGGGGCGAGGTTGGGCGAGGATTTTCAGATGCATAGGGGCCCTCGTTCGGTGAAAGGTGGCGCCAGGATGTTGCGGAGTTCGACGTTTTCAATCTCGGGTCGCACCCGCATGGAGTCGTGCTCGCTGCTCAGGGCTCACCTGGTTCATCACGTAGAGCCGGAGGACCCGGTCTCGCACTTCGTCATCCTCCTCAATTACTCGCTTCATCAGTTCCGCAATCGTTTGTACTGCGCGGCCAAATACTCTTCGAATTTCATGTCGTGAGCCGTAAGCCGCTTGGCCTTGGCAAGTATCCCTTCGCCGACCCGTGCAACTTGATCAACTTCCAGTTGGTTTGGAATTGTCGTTGACCTTGGACTCTGGCTCGCCAGCTTGAATCGAATGTGGCAGCGAACTTGATTCCGTAGCCCTCGTTCGGAGACCAGCCTCCCGAGTCGGCCAGGGCCCGATCCAGGAGGGTGTCCCAGTTGAAGGTTATGAACACGCCATTGGGTCCACAGAGCATCAGCAACTGGTGGTAAAGGGATGTGGATGCGCCATTCTGTGTTTCGTTCAGAACGTTGGCGAAGATGAAGTTCATGTCTCCCAACGTTACGGCCAAACAATTAGAACGCGGAAGCTGCCAGGCTTGTGCTTCCTCGCATAAGGCTTATTTGGAGGCGCGGGACGGTTTCGGTATCAGCTGTCTTGTCTCAGGTGGATTCGTCTTCGGCGAAGTGGACGCGTGCTTTGGCGAGGTCTTGCAGCTTCATCACTTCTACAACCTTGGACCACTTCTCGCTGAGCCTTAGGACCCGCGTGAACGGGGAAGAGACGTATAAGACCGCAAACAGTTGGCGTTCCTCTATTGACTGGAGAAGAGCGTCCATGGCTCCTTCCCTCTCTCCAACGACGAGGTAAAAAAACAACAGGCCCACGGAGGATCCGCTAAGCTCCCGGACGAGGGCGTCGGCTCGCTCTTTGAACCCACGCTTGGCCAAAACACCTGCGAACAATCCGGCAACTCGAGGGTTTCTCTTGGCGAGACCGTACGCAGCTTCAGCCGGCGACAGGGCATCGGCGAACCTCTCGCGGAGGACATGATTCTCGGCGATCACATAGTGCGGCAGCCAATAGTGCTCATCGATAGTGAGTGCTTTGGCAGCCTCAGCCAAAGCACGATCGAAGTTCTCTGCAAGATTGAGATGATTGGCGAGGCGACCGCGCCAAAAGACATTCAAAAGATCGTCTTTCAACGCCTTTTCCAACATCTGGGCGGCGAGATCGTATTTGCCTTCCGCTGCCAAATACACCGAGAAGGATTGACGGGTTTCCGGAGCGACTGGAGCCGTTTGGAATGCCTGAGTGAAGTGGCTTGCAGCCAGATGCCAGTCAAAGTTGAGGGCTATCGCAGAAATCCCCAAGAGCGTATGAGCTCGTGGATCGGATTCATCTATCTGCAATGCCTCTTGCGCCTGCTGCGCGACTAGGGGCAGCATATCGGCAGGAGGGCTGATTCCCTCAATCGCGCGCATCAGATAGATCCGTCCCAGCGCCACACGGGGTTCGGCGTATCTTCGATCTAGATTGGCTGCATCCTCTAAAAACCGCTCGCCGCGCTCCAGAGCCTCGGGCGTATGCTTCAACATATTGTGGCGGCCGATCATGTAAGCCTCGTAGGCGCCGAGTTGGGGTTTGAACCCGCCGCTCGTTTTTGACATGTCGCTCCCCTGAAGAGCTGCTGTGATGGCTCTGGCAAGATCGTCCTGAATTTTAAAAATATCGGAAAGCGGCTCATCATATTGCCGGGACAAGAGAGGAACGCGGGTTTCCGCATCGACCAGCCTAGCGATGATTCGAATCCGGTCGTTCTGGCACTGGACGCTCCCTTCCAATACGGTCCGAACGCGCAGCGTCGCCGCAATATCTCGGATGTCCTTCTTGGTGTGGCGCAGAGAAAAACTGGACATGCTTGCGATGACTCTCAAAGAGGGGATCTGCACCAAGGAAGTGATGAGGGTTTCGGTGATCCCATCGCTCAAGGCCTCGTCCTTCTCATCGCGTTTCAGGGACAAAAACGGTAAGACGACGACCGAGGATGGGTAAATCGCCTGGAAACTCTTTTTCGGACGGCTCGGTGGCCCTTGCGGTGGCGCCGCGATCTCCGCAAGCTGACGCCAACTGTCCGAGCTGAAGCGGTGCCGCAATTTATCAAACGTGATTCGCGTGGACCCATCCGGCGACCCATCCTTGAAGTGGCCCTGCACCCAAATCCAATAACCCTCATGAGAACTTGGGCTCGAGACAACGAGAATCACTGGTATGTTTGCGCTGAGCCAATACTCCAGATCCTTTTGCTCGCACCGGTAGTCGAAGGTTGGATGTTCTACCGCGATGGCGTTGACAACTTTGCTCTGGACAGCCACCGTCACACCCAACGCCTCATGAGAACTTGGATCGAAGAGTTCGATATAGCCGTCGATTCCGACTTCGTTCGCACCGCTGGGAGTCCAGCGCGAGTTCATTCCCAGCACGACATTCTCAATGAAGTTGATGCCACGCTGCCCCTCAAGTCCCTGACCGGAGATGGTCTTCGGGCGATGCCCGCGGCGTCTGGAAGGGGAAGTCATGGGGAATCTTTACTCGCATTCTACTCTTGGAAGCAGTGGTGCGTGACGATGGCTCGTGGCTCGTGACTGCCAGTTGTTGCTGCCTTCGGCGAGTCGTTCGGATGTGTTTCGCCAGTGGTGCCAGCGACGAGTTTCGCCAGAGCTGAGCGAGGAGTTCGCTGATCGCAGGGGAGGAATTTCGCCGGTGGTGGAAGCGATGGGTTTCGGCGGGATTGGCGAAGCAGAGTGCGCATTTTCATTCGGATGAGGGCGCTCATTTTCTGCGAGGGGATGGCGCAGTTGCAGGCTGTGGGCGCGATGGGGGCGGCGTTTCGAGATTCTCGAGTAGGACCAGGACGCGGTTGGCGCGGGCTCGTCGACCGGCGTCCCGATGGCCAATGCAGATTATCGGACACCTCCGCTCGGTGGAGGCAAGAACGGTCGTACAATTTCACCATGGACAGTTGCCCGATACGCGTCGCCGGACAAGATAGGACCAATCAATGGCCCGGCTATGAGCATTGGGTGCCCAATTGGATCGACGTCAGCAGCATTTCGATTTTGTCCGCGGATGCGAACCGGTTGCTGTCGATTTCGCCGACGAATCCCTATGCTGCCAGTGGCCAGTATCTGGCTGCCCTCGAGAGTTTTCGGTCCTTATGCGGTCCTCGCCTGCCGGTGATCCGCTACGAAAGCGTTTTCATTCGCACCAAGAGTTTTTCCTTTGCCAAGTCTTCCCTCCGCATCGTTCCATCGGTTGCGTATTCGTTCGATCAGGCAGTGGAGATCATCAATCGCGCCTGCAGGGAACGAGCTCACGCGTTTGAGCGTGAGGATGAGCAGACGGTAGCTCTCTCTGCAATCGAACTGACCAGTCGCCTTTTCCGGAAGCTCGATCGGCGCATCCTGTTGGTGCGCAGGCTGATGCATCGCTCGCTCGCTCGGTTCTGCGCTTTCAGTTGGTCGCGCAGGCTCTGGTACCTGCTCCACGGGTCTCACCCGCCCAAGACCGAATGCCGCCCGGCATTCGGGTGTGCTTAAGCCCGCATTAGGGTAGAAGCACGCTCCAAGTCCCACCCTTCACCTCGCAACTTGGAGAAACTGTTATGGACAATTCTGCGCCTCAGGCGCCATCCCGCATCCTCTACGTTCACCACGCCGCCAAGCGGCTCCGCTGCACCGACCGCACGGTGCGCCGCCTCATCAAGCGGGGCCAGATTCCGGCCCGCCGGAAAGGGCGTCGCGCCTGGACGATCCGCTCCTCCGACCTGGACGGCTACTTGGCAAGGAGGCGGTCGTCATGGTAGAACTTCACCTTTCCCTGCGCTGTTCGAAATCGTTCGTAACCACCGCGACCATCAAGGTACAGGCAGGGGTTGCCACCACGGTGCTGCTTGTCGCAGTCCGCCTGCTCCTCGGGCTCGTCGAGGTCCACTAATTCCATTGCCGAGGCCGGTGCCGTCATCGACCTCGGCTGGGCCTTAGGTTGAGCGGGGTAGTGGCAAGTGGCGAGTGGCCCCCTGCTTGTGATGATTGGCTGCCACATAGCTCTGCCTTCGGCCAGTCGTTGGGAATCACGGAGAGATAACGAGAACCCGGGAGCTTCCTGCCCTCACCTTCCATGCGATCTATCCACCGGACGCTCCGGCAACGAGAATTCCCGGCTGGCTTCGTCAGCGGTGGGCTCGGAGAACACCTTCGCTCCATGGCTCGAGTGGGCGCCGCGCCGATCCTGATGGCTGCTCTATTCCTTCGCATTTTTAGGCTTGGAGTCTGGTTTGACATCTCCCAATTCAGTGATTCCTGTGTTCAAGGTCCGGAGTCTGGCTGTTAGCTGCGCATCGTTCACAGTCCACAACGTCCCATCCGCAAACCGGAGATTGCGGACATAGGCAATTTCGGTGAATACGTCGTCCGAGCCATATTCGATGGTGCCGTCTTTGCTCACTTCTCCTGGAGCCAAAGGGGACCAGTCCACGCTGTTCTTGCCGTCGATGGTCCACCGGGTCCCAACCATGCGGCGATTGAAGGGATCATATTTCAAGACCACAACTTCGAACGCGGCGACCGGCTTCTCGGAGGTGTTTTTCCAGGATAGACTTTGAAAGAATTGCTCCCTGTCTCCGTATTTATTCTCGAAGGAGAAGTCGCTGAGGCTAATGGCCGGGCACACGTCCGCGATGATGGCGCGCCGGTCAGGAAAATTGTTTTTGATGTTCTGTCCTGCGACTCTGGCGGCAGAGAATAAACAACAGAGAAGGGTGGCAGAGATCGCCACAGAGGTAAATGTTCGCATGGGCCCTACTTTCCAGTGAAATTGGTTTGATCCAGACTACGCCCATCGGCGGAAGCGCAGTATAGCCAATCCGTCGTATGCTCTCTACGTGAAGCTTGGCCAATCCGGGAGTCGGGAAAAGGAAGAATCGTCTCGGTTGAATTCCTATGATGAATAAACACGAGCGTACTCTTCAAGACCTCTTGCATCAGTCTGGATTTGTTTTGCGCAGAGAGCGCCGGCATCGAGTGTTTGGCAGAGAAGATGGGTTGACATTCGTCACTTCGAAGACTCCCGGCACTCAAGTTGCGAATCGACAGCAGCTGGCCGATCTCAACAGACTCCTTCGTAGTGGTCAACCTAACCCGGACGCGAGTCCAGGGCTCGTGGAGATGCCGGCAGCACCAGCGGAGCACCCCAAAAGGCGCTTTTCTTCCCCAAACAACCCTCAGCGCTCGAAGGCGGCAGTGCTGATACCGAAGCTTGACACAGTCTCGCAAACAAATCAGAAAGGAAAGGCGTCCAGTCCCCTTCGTATTTTCAGCATCCTCGACGTATTGATGGCAGCGGATCATTCGGAGGAATTCTGGAAACTCGACGCTTGCGGTCGTATTCGTGCGCTGGTAACGATCGTCCAAAGCTCGTCAAACATTAAACTCGAAATCCTTCCCGCTCAGTTCATCAAAGCCTCCGTCGACGAAATTGACTGGCACTTCGGTCTGGAAGAAGAGCAACAAGAACATCTCGAAAGTCACGAGGATAGGCTTAGTCGAGAAGGCCCGTTATACACGCGCACGCTGAAAGAATGGGGCTTAACGGGTGTGCCGTCTATTTTGGTGCACGATCCACTAATCGGTGCCGCGATTGTCGAGACGAGCGCCTGGTCAGCATTGGAGAACACGGACTACCTGTTTCTTCGATATGGAGACGGTCTCGTCGGGACATCGTACGGCATTGCGAGCCACGTCTGGGATGCTCAGGACCCTCCAGCAAGACCGGTCAACGGCGGTCTACCCGATCACTACATCTACACAACCTTCATCACAAGAGGATTGATGACGAGGAAAGGTTTTACTCTGCATACCTGCGAGCAATCGGTAGATCCGAAGTTCACGCGATCCGCCATACGGCAGATTCTGGAAACTATACGTGATGCTCACTCCGTTGAGAATAAGGATTAGTCCCCGGACACGCCCTACGGTACTAGAGCATTTCTGGAAAGACGCCAAATCGCCGAGTATCAGACCGAGGAGGCTGCCGCTAGATGAACGCATTGGCTGTTGGCGGCAATTCCGATTGTCGCTGAGGGGAATTGGCGAACTTTTCGCGATTAGCCACCAGCCACCAGTCCCTGCCCTTGAGCGATGAGTTGCGCCGGCGGTCGAAGTGACGGGTTTCGCCGGGTTGATTGGCTTTGAAGCAGACTTTTCAAATACATGAGGTGTCTCGTTCTGCGCGGGCGGCGGTGCTGCTGTCTCGGCGCGTATGCTGCCCGAGCTCGGGTCGGTGAAGGTCAGTTCCCTGCCCGGTTGCCGCGGTACTTGGTGCAAGCTTGGCGCGCGGAATTTGCGTGGGTTTGCCGATTCGAGCCTCGTGACCGGCCTTCGGGAATTGAGCATCGCTCCCCAGCGATTCTGCAATTGCCCGCCTCTTAATTGTCGATTTCGTATCTTCTCCTCGGTGACTTTTGCTTGAATCCTATCCGAGAATGATGGATAGTGTCGTAGCTAACCCCTAAGAGAGGAACCCCCCAACTATGCCGAAAGTGATCGGGTACTTCGATGTCTTCAGTTTTGTGAACACGACAATTCCCACGATTGAAACTGACTTGTCGGTGACGGTGACAGCTCAAGCCGTCGATGAATTGATCAACCGAATGCGACCCCACGAAGGAACCGTATCAATGGACATTACATCCGGCACCATGAGCCCAGACAAACTCCAGGCAATCCTGGTTTCGGTGATTCAAAAAGCGGCCTCGTTTGACCCCGGCAGCCCGATCGGTCCAGACGCCATCAGCAAGGCCATCGAGACGGAGTGCCATTATCTCGGGTGGTGCTAGCATGGCCGAAGATAGCGCACCTGAGCCCGTTCGAGCATCTGCCGATCCGCAGGGGGCGGCACTGGACAAGGCAGGTGAATTTGCCAAATACCTTGCCGCCCTGGCAACCGGCGCCCTGGTCTTCAGCAAAGATCTTCTCGGCAAGGACTTCATTCTCACTGGACATACCCGCTACTTCATTCTCGGCGCCTGGTTTCTTCTTTCCCTCTCGGTCGTGGCGGGGATTTTTGTTCTGGCTCGAATTCCGATGATGCTGCGCGAGGGGACCCACGATCTCGAGGACAAGTATCTTGCCTTCCCTTTGCGGGCCCAACAAGTGCTGTGCTTCTTGGGTGTGCTCGCCTTGGGGGGCGCGCTGATCGCAATCCTTTGGTCGAGACCCGCGAGCGCTGAGATCAATAAACCCGATCTTCCGGGCACAGGGAAAGGTGCAGTCTCGAACTCATGCGCTTGTGCCTCCCCGTTTGTTATGGCGTACAGCGCGACAGTGCGTACGCGCTCCGAAGGGCCGCATCAACATACGTTCCTGCTCGACCAGTCTACCGGGGAGACTTGGGAGATGGTCTGCATGTCTGGGAAGAACGTGCAGTTCCGAAAGGTGCCGGAAGAGGGCCTGCCGCGGGTTGCCACGCCCGAGCAGAAGGCGAAGTAGGTTGCGCTGTGACCGCTGCCGCGTCGGATTGCTACGGCTCCGCATAGGTTTTCGACTACGGAGGGCCATGTTGAAGTTCTGTGCATTACAGCAATTTCCTGCAGACAGTCGACCATCCTTTCGATGTGTCGAAGACGCTTGAATCTGACTTGGTCGAAGAAGGGCTGTTCGAAAGTCAGTGGCGCGTGACTAGTGGAAGATTACGCATGTTTTCACGCTGTTGTGAATAGGTTCCAATCGATGTACGATCTCGGGGCCTAATGCCGGCGCTGGGCCCATCGAGATTGTTGCCCTACAGGCCAAAACGCTTCCTATCATCTTTCAACTTCTGTGCGACTTTGGGTGCGTTCTTTTCCTTCCAATACTCTCGTCTGAATGTCTCCATATCCGACTTCAGTTGCGTGATGTTCTCTACCCAAGCCCCCTCAACAAAAGCTGTCACCGAACGCATGCTCTCGCTGAAATACGGCATGTCCTCTCCGTATGTGATGCTTTTCGTCATCTCGAATTCGAAGACTCGCTCGCCCTCAACGCCCAGACTGATGGTCAGATCGGTTGTTTCGGTTTCATTGAACTCCCGGCCGTGTTTATCCCGATGCCGCTCGATGTAGGTGAGGCGATAGTTCCCATCCATGAATCGGAATTCGCTTTCATTCCCTAATCGCCTGAGGCTTTCTCTGACCGCCGGCAGGATCTCTCCGGGATTTTCTTTCAGGTTTTTGTCGATGTATTGAAAATGGGCGGCGTACAAATTCCACAAGGTTTCCCGAAGTTTTAGGTCTACGGCTTTCTTCCGGCGCCGCTCGATTTCCGCCCGAATCTCAGCGTCATCCATACAAGGCCCTCTCTAAAAAGCTTCAACGCTTTTCGCGGAAATTCTGTATCCACCCAACCACGTCTGTATAGTCTTTCAGCGACAGGCGGAATTGATGTTTTTCCTGCATCGCTTTCGCTTTGGGGGAGTATGTTGAGGTGGTAGCGAGCATGGCGCTCGTAGCGCGATAATCTTCGAGCGTTCCGAGTAGCGTGCGCACCATGCCAACACCGATCTTACGTGATACTTTGTATTTCTTCGCATCGACTAGGCATAACACATCACCGACTTCCGTTTTCTTTGCCGCAAGAATATCGGCTCCTCCGTCGTTCGTTTGCTTCGTCAGCGTCACATCATAGTCCATATCTTGCAGCAGATCAGCTACCACTTCTTCGAATTGTCGCGGGCTGAGTTTAAACACGTCCTTTGGGTTTTGCTTTAGTGCTTTAAGGAGTCGCTCGTTATCAACCACGATAAGAGGCTTCACAATTTGCGCCACGCGAACTGGGCCTACTCCTTCTCGAACATCGGTAAGATCGTAAATCTTTCCCGAAAGCACCCGGCGAAGCTGGTCACTTGAAAGTGACCGTGCCATCCCGGCCATAATCACTGCGGCTTCCGGACTGCCCTTTACGATTCCCAGCAGCCTCAGATATTGTTCTTCCGTGATCTCTGGAATATTTAAGTTTCCACGGAGGATCGCCTCCATTTCCTCGGCTGACGGTCTCGAAAGCTCAAGAAATTCGTAGATTCGAATATCGGGCCGAATACGCGAAGTGACAATGACTTGGTCTACATCTTTCCAATTCCGCAACGCGGCAAACATGTTGTTGAGCTGCCGGACGTCGACCCCTTCGCCACCGTCCAGAACAGCCGTTAATCCGCGCCGACGACTTGATCGACGACGCTTGTCTAACAGTTCACGCAGGTCAAATGAAATCCGGGCGTCCCCTGCCTCGGATTTCCACAAGGCGCAATCGACCCAAAACGCCTCAATTGTCTCGATATGACGATGGAGATATTCAGCCACCAGCGCAGTTTTGCCGACACCGGCGACGCCGGTTATCGCAAGCCCATTTCCGAACCGCGCACCTCTATGTTCCGGGATTCTTTCTTCTAGCCACTCCAGATCGGCGACGCGGCCGATAAATGGCCTTGGAGGTCTCGGCGGCTCGAAGGTTTCTTGAGGCATGAAATCTGAGTGGGAATCGCCATCCAGAATACACCCGCCGGGTGTTTCAGGCGACCGACCTCAACGTGGTCGAGGCGTCTTGAAGCTACAACTCCGATGGCAGGAGCCTGCGTCAGAGCATTGGGTCCGGCCGAGCTCCCAATATGGATCAAGCGACGAATTTCACCGGTGGCCGAAGCGATGGGTTTCGCCGGAAATGCCTCGGTTCGATTAAGCTTTTCAGATACCTGAGGGTTCTCGTTCCATAACCGCCTGGATCATCACAACAAGCAGCATTTTTTGAATTTGCGTCCGCTTCCACAGGGACATGGATCGTTGCGGCCGATCTTGCGTCTTCTCTCGTCGGATGTCGACATACTGGCGAATGAACCGTGCCCTGGATAGGCGCTGATAACTTCTTCCATCTTCGGATTTGGCTCCCACGTGAACTCGAGATTGATACCGAATCGAAGCGATGCATCGGGGGCGATACAGATCCCGTACCAGCGAGCCGCCCTGGCTCTGTATTTGCGCAGCAAGCAGTGCTTTTCGAGTTTGGGACCGGCGACCTGTGGGGGAGCGGTGTTGCAGTGAACGGTCAGCCCTTCTCCGCTTTCTCCCATCGGCATGGTCAGATCGTGGTGGCGCCCGTCGATACCTGATTGCCGGGCCATTCTGTCGATCACATTGCTCAGGTTGACGACTGCGTTTTCGGCCAACATCAGGAAGGCGAAGCCAAGATTGATCGTGCCCGGATCGGGCCTGGACTCGATTGCTCTGACGATCTCCCCGACCCTCGTGCCTTTGAGACGGGTCAAGATTCCATCCGGCGTGCGCGGACCCGGCGCTCCTTCTCTCCGGACCATCATCGCGATATCGAGGTCCGCCACAATGTCGTCTCCGAGTTGAATCATGTCGTACTGTTTTTCGAACCACAGGTTCTGCTTGAGGTGATAAGAGAGGATGGTCAGCTCGTGGCTCGCCCAGACCTTTTCTTGATAGCTGGCCCGTCTGTTGATGTAGCTGAGGAACAGGAGCGGTGTTTCGAGCATCTCCGTTATCACGTCCAAAGTGAAAACGTCGAGTATGAATGGGGCCTGGACGACGGAATTTGCTTCGTATTTCAGGAATTGCCGCGCCTGAAAGCTCAGCGCCGGATAGTGGTCTGAGACCACACAGAGGATGTAAATCTCCTTGAGTTTCTCCGGTACATCGATCTTCACTCCGTCGGGTCCTACCAGCGTGCAATCCTTGTTCGTTAAGGCCTGCGCACAGGCCAGCGCCTGGTCATAGGAATCCTGAACACTCTTCTTGAAGTCATTCCGTATCAGGTTGTCATTTCCCTTCCGCGCTTCCAGGGTCAGTCGTTTTGATTTCGCCTGCACGACGATGGCGCGGTCGCCGAAGAGGACCAGCGTGTCCATTTCGCCATCGTCTTTCCCTTTGGTCTTGCAAACCCGGATATTTGGAAAGACTGCTTCTTTGCCAAAGATCGCTCCTAGCCGGGCTTCGGAGAGGTCCTCAACAAAGTTGCCCCGATGAAGAACGGCGGTGT
>Ga0181516_10001596_pt1 | contig 17163 bp, 13 predicted proteins | sample PEATcosm2014_Bin_25_FD_121104 | JGI IMG/M metagenome (GOLD analysis project Ga0181516, IMG submission 121104) | Peatland microbial communities from MTU Mesocosm Facility, Houghton, MI, USA - PEATcosm2014_Bin01_10_metaG | ecosystem: Environmental > Terrestrial > Soil > Wetlands > Peat | place... | reverse complement strand
CGGGAATCGGCGTCGCCCAGCCGGCGGCGCGCTTCGCTTCGACGTCGGCTTTGACCCGGTCGACCAGCTTCTGCGACGTCGGGCCGAGGTTCGAGCCAGTCGAGTTGTCGGCGTTATAAGGCGCGTCGATTGTCTTCGAGGAATCGTCTGGATGGGCGGGATCCTGCGTCTGCGTCGCCGACGGACGACCGTGGAAGTAGCGGTCGGAGGCGAAGTTCTGTCCGATCAGCAGAGAGCCGACTGGCGCGCCGGCCTTGCCGACCAGGCTGCCGTTGGCCCGTTGAGGCATGATGGCCTGAGCGACGCCGGTGATCGCCAGCGGATAGACGAGACCGGTGAGCGCGCTCAACAGGACGAGCAGCACGACGGCCGGGCGGAGTTGGCGCAACATGGGGTGGTCCTCAGGCGAGATGCAGGAAACTGACCAAGACGTCGATGATCTTGATGCCGACGAACGGCGCGACGATGCCGCCGAGGCCGTAGATCGCGAGGTTGCGCCTTAGCAACGCCGCCGCGCCGACCGGGCGGTAGGCGACGCCCTTCAACGCCAGCGGAATCAGCGCGACGATGATCAGCGCGTTGAAGATCACCGCCGACAGGATCGCCGACTTGCCGGAATGCAGCCCCATGACGTTCAAGGCGCCGAGTTCATCGTGATATTTGGCGATGAACAACGCCGGGATGATGGCGAAGTACTTGGCGACGTCGTTGGCGATCGAGAAGGTCGTCAGCGAGCCGCGCGTCATCAGCAATTGCTTGCCGATGCCGACGATCTCGATCAGCTTGGTCGGATCGGAATCGAGGTCGACCATGTTGCCGGCCTCGCGCGCCGCCTGGGTGCCGGTCTGCATCGCGACGCCGACGTCGGCCTGGGCGAGCGCCGGCGCGTCGTTGGTGCCGTCGCCGCACATGGCGATCAGGCGGCCGCCCTGCTGCTCCTTGCGGATATAGGCGAGCTTATCCTCCGGCGTCGCCTGGGCGAGGAAGTCGTCGACGCCCGCCTCGGAGGCGATCGCCGCGGCGGTCAGCGGATTGTCGCCGGTCACCATCACCGTCTTGATGCCCATCGCCCGCAATTCGGCGAAGCGCGGCCGAATGTCGGGCTTGACGATGTCCTTGAGGTGAACGACGCCGAGCAGCCGGCCGTTGTCGCACACGGCGAGCGGCGTGCCGCCGGAGCGCGAGATGCGATCGACGGTCTGGGTGAAATCGCTCGGCGCCTTGTCCTTGGCGAGACCGACCTCGCCAAGGATCGCGTCGACGGCGCCTTTGCGCAGCGTGCGTCCGGGCAGGTCGACGCCGGACAGGCGCGTGTGGGCGCTGAACGGCATCACCCGCGCCTGCGGCTGGTCGGCCGGCGCCTCGAGCCCGTAGCGAGTCTTGGCCAGCGCGATGATCGACCGGCCCTCCGGCGTCTCGTCGGCGAGGCTCGCCAGCAACACCGCCTCGGCGAGTTGGCGTTCGTCGACCCCGGCGACGGCGACGAATTCGTCGGCCATGCGGTTGCCGAAGGTGATGGTGCCGGTCTTGTCGAGCAGCAGCGTGTCGACGTCGCCGGCCGCCTCGACCGCGCGGCCGGAGGTGGCGATGACGTTGAAGCGGATCAGCCGATCCATGCCGGCGATGCCGATTGCCGACAACAGGCCGCCGATCGTCGTCGGGATCAGGCAGACGAGCAGCGCGATCAGCACCGTCGCCGACAGGGTCGTGCCGGAATAGACGCCGAGCGGCCACAAGGTGATGCAGACGATGAGAAAGATCAGCGTCAGGCCGGAGAGCAGGATCGACAGCGCCAGTTCATTGGGCGTCTTCTGCCGCTCGGCGCCCTCGACCAGCGCGATCATCCGGTCGATGAAGGTCGAGCCGGCGGCGGCGGTGACGCGCACCTTGATCCAGTCGGAGAGAACCGTCGTGCCGCCGGTCACCGCCGAGCGGTCGCCGCCCGCTTCGCGGATCACCGGCGCGGACTCGCCAGTGATTGCCGACTCGTTGACCGACGCGAGGCCTTCGATGATCTCGCCATCGCCGGGGATCATCTCGCCCGCCTCGACCAGCACCACGTCGCCGACCCTCAGGTCGAGCGCGTTGACCCCCTCATAGATTCCCTTGAGGTTCTCCGGATCGAGGTAACGCTTGGCGCGCGCGTCGCTGCGGCTCTTGCGCAGCGTGTCGGCCTGCGCCTTGCCGCGTCCCTCCGCCACCGCCTCGGCGAAATTGGCGAACAGCACGGTGAACCACAGCCAGAAGGCGATTTGGCCGGAGAACAGCGGCGAAGTTTCGCCGGCGAGGCAGTCGCGAATGAAGAAGCCGGTGACGACCAGCGACACCGCCTCGGTGACGAAGATCACCGGGTTTCTCGCCAGCTTGCGCGGGTCGAGCTTGCGCAGCGCGCCGACCGCCGCCGGTCCGACGATCTTCGGATCGAACAACCCCCGAGGCTTTACCTTGGACATGGAGGACTCCGATGGAGGCGGGCGTTCAGAAAGTCTTGCCGCCGAGCATGAGGAAGTGCTCGACGACCGGCCCGAGGGCGAGCGCCGGGAAATATTGCAGCAGGTAGAGGATGACGATGACGCCGATGAGCAGTCCGACGAACAGCGGCCCGGTGGTCGGGAACGTGCCGGCCGACGGCGGCGCCTTCTTCTTTGCGGCGAGGCCGCCGGCGAGCGCCAGGACCGGGATCACATATGCGAAGCGTCCGACCAGCATGGCCACGCCGAGCGTCGTGTTGAACCACGGCGTGTCGCCATTCAAGCCCGCAAAAGCGGAGCCGTTGTTGGCGTTGGCCGAAGCGTAGGCGTAGAGGATCTCGGACAGGCCGTGCGGGCCGGAGTTGCCGAGGCTATCGAGCCCGGTCTGCAGCATCACCGACGCCGCCGAGAAGCCGAGCACCGACAGCGGGTAGATCAGCACCGCGAACATCGCCAACTTCATCTCGCGCGCTTCGATCTTCTTGCCGAGATATTCCGGCGTGCGGCCGACCATCAGCCCGGCGATGAACACGGCGATCACCGCCAGCACCAGGAAACCGTAGAGCCCCGCGCCGACGCCGCCCGGCCAGATGCAGCCGGCGAGCAGGTTGAACATCGGCACCAGGCCGCCGAGTGGGGTCAACGAATCGTGCATCGTGTTGACGGCGCCGGTCGAGGTGCCCGAGGTCGCGGTGGCGAACAGCGCGCTCATCGCCTGGCCGAAGCGCAATTCCTTGCCTTCGAGATTGCCGCCGGCGGGGTCGACGCCGAGCGCGGTCAGAATGGGATTGCCGGCGGTCTCGGCCCAGTAGACGACGCCGACGCCGACCACCAGCAGGATCCCCATCGCGGCCAGGATCGCCCGCCCCTGGCGGAAATCGCCGACGGCGCGGCCGAACGCGACGACGGAAGCGATCGGCACCAGCAGCAGCGACCAGATCTCCAGCATGTTGGTCCAGGCGTTCGGGTTCTCGAACGGGTGGGCCGAATTGGCGTTGAGGAAGCCGCCGCCGTTGGTGCCGAGTTCCTTGATCGCCTCCTGGCTCGCCATCGGCCCGAAGGCGATCGTCTGCTTGGCGCCTTCAAGCGTCGAGACGTCGATCGAGCCGGCGAGCGTCTGCGGAACGCCGAGGGCGACCATGACCAGCGCGACGACGATCGACAGCGGCAGCAGGACGTAGAGGACGACGCGGGTCATGTCGACCCAGAAATTGCCGACCGTCGTCGATGTCGAGCGCGCGAAGGCGCGCACCAGCGCGAAGGCCATGGCGAGACCGGTCGCGGCGGAAAGGAAATTGTGGACGGTGAGGCCGAGCATCTGGGTCAGATGGCTCATCGTCTGCTCGCCGGCGTAGTTCTGCCAGTTGGTGTTGGTGATGAAGCTGATCGAGGTGTTGAAGGCGAGGTCGGCCGGCACGCCCGGGAACTGCTGCGGATTGAGCGGCAAAACGCCCTGCAGCCGCTGCAACGCATAGAGCGACAGAAAGCCGACGATCGAGAAGGCGATCATCGCCATCGCGTAAGCGAGCCAGTTTTGCTCGCGCGCCTCGTCGACGCCGGCGAGACGGTAGAACAGGCGCTCGACCGGCCGCAGGACCGGCGTGAGGACGTTAGCCTCGCCGCCGTAGATCTTGACGATCAGACCACTCAACGGAATCGCTGCAATCAGCGTGAGCGCGAGGACGATCGCGATTTGCGACCAGCCGACGATGGTCATGGCTTCCCCTTCGGGCGTGAGGGCTCAGAATTTCTCGGGAAAGATCAGCGTGTAGAGCAGATAGGCGGCGAGGCAGAGCCCGACCGCGAGGCCGATGACGGGTTCGATCATCGTTTGCGCTCCTAAAGCCGATCGCAGGCGAAGGCGTAGACGCCCATCAGCGCGAAAAAGAGCAGTCCGACGACGACGTAGACGATGTCCGCCATGGCGCGGCGCCCCCATTGGATTAAGACGCGGGATAAGACGCGCCGTTCTTGGGGCGCAAGTCGGTAAGCGATCAATGCGGGAAGCCGGGTCAGGGCATAAGGAAATTATAAGGACCGTCACGTCCCGACGGCGTCGATCCTTACGGGTCCTTTGCAGCGGGCGGCGAACTTGCGAATGGCGTTCTTGCGCAAATTGCGGCTAGAAGGGGGTTGGCCGGACACCCGGCCCCGAGGCGCCGCTTTGATTACGTACCCATCGCCCGTCTCTCGCCGCGCGCTCGCGCCCCCTTCCGCAGCGCAAATCGTCTTGCGCGCCGCCTTCCTCGCCGCGACGGGCGTTCTTTTCGTCGCCTGGCTCGCCGCCGTCTGAGGCGAAGGCCGGCGCAAAGGGGGCGTTGCGGTCGCCGACCGGCCATGCGCTATAATGCCTTCGACTCTGAACGAAGCCCCAAATCCTTGGCCAACGACCGTAACCCCGAGCGCCGACCCGACCCGGACGCGCTATTGGCGCTCGCCGAGAAGGGCAAGCGCGGCAAATTGCTGGTGTTTCTCGGCGCCGCGCCTGGCGTCGGCAAGACCTACGCGATGCTGCAGCGCGCCCAGCTGCTGCATGAGGAAGGCGTCGACATCGTCATCGGCCTGGTTGAAACCCACTCACGCGCCGAAACGGAAGCGCTGACCCGCGACCTCGAAATCCTGCCGCGCAAGAAGGTGCGCTGGCAAGGCCGCGAGATCGAGGAGTTCGACCTCGACGGCGCGCTCGCCCGCCGGCCCAAGCTGATCATCGTCGACGAGCTTGCTCACACCAACGCGCCGGAGAGCCGCCACCCCAAGCGCTGGCAAGACGTCGAGGAACTGCTCGACGCGCGCATCGACGTCTGGACCGCGCTCAACATTCAGCACCTCGAGAGCCTCGCCGACGTCGTTTCGCGCATCACCGGCGTCGTCGTGCGCGAGACCGTTCCCGACATCGTGCTGCGCGACGCCGACGACATCGTGCTGGTCGACATCACGTCGGAAGACCTGATCCAGCGGCTGAAGGACGGCAAGGTCTATCTGGCGGACACGGCGCGGCTCGCCCAACAGAAATTCTTCACCCTGCGCAATCTGACCGCGCTGCGCGAAATCGCGCTGCGCCGCACGGCGGCGCGGGTCGACGACCAGATGGTCGAACAGCTGCGCCAAGGAGCGATCGGCGGCCCGTGGGAGACGAGCGAGCGCCTGCTGGTCTGCGTTGGCCCGGACGCGCTGTCGATGGATGTGGTGCGCGCGGCGAGCCGGCTCGCCACCGGCCTCAATGCGAGCTGGGTGGCGGCGACGGTCGACCAACCGAGCGGCGACGCCGGCGGCGGCGGAGTCGACGCGGCGCTGCGACTGGCGCAGAGCCTGGGGGCGGAGACGACCCGGCTGGTCGGCCACGACATGCCGGCCGAGATCCTGGGTTACGCCGAGCGCGAGAACATCACTCAGATCGTCGTCGGCCGCTCGAAGGCGGGCTTCCTCGGCCGCCTCGCCGGCCGCTCGCTCTCCGACGCCTTCGCGCACCGAGCGAGCCTTGTCGGCGTGCATATTGTCACCAGCGACAAGCCGCGCGAGGCGCAGCACGGGCGCCGCTTCGCCGCCGCGCTCGACAAGGACTTGCCGATCGGCGCGCTCGCCGCGGCCGGCTCGGTCGCCGTCGCGGTCGGCGTCGGCGAGGCGCTCGACCGCTGGCTGCGCCTGCCCAACCTGTCGATGATCTTCCTCATCGCGGTGCTGATCTCCGCGGCGCGTTTCGGCGTGCGCGCGGCGATCGTCGCGGCGGTGCTGTCGTTCTTCGCATACGATTTCTTCTTCGTCTCGCCCCACTATCAATTCAACATCGCCCAGCCTCAGGAGTTTTTCGCCCTCTCGATCTTCCTCGCGGTGGCGAGCCTGGTCGGCTGGCTCGCCGGCCGGGCGCGCGACCAGGAGCGGCTGGCGCGCGCCAGCGCCCAGGCGACGCGCTCGCTGTTCGAGTTCTCGCGCAAGCTGTCTGGCGCCGCGACGCTCGACGACATCCTCGACACGACCACCGTCTACGCCCAGAAGACGCTGGCGGCGCGCAGTGTCGTCATGCTGTTGCCCGAGGACGGCGAGCTCGCGTTGAGCGCCGCCTGGCCGCCGGTCGACGAACTCGACCCCGGCGAAAACGGCGCCGCGCGCTGGGCCTTCGACAAGAGCGAGCCGGCAGGCTGGAAGACCGGCACGCTGCCCAACGTGCGCTTCCAATTCCGTCCGCTGGTCACCTCGCGCGGCGTGCTCGGCGTCTGCGGCCTTGAGCCGTCCGACCGAGACGCGCCGATCTCGCCGACGCTCGAGCACGCGGTCAACCTCATTCTCGAGCAGGCGGCGATCGCTATCGATCGCGCGTTGCTGGTCAAGGACTCGGTGCGCACGGTCGCGCTGGAGGAAAACGAGAAGCTGCGCGGCACGTTGCTCGCCTCGCTGTCGCACGACCTGCGCACGCCGCTGGCGACGATCACCGGCGCGGTGACGACGCTGCGCAGGTTTGGCGACGGCATGGCGCCCGCGCAGCGCGCCGACCTGCTCGCTTCGATCGAGGAGGAGAGCGCGCGGCTGACCCGCTTCATCGCCAATCTGCTCGACATGTCGCGGATCGAAGCCGGCGCGCTCAAGCCCAAACAGGACCTCGTCGACGTCGCCGAGGTCGTCCGCGCGGCGATCGAGCGGGCGGGCAAGGTCTTCCCCGGCCAGCCGATCATGACCAGCCTGGCGCGCGACTTGCCCTATTTGCGCTGCGACGCCAATCTGCTCGAGCAAGTGCTGTTCAACCTGCTCGACAACGCGCAAAAATACGGCGGCGGCGGGCGGGTCAGCGTCCATGCGCGGCGAGACGGCGCCAAAGTGCTGGTCTCGGTCACCGACGAGGGCCCCGGCATCAAACCGACCGACCTCGAGCGCGTGTTCGAGAAGTTTTATCGCGGCGGCCGCGCTGACGGGCGACGCGCCGGCACCGGCCTCGGCCTGTCGATCAGCCGCGGCTTGGTCGAGGCGATGGGCGGCAAAATCTGGGCCGAAAGCCCGGCGGTCAAACGGCGCGGCGCGCGCATCGTCGTTTCGATGCCGGCGGTGGAGGGGCGTGAAATCGCCAAGGCGGCCTCATGAACGGCATGCGCGTCCTGATCGTCGACGACGAGCCGCAGATCCTGCGATTCCTCAAGCCGGCGCTGGAAGCCTCGGGCTATCAAGTGCTGCACGCCGCCTCCGGCCACGAGGCGCTGCGGCTGATCGCCAATTCCGCGCCGGATCTGATTGTCCTCGACCTCGGCCTGCCCGACATGGACGGCAAGGACGTGATCGAGCGCGCGCGCAGCTTCGCCGCCGCGCCGATCGTCGTGCTCTCCGCGCGCGACCGCGAGGCGGAAAAGATCGCCGCGCTCGACCTCGGCGCCGACGATTACGTCGAGAAGCCGTTCGCGATCGGCGAGTTGCTCGCGCGTCTGCGCGCCGCCATGCGCCACGCGCGGACGGGAGCGGCGCCGAAGACGCGCGTCGCGGTCGACGGCCTGACGATCGACATGGAGAAGCGGCTGGTGACCCGCGACGGCGCCGCGATCAAACTGACGCCGCGGGAATACGACCTGCTGTGCGCGCTCGCCGTCAATCCCGGCCGGGTGATGACCCACGGCCAGATCCTCACCGCCGTCTGGGGCCCGGCGCACAAGGACGACACACAGTATTTGCGCGTGTTCGTCGGCCAGTTGCGCGCCAAAATCGAGCGCGACCCGGCTCAGCCGACCATCATCCGCACTGAATCCGGCGTCGGCTACCGGTTTGCCGAGAGCGCATAGACGCTGGCCGCCGCGGCCGCCGGCGTCCGCTGCGCGCCCGTTTCACGCCGCCCCACGCGGCGACCGCCGGCGCGGGCCCACGGCCTGGTCTGCGACTTCGGATCGGCTCACGTCGACCGGCCCTCCCATCCTCCGCCGAGCGCCGACCGGGACCTCTTCACGATCCCGGTCGATTCGCCAATCGTCACCGGTCGGTCGACGCCGCCTCGACGGCCAGCCCAATCGGGCAGGAAACGCCGGTTCCGCCGAGGCCGCAATAGCCGCCGGGATTCTTGGCGAGGTACTGCTGGTGGTAATCCTCGGCGAAGTAGAACGGCCCCGCCTCGGCGATCTCGGTGGTGATCTGCCGGTAGCCCTTGGCCTTCAGCGCCGCGCCGAACGTCTCGGCCGACCGGCGCGCCGCCTCGGCCTGCGCAGGCGTCGTCGCGTAGATCGCCGAGCGGTACTGCGTGCCGACGTCGGCGCCCTGGCGCATGCCCTGGGTCGGATCGTGGTTCTCCCAGAAGAGCTTGAGCAGCGCCTCGTAGGCGATCTTAGCCGGATCGTAGGCGACCAGCACAACCTCGGCGTGACCGGTGCGGCCCGAGCAGACCTCCTCGTAGGTCGGATTGGGGGTGAAGCCGCCGCTGTAACCGACGGCGGTCGCCCACACGCCCTCGCCGGCCTGCCAGAACTTGCGCTCGGCGCCCCAGAAGCAGCCCATGCCGAAGACCGCCGTCTCGATCCCGGCTGGATAGGGCGGCGCCAGCTTGCGGTGGTTGACGAAATGCTCGCGCGCCGTGGCGATCGGCTGCGCCCGGCCCGGCAGGGCTTCGGCGGAAGAAACGGGGCGGGTCTTGGCGGACAAGAAGCTCAGCATGGTCGGCTCCCTTATTGCGATGTCGACCGTCATTCGCGCTGTCGCGAGCGCTTGTTACTCAGCGGATCCGCGGTCGCGCCGCGTCGCGGCCGGCGGGTCTGCGGGCGAGATAGAACAGCCCGGCCCCGAGCACAGCCAGATCGAGGGTCGCGGGCGCATAGAGCGCGTTGACCACCACCAGGTCCCACAGCGCCGGCGCCTTCCTGACCACATAGTCGTGCATCAGCGCGAATTTGGCCGGGAAAGCGTAGGCGAGCGCCGTCCCCATCGAGGACAGCTCGATCTTCTGGTCGGCGAGCGACCGCGCGCCGTCGATCACCGCGGCGGCGAAGGCGCCGGCAAGCAGAATCAGCCCAATCAGACGAAGCGCGAACCGGATCAAACCGCCTCTCCTCTGCCGATGAGCGGCGCCGGTGTTAACCTAAAGCGCGCCGCGCTGTCCACGTCGCGCGAATTGTCGCGAGGCGCTCGACTTGCGCTTGCCGCGCACGGGGTGATATGCGCCGGACCGCGCGCCGACGGCGCGGCATGGAGGGGTGGCCGAGCGGTCGAAGGCGCACGCCTGGAAAGTGTGTATACGGGAAACCGTATCGCGGGTTCGAATCCCGCCCCCTCCGCCAACAGCGCTATTAAATCATTGAAATAACTGACTTAAGTACTGAACATTCGACCCTGCGCTCAATCCCGCACGCAACGCGCCGTCGCATGTCATTGGACTCTGCCGGATCGAAGCCAGCCGACCAGCGCGACGCGTGGGACCGATGCGGGACGTTCCGGGGAGATCGGCCGCGAGCGGTGACGCGTGCGCTGGCGAATCGCTAGGCGAGCGACCCTGGCGACAATCTTCGCGTCGTGCGCCGCCGCAGGATCGGCGGCCGGCGTTGATTCTCACTAGATTGGATGCAATCGAGACGCGGGATCAGCCTTTGCCGCAGCGACTCGGCGCGGCATCGATGCGTTGGACTATTCGATATAGTCGCCCGCCCGTCGGGGCTCATAAGGGGCTTCCAGCGCCGCAACTTCCTCGTCGCTCAGCTTGAGGGCGAGCGCGGCTACAGCGTCGGTCAGATGATGCGGCTTCGAGGCGCCGACAATCGGAGCTGTGACCCCCTTCTTTTGAAGAAGCCAAGCGAGCGCCACTTGCGCTCGCGCGACGCCTCGCGCTCCGGCAATTTGGCCGACCACATCGACGACGCCGCGGTCGCTGTCCCGATAGAGCGTTTTGCCGAACTCGTCGGTTTCCTGGCGGTAGGTCGCTTCATCCCATGAGCGCGCGAGCCGACCGCGGGCCAACGGGCTCCACGGCATGACGGCGACGCCGAGATCCCGGCACAAAGGCAGCATCTCGCGCTCTTCTTCGCGATAGAGCAGGTTTAGGTGATCCTGCATGCTGACAAACTCGGTCCAGCCGTTCAGGCGCGACGTGTAGATGGCCTTGGAAAACCGCCACGCCGGCAAGTTGGACGCCCCGATGTATCGCGCCTTCCCGGCCTTCACGACATCATGCAGGGCCTCGAGCGTCTCCTCGATTGGCGTGCCAATGTCCCAACGATGGATCTGGTACAGATCGACATAGTCGGCGCCAAGGCGGGCCAGGCTCGCATCGATCTCCGCAAGGACGGCCTTTTTTGACAGGCCGGCGCCATTGGGCCCGGGCCGCATTCTGCCCCAGACCTTGGTCGCCAGCACGATCTCGTCGCGCCTGGCGAAGTCCTTAAGCGCGCGCCCCACGATCTCCTCTGACGTTCCGTCTGAGTAAATGTTGGCGGTGTCGAAGAAGGTGAAGCCGAGTTCCAACGCTTGCTTGATGAGCGGTCGGCTCACGTCCTCTCTCAGCGTCCAGGCGTGAGCGCCTCGGTCCGGCTCGCCAAAGCTCATGCACCCCAGGCACAACCTGGAGACCTCCAGGCCGGTCGATCCAAACTTGCCGTATTCCATGATAACGATAACCTCATCAGCCAGCGGCGGGAGACGGCGCCGTGTCCTCACCGGCGCAGGCCGCCCGCTCCTCGAAGCCTGCCAGCGTGCGGCGCGCAGGCGGCGCCCGCTCGCCTGCTACGACCCGAACGTCATCCCTCAGCGCGCCACGATTTTCTCGCGGCGGCACGGATCCTTGGCATTGATTCGCTAGTCTCATTCTATCCGCAATCTCCGCCGAGCACGCGCCAATCTATCGCCCGCCAAGGAACGGGTGTCGGCCGAGATCTTGCGCGTTCTGAAACCGGGCGGCGAGCTGTTCTTTTCCGACGTGTTCGCCGACCGGAGGCTGCCGCCCGCCGTGCGCGACGATCCCGTGTTGCCAGGGGAATGTCTCGGAGGCGCGCTCTATGTCGAGGACTTCCGGCGGCTGCTGCGGGCCGTCGGCTGCCCCGATTTTCGCGTCATGGCGAAAAGCCGGATCACGATCGGCGACGCCGCCGTGGAAGCCAAGGTCGGCGCCGCCACGTTCTGGTCGATGACGATCCGAGCGTTCAAGATCGCGTCGCTCGAGGATCTTTGCGAAGACTATGGCCAGGTCGCGACCTATCGCGGCGCGATCCCCGACCATCCTCGCCGGTTCGTCCTCGACGATCGCCGCACCCTGATCGCGGGCAAACCCTTGCTCGTCTGCGGCAACACCGCCACGATGCTCGGCGAAACGCGATTCGCCCGGCATTTCAAGATCGACGGCGACCGGTCCGTTCACTTCGGCGGATTCGACTGCTCGTCGCCGAAGGCGGCGGCCGACGCCGGCGCATGCGGCGGCGAATGCCGCCGAACGGGCGCAGTCTGACGCAGGCGTGCGGTTTGTGCGTCCCCCGCGCTGGGCCGATCACCGAGGCTTGCGCCTGAATGATCGCGAGGGCCGTCACCCGAGACCGGCGCCGGTGCGCGAAACCGTTCCCGTGCGCGCAAGTCGAATGGACAATGGCGGTCGAAGTTCTATTGTGACGCCCAGCGCCGCCCGCGCATTTGCGCGACTTTGCGGAACTTCGAGGGAGCGAAGCCGATGAAGATTTCAGCCCGCAACGTGCTGTCGGGAAAAGTCATCGCCGTCACCAAGGGCGCGACCACCGCGCATGTGAAGATCGAAATCGCCGCCGGCGCCGTCGTCACCGCTTCGATCACCAACGAAGCCGTCGACGAACTCGGTCTCGCCGTCGGCAAGAAGGCGAGCGCCGTGATCAAGGCTTCCGACGTCATGGTCGCCGTCGACTGACGCCGTTCGGCCGTTCCTCCGCCAGGCGAGGCGGCGAATTGCGCGCCTATCCGCCGCAAGCGCGCGGATCTTGTCGCTCGCGTCGTTTGCGCCTACCAATGCGTCAGAGGGGGACTACAGTGATGAAGAGCGCCGCCTGCTTTGGCCGAATCGCGTGGTCGGCAGTTTTCGTCGCAGGTTCGGCCTTCGTCGCGCCAGCTTTCGCCGCCGACGCCGGCGCGGCAAGCGCCTATTCGCCGTGGGCGGGATTCTACGCCGGCGTCGTCTACGGCGCCGGCGCCAGCACCGCGAATTCGAGCCAGACGGCCTCGCGCAGCGTGACGGGATGGGGACAGACCTCCGGCGCGCTGGCCGGCTACGACTTCCAGACCGGCCGTTACGTCTACGGAGCCGAAGGCGAACTCAGTTTTCACCTCCTGCGCCCTGACGACACCGGCGTTCCAGGCGCCCTTTCAGCGCATGTGGTCGACACGCCGGTGACCGAGCGTCTGCGCCTCCGGCTCGGTTACGACTCCGGAGCGTTTCTCCCCTACGTCGCTGTCGGCGTCGCCGCGGCGCGAATCTATGAAGCCGGCGACGCGTGGCCAGCCGTTCAATACGGACAGACCCGCCAGGCCACGGGCCTGTCGGTCGGCGCCGGCCTCGAGTGGCGCTTCGCCGCGCCGATCCTCGGGCCGCTGGTCGTCCGCGGCGAATATGTTCTCGACGCTTATCCGCGCCAATCCTATGCCGTGTTTCCTGGGCAGCAACCGATCCGCACCAGCGCCGTCGAACAGTTCGTCCGCGTCGGCCTGATCGACTACGTCGACCCGTCGTGGCGACCGACTGCCGATTCCGGCACATTCGACTGGTCGGGCGCCTACGGCGGCGTCCTGGCCGGCGCGATGTGGGCCCAGCCGCACACGTCGCTCGGCGCTGCGACCACCAGCAATTCGGCGGCGGGCCAGGTTGCAGGCGTGTTCACCGGGCGCAACTTCTTGTTCGGCCCTTGGATGGTTGGCTGGGAGGGCGCCGTCGAGGCGACCAACGTCACAGGCACGGGTCCGCAGCCGACCAGCGCGCCGATGGACGCCGTCCGCTATCGCAACTATTTCGAGACCGACGCGCGGCTGCGCGCCGGATACGCGGTCGGACGGTTCCTGCCCTATGTTACGGCGGGGCTAGACTATGGCCGCAGCGAACAAACCGATCTCGCCACCGGCTCCTACCGTGGACGGATCTGGAGCGACAGCGTCGCCGCCGGCGCCGGCCTCGAATACGCCTTCGACGATCGCTGGACGGCGCGGCTCGAATACCTCTACGCGTGGTCGTACGACAGCAATTCGACCGAGCTCGACACTCTGGCGCTAGAGCAGACCCGGCCGGCTCAGACGCTGCGCGCCGGGCTCGCGTATTATTTCCACTGACGGGATAGGGGCCGAGACCGAAGTTCGCGCCGATGGCCTCGACGTAGCGATTCTCGAGGCCGACGCCGACGTTGGAGCGACGCTCGACGTCCAAAACGGCGGCGAGCGCCGGCAAACTCGGCTGCCCAAGACTTCCATCTTTAGACTATCGGTTGCCGCCGTCGAACCCTTCTTCGAGACGTGTGTCACGAAGGATTCCGGCGCTTTTCCGCCGGCGACGCCGCTCGGCAAGGACAAGGCGCGCCGCTCCCGGATCGCGGCCCATGCCGTTACAACGCTCGCCGCACTGCGGAGCCCGATCACGAAAAAGCCAGCCGCCGTATCGACAGCGCGAGCAATTGCGTTAGATTTAGCGCGGCTGTGGGAGATTCGATCGGTGTCGAAATTTGTATTGCCTTTGGCGCTGGCGCTGGGCGCGTCGACCTTGGCTCAGGCGGCCGATCTTCCGCTGCCGGACAACCCATCCACCCCAGCTGTTTCCACCCCGCTTTACGATCCGACCAAATTCGAAATCCGCGGCGCGTTTTTCGCTTCACCCTTTGGCGTCGAACAAGGCACGACCGACGCCAGCGCCGCGCTGATATTCCCGAAGGTCTTCAGACTTCCGGGTTGGCAGGACTTGCTCGTTCCGAGGCTCCGCATCGGCGGCGTGGCGAATTTCGGCGACAGGACGAGCTACGCCTACGCGGACGGTCTGTGGACTCTCAATGTCGACAGAGCCTTCGCCGAGGTGTTTTTCGGCGGCCTCGTGCACGACGGACCGCTGCAAAATCATGTCGACAACGACGCCACCGCTCTGGGTTGCCGCGAGCTGTACCACCTGGGCGCTGACTTGGGTTATCGCTTCGATCAGCATTGGAGCGTCATCGCCACATTCGAGCACGGCTCCAACGGCGAACCGGTCCTGTCCAATTGCCCGCAAAACAGAGGCCTCAACGTAGCCGGCGTCGCTCTCGGCTATTCCTTTTAGGACGCCGACGTCGTTCCAGCCAGCATAGGGTTTTCCGGTGGTCGCCGCGGCGCCCGGTGGGTGGCGACGAACGCCTCCATCCCGGCGACAACGGCAGCCTTGACCGCATCGCGACGATCACTGGACGGCGCGATCGCTTCGAGCGGGCCGAAGACGAAGCCGAACGGGCCGCCGCGTTTCCCCCCGCGCTCCGTCCAATAATCGTCGTAGCGCGAGAATTTCGCCTTGTCCTGCAGTCGACGCAGCACATGATTGGCGTCACAGATCGCGTGCAGGAGGTTGAAGCCGAGCGCCCGCCCCATTGCGCGGGCGGCGAGCAGCGCCGCGTCCTTCGGGCGAAGGCCGTGAAGATCGCGCGTCGCGTCGATGACGTCGCGCTTGAAAATGCCGGCTGGACCCTGGAGGCCGCCGACGACGATCGCCGGCTCTCCGTCGACCCGCGCGAAGCACAGCGACAAGCGACACAGTTCGCGGCCGGTCGGCCGCTTGGCGACGACGATCGCCAACTCACCCTCGCGCTGCATATAGACGACATTGGCGGCGATGACGAAGATGTCGTATTCGCCGCCGCGCCGCCCGCTGAGGCCGACGACAGGCAGCGGCGCCTCGGCGCACAAGCTGGCGAGAAAGTCGCGCGAGAACAGCGCACGGAGCCAACGATAGTGCTCCAACAGCAGCGCCAGACGCTGGCGCGGCCAATAGGCGCGGTGCACATAACGTCGCACCGGCTTGGCGAGCACGCGGATCGGCGGCGACGCGGCGGCGACGTCGCGATAGAAGGCGCGGATGTAGCGGCGCCAGCGCATCGACGACACGGGCGCGAGCAGCGAGCGCAGCAGATAATTGCGAAACGCTTTCCGGGCTTTCGGTGGCGCGCCGGACGCGGCGCCCGGCGTCGGTTTCAATTTGATCATAAATCGGAAGTCGCAGATTGCGCGGCGCTCGCGTCGTAACGCTTCGTCACGATTGACAATCGACGGCGCTGCTCACTACGTCAAGCCGACGCCGCGCCGCGTTTCGGCGACGGATGCGGGCTATAAGGGGCTATTCCACTTGGGCGCGCGCGACGAAGCCGCCGCTTGGCGCATTTTGCAAGTCTTGCCGCGCGGGATGCGTTACACGCAGAGCGCTGCGACCTCGATTGATCTCTATGTCAGCGAAATGGCGGCGCACAGCCGCTTTCGCGTCGAGGTGATGGCCGAGTCGAGCGATCGGCCGCTGCCGGCGGCCGCGGTGCACGCCCTGCCGCGGTTCGCCTTCGCCGAGACACAACGGCGGTCGCGGCGCGTCGCCGCGGTGGTGGAATCGCTTCGCCCTGCGGCGGTGGTGGTGCAGCAGCATCTGCCTTCGGCCGCGGCGCTGCGCGCGCGCATCGCCGCGCCGATTATTCTACAGAAGCACAATTTCCTGCGCGTCTCGCGCAGCGTCAGCTGGCTGCGCGACGCCTCGCATTGGCGTCGGGCCCGCCAGTTGAACGCCCTGGCCGGGATCACCTTCGTCAGCCGAGCCATCCTCGCCGAATTCGAACGCGATTGGCCTGAGGTGACGATCCCGCGGCGCGTCGTCGCCAACGGCTTCGACGCCGCGGCTTGGCGGCCCCAATTGGCGCGCGAGCGGACCGTGCTCACAGTCGGCCGCGCGACGCCGGAGAAGGGTCTGCTCGAGACGGCGCGCGCGCTTGCCGCAATCCTGCCGCGTCACCCCGACTGGACGGCGACCTTCGTTGTTTCCGAGCCCGGCCGCTTTCCCGACTATTTCGCCGCGATTGGCGCGGCGCTGGCGCCGCTCGGACCGCGGGCGCGCCTGCTCGTCGGCATTCCTTACGATCAGGTCAAGGCGCTCAACGAACGGTCGGCGATCGCGATCGCGCCATCGGTCTGGCGCGAACCGTTCGGCCGCACCTGCCTCGAGGCGCACGCCGGCGGCGCTGCGGTGGTTTCCTCCGGCAGCGGGGGCTTGCGTGAGATCAGCGGCGAGACGGCGCTCTATCTCCCGGCCGTCGAGCCGGGGCGAATCGCCGAGGCGGTGGAAGCGCTGATCGTCCAGCAGCCGCTGCGGGAGCGACTCGCGGCTGAAGGGCGCGCGCGGGTCGAGCGGCTGTTCGACATTCGCCGCGTCGCCGCTGAACTCGACGATTTCTGCGCCGAAGCGATTGAACGCGCGCGTCAACCCCGCGGCGCGACCGCCGCCTGAGCGAGTCAGCCCGCCGCCGAAACGAGCGCGGTCTCGCGCGCAAATTGCGTCTGGTGCAGGTGGTAATAGGCTCCGCGCCGCGCCATCAGCGCCTCGTGGCGGCCATATTCTGCGACTTGGCCGTTCTCAATGACGCAAATGCGGTCGGCGTTGAGCACGGTCGTCAGCCGGTGGGCGATGACCAGCGTCGTGCGCCCGGCGCACAGGATCTTCAGCGCCTCCTGCACCGCGCGCTCGGATTCGGAATCGAGCGACGAGGTCGCTTCGTCGAGGAGGATGACCGGCGCGTCCTTGAGGAACGCGCGGGCG
>Ga0181516_10001595_pt1 | contig 17165 bp, 10 predicted proteins | sample PEATcosm2014_Bin_25_FD_121104 | JGI IMG/M metagenome (GOLD analysis project Ga0181516, IMG submission 121104) | Peatland microbial communities from MTU Mesocosm Facility, Houghton, MI, USA - PEATcosm2014_Bin01_10_metaG | ecosystem: Environmental > Terrestrial > Soil > Wetlands > Peat | place... | reverse complement strand
GTTAGCAATAAGGCCTGCCCTTTGTTAAAGAAGGGCCGCAGCTAAAGAATCTCTGGCGACTGTTTACCAAAAACACAGCTCCCTGCAAACTCGCAAGAGGACGTATAGGGGGTGACGCCTGACCGATGCGAGAAGGTCAAGCTTGGGGGTGAACGTAGCAATACGTCTGCTCACTGAGTCAAGCCCTCGTCAATGTCAGCGATAACTATAATCGTTCTAAGGTAGCGCAATTCCTTTTCGGGTAAGTTCCGAAGCGCACGAAAGGCGTAACGACCGGAGAACTGTCTCAACGATGAGCTCGGTGAAAATGCAATTCCCGTGAAGATGCGGGATACCTGCAGCGGGACGAAAAGACCCCGGAAGCTTTACTGCAGCTTGGTATTGATTTTAGAGTTCTACTACGTAGCGTAGTGGTGAGGATTTGAAGCACCGCTCTCGGGCGATGTGGATCCGACAATGAAACAGCCATTTTTAGAACTTTAACGTCTAACCGGTATAGAACCCCAAGGGGAAGCTATATCGGGACAGTGCTTGGTAGGCAGTTTAAATGGGGCGTTTTCCTCCAAAAGAGTAACGGAGGAGTTTATTAAGGTCAGCTTAGCCCGGATGGAAATCGGGCAGGACGTGCAAACGCAAAAGCTGGCTTGACTGCGAGTCATACAAGACGAGCAGGTGCGAAAGCAGAAGTTAGTGACCCGACGGCTATATTTGACGTAATTTATTATGTTGAATTCTTAATAGGAAGGCCGGAGATACCGGATAAAAGCTACTCCGGGGATAACAGGCTAGTATTGTCCGAGCGTCCCTAGCGACGACAATGCTCGGCACCTCGATGTCGGCTCGCCACAGCGCGGGGGTGTAGAAGCTCCCAAGCGTTTGGCTGTTCGCCAATTAAAGTGGCACGTGAGCTGGGTTCAGACCGTCGTGAGACAGGTCGGTCTCTATCTGCTGCAGGCGTTTAATACTTGAGGGGAGTTGGCCTTAGTACGAGAGGACTGGGCTGAACATACCTCTGGTCTACCGGCTTTGCCACCAGGTGAATTGCCGGGTAGCTATGTATGGAAGGGATAAGCGCTGAAAGCATCTAAGCGCGAAGCCTACCCCAAGATTAGGTATGCGTGGTTTCGTCGCAGACTACGACGTTGATAGGCTCTAGGTGTAAGGCTAGCAATAGTTTTAGCCAAGGAGTACTAATAACCCGCCAACCATCCCAATGCTGACTTGCATTAGCTAATCTCAACAACACATCAAAAAGCTAAACGGCTTTTTGATGTCGGTGCTTAATTCGGGCGTGCCCCACCTCTTCCCATTCCGAACAGAGAAGTGAAAGCGTCCCAATCCGATGATACTCAATTTTTTGGGGAAAGTAGGATGTGCCGACATCAAAGTGCCGTTTTTTAGTTCTTAAAAAAGAAACCACTAAGCGATCCTGTAAAGAAATATTTTCCAGTTGCCATGGATGGGAATGACCTGCTCCGGCTTTAATGTCGGGAGGGGGAAGGTGTAGCACGCGATGCGCGTCCCCGGTTTCAGCTCTTTTAGAAATTTTGGTTCGAGTTTGGCCATTGTTTTTTCGGTAAGAAAACAAAAGACAACATCGGCATCGCTGATGTTTTGTGTAAAAAGATTTTCAAACTTCATTTTTGCCTGCGATCGGGAGAAGAATATTTTAACCTTTGCAATTAAATAGGGGAGGAGGTTGATCTCCGATCCCGTCGCTATCGCACCGAATCCCTTGTCGGCTACAATAAGGGAAGTCCCCGTTCCGGCACCGAGGTCATAAAATATTTCGCCTTTTTTGAGTGCCATTTCCGCCATTGCGCGCCGCATGATCTTCTTAGGGCTCGGAAAGAACGGCGCTGCGCTTTTCTGCGCGCGATACATCGAAAAAAATATCGCCACCGTCCCACCGACAAACAAGATCATAATCAGGAGGAGAAAGAGAATTATCATAAAGGTGAACAATAAAGGAATCATAAAGCTCGTTATCTCTGCATGAGCCCATTATAATTCTTTTCGCTTTTATCCTATAATACTCCTATGTCCACCCGTCGTGCGAAGCAGATCATCTATGGGGCGCTTTACCTTGTTATTTTGGTACTGATCTGCGCCGCCGTTTACGGCGTGTTCCGTCTTGTGGTCCCGGGAGTGCCCGTCGTGGCGCCCTGCACGAGCGACTGCATGCCGGTCGGCGCGGATTCGATCGCGACATCGACCCTCCAGACTTTCGTCACGAGTCCGGGACACTACACCTTTCTTGAGCAGATCGTGAACACGAATGCGGATTATGCCGCGGAATATTTCGACTATAGCATCGATTTTTATGACGCGTCGGGGACGGTCATCCAGTCCATTCCAGGGAGTTCGTTCATCTATGGCGACCAGACAAAATATTTGGTTGTTCCCAACCAGACCGTTGCCGACCCCGGCGTCGCCGTGGGTTTTTCGATAAGCGATGTCTATTGGGTGGCGAGCAGTACGCTCGGAGTTTCGCCGCAGTTCAATATACAGAATTTGCAAACGGGCATGACGTCCACGACGGTTTCGGTGAGCGGGCAGATTACGAACAGCACCATCGCCGCGTTCCAGTATGTTTTTGTGGACGTCGTTTTTAAAGGAGCCGACGGAGGTCCGGTGGGAGCTACACAGACCGAGCTCAATAATGTCGGTCCGGGCCAGACGGTAGATTTTTCCGCTTCCTATCCGGCGAACGCCGCCATCAATCCGGCGAACAGCGAACCGTTCGTGTACGGTATTAAGGGATAGCGCATCACAATGCTTGCACTTTTTTTGCCGGTAGGAATTCTGATCGGAGCGGGCCTCCTTGTACTCGCGGCTGTCTCCCTCCACTCGTTCGCGCTGCAAATCGTTTGGGTGGTGATCGGCGCGTGCATTGTACTCATATTCCTCCGCATTGACGCCCGCTCGGTGTTCAACTCCCGGTGGGTGGTGTGGGGACTCTACGGGTTCGCGCTGCTGCTCTTACTTGTCGCGCTCTTTGCGTCGCCCTTAGTACGCAACACGCACAGCTGGATCGTGCTTGGACCGTTCACACTCCAGCCGGTGGAGATCATGAAAGTCGCGCTCATTCTGCTCTATGCGAACTATTTTAGCCGCCGCCATATGGCGATCGCGCGCTGGAAGACCATCATCACCTCATTCTTTTTCTTCGTTATTCCCGCGGCGATTTCGGTCAAGCTTCCTGACCTCGGTTCCGCGGTAATCTTCTTCGGCATCTGGTTCGGGTTCTTATTACTCCTTGGCCTACCGCTCCGGCGGACGCTCGTCGCATTGCTTGTGCTGCTTCTTGCGGGCGGATTGATATGGACCTATGTGCTGAAGGGGTATCACCGCGCCCGCATTGTCGGTTTCCTCTTCCCGCAGCAGAACGCGCTGGGCATCAACTACAGCGTGACGCAATCGAAGATCGCGATCGGCGATGGCGGGCTGTTCGGGAGGGGGTTCGCGCAGGGGACGCAGACCCAGCTTGGGTTTTTATCCGAGCCGACGGAGGATTTTATCTTCGCCGCGGTCATAGAGGAGTGGGGATTACTGGGCGGCTTTGTGGTGTGCGCGGCGTTCATCTTTTTGATCTTACAGATCTTGCGCATCGGCATGCTGGCTGACGAGAACTTCGAGAAGTTCATCTGCCTCGGCACCGCCATAATGTTCGCGGTGCAGTTTATTCTCAACACCGGCTCGGCGACGGGGCTCACGCCGGTGGTGGGTGTTACTTTTCCCTTCCTTAGTTACGGCGGCTCAAGCATGTTGGCGAACAGCTTTATGCTCGCGATTATAAATTCAATAAGGAAACAATCCTGATCTTTCCATGTCCTCATTCCCGCTGAAGAGATCCCAGATCGTTGGCGCTGTGGTTATCATTGTCATCCTTATCGCAGGATTTTTCTTTTCCCACGAGCTTAGCGCCGTGAATGCTGCCAACATGGCAACAGTGGTGTTTGAGGTGAAGCAAGGCGAGGGATTTAGGGCGGTTGCGGACGACCTTTCCGCCGCCCGCCTCATCCGATCATCAAAAGCATTCGACCTCTTCGCGCTCATCGGCGGCCGCGGGCTTGCCCTTAAGCCCGGGCTTTATCGCCTGGATCCGGCGATGAGCACCGCTCAGATTCTTGATGTCCTTTCCAAGGGAGGCACCAACGAGGTTACCGTCACAATCCCCGAAGGGTCGAACATGTATGAGATCGACGCTATTCTCAGTTCGGCGCTCGTCATTCACCCCGGCGATCTTATCAACTTCCATGCGGACGGATCGCTCGAAGGGAAGCTTTTCCCGGACACCTACCAGTTCTCTATCGACAGCAACGCGAGTAGTGTGGTTCAGGAGTTCCTCACTGATTTCAATACTAAGGCGCTTCCGCTTTTGAACGCCGACCCTAAAGATGCCCAGCAAAACCTCATTTTGGCCTCGATCCTTGAAAAAGAAGTACCGGACGAGAGCGACCAGCAGATCGTCGCTGGCATTTTACTCAAACGCCTGGCGGCTGGAATACCCCTGGACGTCGATGCCACCGTTTGTTATGCCAAAATTATGGAAAATCCCACCTCGACTCCATTCTGCCCAGCCCTCACGGCCCTTGACTTCGAAATCGACTCACCCTATAATACCTATCTATACAGGGGTTTGCCCCCTGGTCCGATCGGAAATCCTGGAGTTTCCGCCATCATGGCGGCTCTCCACCCCGATCGTAGCCCTTATTGGTATTACTTGAGTGATCCCAAGACGGGGAAAACAATATTCGCCAAGACCCTTGACGAACAGAACCAAAATAGAGTTAAATACTTAGAAAGCAACTGAGTAACGGTATCCCTCGGAAACGAATCGGGAAGTGCCGTTTTTTGTGCGTTGGGCTCTTGACTTTTCCACCAAGGTCGACTAACACCATGAAATTTTATTTTAAAAACTCGTTTATAGAGTGACCGCAGCGATGAGCTTGCGGGTTTTGTTTATTTACTCCTCCTCACTATCAACGTCTAAATACTTTTAAACACTATGGCAAAATTTTCCTCAACCAAATCATTCGCAAAATCGAAACCGCTCATCCAGCCTTTCAATCTTAACGAGGCGCAGCTCAAATCCTACCAGTGGTTCCTTCAAAAAGGATTGAACGAACTCCTCGAAGAAATTTCCCCGATCCGCGATCATACTGGGAAAGAATTCGAGCTTTATTTTTCAGATTATCGCTTTGACGAACCGAAGTACGATGAGACGACTGCACGCTATAAAGAAGCGACCTACGAAGCGCCGCTTCGCTGCACTTTGCGCCTGCTCAACAATCGCACCGGCAAAGAGTTGAAGCAGGAAGTCTATTTCGGCGACTTCCCAATCATGACCGAGCACGGCACGTTTATCGTGAACGGCGTGGAGCGCGTGGTGGTGGCACAGCTCGTGCGTTCGCCGGGCGTCTACTTTACCTCCATACCGTATCGCGGTCGCCAGCTCTTTGGTGCAAAGATCATTCCCAACCGGGGCGCGTGGCTCGAATTCGAAACGGACATCGATGGCGTGATTAGCGTGAAGATCGATCGTCACCGCAAGGTGCCGGTGTCGGACCTGCTCCGCATTTTCGGCATGGACACCGAGAAGATAAAAGAAGTCTTCGCCGCGGAGGATAAGGGCCTTATCAAATTCATCGATGCCACGCTCAAAAAAGATGTGGCCAAGGATGCGGACGAATCGTACGTTGAGATCTATCGCCGCTTGCGCCCGGGCGATCCGGCGAGCGCTGAGACCGCGAAAAACCTTATCGCGGCGATGTTCGAGCGCGCCGATCGCTATGATCTTTCGGAGGTCGGCCGCTACAAAATGAACCAACGCCTTGAGCTTTCAAAAAAGCGCACGACGAAGCTTTTGGAGGCCGAGGACTTAATCGCCATTATTAAAGAAATTATTAAATTGAACAACGACCCGGATGCCGAGCCGGACGATATCGACCACTTGGGCAACCGCCGCTTGAAGGCGGTGGGCGAGCTCTTGCAGGGGCGTCTGCGCATCGGTCTTGCCCGTTTGCGCCGCATCATCCAGGACCGCATGTCAACAGAAGACAAGGATTCGCTGATGCCCGCACAACTCGTCAATTTCCGCCCGATCGCGGCGGTCATCAAGGAATTTTTCGCGTCGTCCCAGCTTTCACAATTTATGGACCAGGTAAACCCGCTCGCCGAATTGGAGCACAAGCGCCGCATTTCCGCGCTCGGTCCCGGAGGTCTTACGCGCGAGCGCGCGAGCTTCGAGGTGCGCGACGTGCACCGCTCGCACTACGGCCGCATCTGTCCGATCCAAACGCCGGAAGGTTCGAACATCGGTCTTATCAACTACCTTGCTAGCTACACCCGCATCAACGACTTCGGGTTCTTAGAGGCGCCGTATGCCAAAGTGACGGACGGCGTGGTAACAAACGAGATCGTCTGGTTCGATGCTTCCGAAGAGGAAAAGTTCAAGATCACCCACGCGGGCAGTCCGAAAGATGAGAAGGGCAGGTTGCTCGGCCCGACGCTCGAAGCGCGCATCAAAGGTGAGCCGGGGACGGTGACGCCGGCGGAGGTTGATTATATAGACGTTGCGCCGCATGAGTTTATTTCAGTCGCGACATCGCTTATCCCGTTCTTGCAGCACGATGACGCCAACCGCGCTCTGATGGGTTCGAACATGCAACGCCAGGCGGTGGTTTCGGTTCGTCCGGATGCGCCGTATGTTTCGACGGGACAGGAAGAGAAAGTTGCCTTGGATTCCGGCTATGTCATCACTGCCGATTCTGAAGGAGAGGTGCTTGAAGCCGACGGCAGCCATCTAAAAGTGAAATATGCGAAAGCGACGAAGACGTATGCCCTCGAAAAGTTCAAGCGTTCCAACCAATTCACCTGCATTTCGCAGAAGCCATTAGTGGTGAAGGGTGACAAGGTAAAAAAGGGGCAAATCTTGGTTGATGGGCCCTCGATCGAAAACGGTATTTTGGCGCTTGGCCAGAACCTACTCGTATCGTTTGTTTCGTGGGAAGGCGCGAACTTTGAGGACGCCATTATTCTTTCTGAACGTGTGGTTCAGCAGGATCGGTTCACGTCTATCCATATCGATGAATATTCCGCTGACGTGCGCGATACCAAGCTTGGCCCAGAAGTTACGACGTACGACATTCCGAACGTCTCCGAAGATAAACTGAAGAATCTCGACGAAGAGGGTATTGTCCGCATTGGCGCCGAAGTAAAAGCCGGCGACATTCAGGTAGGTAAGATCTCGCCGAAAGGCGAGTCGGAGCTGACTTCGGAAGAGCGCTTGCTCCGCGCCATTTTCGGCGACAAAGCGCGCGACGTGAAAGATACTTCGCTCACGCTTCCGCACGGTAAGATCGGCCGTGTGGTGAACGTGAAGATTTTTGATCGCGAGCGTGGCGACAAACTGGAGCCGGGCATCATTCGTCGTATTCAGGTGGAGATCGCGGAATTGCGCAAAGTGCAGGCGGGTGACAAACTCGCCGGTCGGCACGGCAACAAAGGTGTCATTTCGCAGGTCCGTGCCGTGGAAGATATGCCGTATTTGGAAGATGGAACGCCGGTAGATATTATCTTAAACCCATTGGGCGTTATCTCCCGTATGAACCTCGGGCAAATTTTGGAAACGCATCTTGGATGGGCGGCTTCGAAGCTGGGCTACCGCGCCATCACGCCGGGATTGGATTCGGCAACCGAAGCGGAGATCCGCGGTGAACTTGCGAAGGCGGGCCTGCCGGAGGACGGCAAGGTGAAGTTGTTCGACGGCCGCACGGGCGAGGCGTTCCAGAACCGCGTCATGGTGGGTCAGATCTATATATTGAAACTCAATCACTTAGTGGAAGACAAGGCGCACATGCGCTCGATCGGTCCTTACTCTTTGATCACTCAGCAGCCGCTCGGCGGCAAGGCGCAGTTTGGCGGACAGCGCTTCGGTGAGATGGAAGTCTGGGCGCTTGAGGGCTACGGCGCGCGCCACACGCTTCAGGAAATGCTCACCATAAAGTCCGACGACGTCGTCGGTCGCGCTGCGGCGTACGAATCGATCATCCGCGGCGAGACGATCAAGGAACCGAACGTCCCGGCGTCGTTCAACGTGCTCGTCAATGAATTGAAGTCGCTTGGCTTTAATATCCAGCCGCTCTATGAGAACGAGAGCGATCGCAAAGATAATTTCTCAGCGCTGCGCATCACCGTTGCATCGCCGGAGGATATTCTGCGCTGGTCGCATGGCGAGGTTATCAAACCGGAGACGATCAACTACCGCACCCAGCGTCCGGAAAAGGACGGCTTGTTCAGTGAGCGCATCTTCGGTCCGACGAAAGATTATGAATGCTACTGCGGTAAATATCGCCGTATCCGCTATAAGGGCGTGGTGTGCGATAAGTGCGGTGTCGAAGTGACGCGTGCTGCGGTGCGTCGCGAGCGGATCGGCCATATCGCGCTTGCCGCGCCGGTCAGTCATATCTGGTTCCTCAAGAGCATTCCGTCGCGCCTTTCGCTCGCGCTCGATGTTTCTTCGCAGAAACTGGAACGCGTCATCTATTATTCGGCGTATATCATCACGGATATCAAAGAAGAGAATCGCAAAGCGGCGCTCGAGGATTTGGATCGCGAACTGAAGGGTAAATTGAAGACCGTCGGCAACAAGGACAAGACCGTGAAAGGGGAGATTATGGAAGCTGCGGATACCACGAAGGATTATTTGGAAGACATGCGCATCGGCCAGATCCTTTCCGAGAACGAGTATTTCACGCTCTCGCGCAAGTTCGGCAACATCTTCAAGGCATCGAGCGGCGCCGAAGCGGTTCAGCAGATCTTACAGAAGCTTGATATGAAAAAAGAGATCGTCGCGATGGAAGCGGATCTTGCTGATGCGAAGGATCCGATGGCGCAGAGCAAGATCCTCCGTCGCCTCAAGATGTTCAAGGCGATGGTGCGCAACGGCCAGCGTCCGGAATGGATGATCACGACGATTCTGCCGGTGCTCCCACCGGACCTTCGTCCGATGGTGGCGCTCGACGGCGGCCGCTACGCAACTTCCGACCTTAACGACCTCTACCGTCGCGTCATCAATCGTAATAATCGTCTGAAGAAACTCCTCGAGATCAAGGCGCCGGACGTCATTGTTCGCAACGAGAAACGCATGCTTCAGGAGGCCGTTGACGCGCTCATCGATAACTCGGCGCGCTTCGGCACGCAGCAGCTTTCGGCCCAGCGCCGGCCGCTTCGCTCGCTCGCGGACATGTTAAAGGGTAAGCAGGGCCGTTTCCGTCAGAACCTGCTTGGTAAGCGCGTGGATTATTCCGGCCGCTCGGTGATTGTCGTCGGTCCAAAACTCAAACTTGACCAAATGGGCATTCCTAAACGGATGGCGTTGGAATTATTCCGTCCGTTCGTGATCAGCGAGATCATCAAGCAAGGCCTCGCGCACAACATCCGCAGTGCCTCGCGCTTTATGGAAGAGCATACCTCCGAGGTGCTCGCCATCCTTGAAGAGATCATTAAAGACAAGCACGTGCTTTTGAATCGCGCTCCTACGTTGCACCGCCTTTCGGTGCAGGCGTTTAAGCCGCTTCTTGTGGAAGGACTTGCAATGAAGCTTCCACCGCTCGTCTGCCCAGCGTTCAATGCCGACTTCGACGGTGATCAGATGGCCGTCCACTTGCCGCTTTCGGATATTGCCCAGCAGGAAGCTCGCGAGATCATGTCCGCCGGCCGCAACTTATTGAAGCCCGCCACGGGAGATCTTATTACCGCGCCGATCAACGACGTCGTGCTTGGCTGCTACTACATCACCCGCGCCGAGAAGGCTACGGGACCGCTCCATAGCTATGTCGATTTCGATGAAGCGACGCTCGCGTACCACTTCGGCATGATCACGTTCCACACGCCGATCTTGCTCGGCAAACTCGAGACCACCTACGGCCGCCTCGTCTTTAATCGCGCGCTCGATGGCAAGTGCGATTACGTGAACGACGTGATGACGAAAAAGAAATTGAGCCGGCTCCTTGCGAAGATTTTCGAGGTGCACGGCATGGACGTCACGCGCGACACGATCGACCGCATTAAACAGCTCGGCTTCGAGATGGCGACGATCTCCGGCATCACATGGGCGATGGCCGATCTTATCATCCCGTCGGAAAAACCCGGCATCATCAGAAAATCGACCGAGGAGGTCAACCTCATCCACGAACAATACGCAGAGGGTTTGCTTACGCCGGTTGAGCGCCGTAGCCGCATCATCAGCATTTGGGAGCGCACCCGCGCCGATATCGCACGGCTCGTTTCCGCGATCTTACCGATCGATAACTCGATCTATCAGATCGTGGATTCCGGATCCCGCGGTTCATGGTCTCAGCCGATCCAGATGATGGGCATGAAAGGGCTCGTGCAGAACCCGAAAGGCGAAACGATCGAGCTGCCTATTAAATCTTCATTAAAAGAAGGGTTGTCGGTGCTCGAATACTTCATCGCAACCCACGGCGCGCGCAAAGGAACCACCGACACCGCTTTGAAGACCGCCCAGGCCGGTTATCTTACCCGTCGCTTGGTGGACGTTGCTCAGGATCTTACTATCCGCGAAGAGGACTGTCGCACGAAGGAAGGTTTGGAGATATTGCGTAGCGACGGTAAGGAATTCAACCACAGTTTCGCCTCGAAACTGTTCTCGCGCACAGCGCTGAACGATGTGAAGATCGGCAATAAGATCCTTGTTCGCGCGAACGAGGCTATCAGCCGCGATGTTGCGGAAGAGATCGAAGCATCGAAGATCGATTCTGTTGTCGTCCGTTCGCCGATCTCGTGCCGAACGCTCTACGGCATCTGCGCCAAGTGCTATGGCTATGACCTCAGTATCAACGAGCCGGTAAAGTACGGTACCGCTGTCGGTGTACTCGCCGCGCAATCCATTGGCGAACCGGGCACACAGCTCACGATGCGTACTTTCCACGCCGGAGGTGCCGCCGGAGCGGACATCACGCACGGTCTCCCGCGCGTTGAGGAAATCTTCGAGACTCGCGCACCGAAGGGCCGCGCCATCCTGGCACCGTTCGACGGTACCGTGGATAAAGTAGAGGACCGTGGCACGCTCAAGGTGGTCCGCTTCATCTCCGAGAACAAGAAGGCGAAAGCTCAGGAGATCAGCGTCCCGCGCGGCACGATGCTCTATGCGACTGCTGGTCAGAAAGTGGAGAAGGGTGAACAGCTTTCGGAAGGTAATCTGGATATCCACGAACTCTTTGAGCATAAAGGCATGGGCGCAGTGGGCCGGTACATTGTGAATGAAGTGCAACGGATCTACCTCTCGGAAGGTGCTTCCATCAATAACAAGCATATCGAAATGATCGTTCGCCAGATGTTCTCGCGCGTGAAGATAACCGAATCGGGTGATGCGCCGGACTTCGTGATGGGCGAAATTATAGAGAAGTCACGCTTCCTGGAGATTAACAAGCAGTTGAAGAAGGAGGGCAACAAGCCGGCGAAGGCGGAAGAGGTGCTTTTGGGCATCACTCGCATTGCGCTCTCTGCGGAATCATTCCTTTCCGCCGCATCGTTCCAAGACACGTCGCGCGTTCTCGTGAAGGCGGCAATCGAGGGCAAGATTGACAAACTCCGCGGCCTTAAGGAGAACGTCATCATCGGTCGGTTGATTCCGGCAGGAAAGCGTGACTTGCCACCGGAGGCGCTGTTGCACGAAGCCGACGTCGAAGAAGAGGAAGCGGCCGTCGCCGCTGAGGGCTAGACTTTTCAAGGCCTTTCGGCTACAATCCTAACCATTATGACCAACGAAGAAAAGGATAAAAAGGAGTACGAGCTTGCTCTCCTTGTCAAAAACGAGAGCGATGTTGCTGGTGTCGTTGCCCTTGTGGGCCAGCATAATGCCGAGAATATTTCCGAACCGCGCGCTAAGCGGCTGGGGTTGGCGTACGAGATTAAAAAGCAGACCGAGGCGGTGTTCGCGAGCTTTACCTTCCACGCCTTCGGCGACGACGCGAAGGCTCTGGAGAACGATCTTAACAATCGTCACGAGGTGATCCGTTTTATGGTCATCGCTTCGCCGGTGGCTTCCGAGCAATCCGCTTCTCCCATTCTTCCTCCGGATCGTCGCCCGATGCGTCCGTCCCGTCCGATGACGTCCTCCTCGGACGCGCGCGATTCTCGCGACATGCGCCCGGCGCCGTCCCGGCCGCTCAGCAACGAAGCACTCGAGAAGAAAATCGAGGAGATTTTGCAGTAATTACGGTGCCTCTGGAGCATTTTGCATTTAAGATATTCTTTATGTCGTTTGTGCTAGACTTATGGTAGATAAACTAAACACCATAACAACATGGACTTAAACAAGGTCATTTTGGTGGGGCGGGTGACGGCGGATCCACAGGTCCGGACGACGCCGGGCGGCCAGTCGGTGACGACCGTTGGCGTTGCCACGAATCGTGTGTGGACGGACAAGGCCGGCGCAAAACAAGAAGAGACTGAATTCACCAACGTGGTAATCTGGGGTAGGCAGGCGGAGGTCGCCGGTCAATATTTGACGAAGGGTGCGATGGTCTTGATCGAAGGCCGTTTGCAGACGCGCAGCTGGACCGACAAGCAGGGCGCGCAGCGCAAGACGACGGAAGTGATGTGCGAACGCATGCAGCTTGGCCCGCGCGCGGCGAACGCCGGAGGTGGTGGCCAGGGTGGAGGATTCAATAAGAGTGCGGCTGGTGGCGCAGGGGATTCAGCGGCAGCCGCTGGTCCGAGCGGAGCTCCGTCACTAGATGAGATCCCAACGATCAATTTGGAAGACGAAGAGATAAAGCCGGAAGATATTCCATTTTAAAGAGGGCACGGCGGCATGCCCGGAATGCCTTGATCTAAAACGCGATATCGTATACTATACTCCCTATGGCAAAGAAGATAAAAACGACGATAAAGCTTCAGTTGGCGGCTGGGGCTGCGAATCCTGCGCCCCCGGTGGGCACCGCGCTTGGTCCTCAGGGCATTAACATCCAGGACTTCTGCAAGCAGTTCAACGAAGCCACCAAGGATATGAAGGGGGACGTTGTTCCGGCGCAGATCACGATCTATGAAGACCGCACGTTCTCGTTCATTCTCAAAACTTCTCCGGCGTCTTCGCTTTTAAAGAAAGCCGCCGGCATCGAGAAGGGTGCGGCTGATTCGCTCAAGAACAAAGTTGGGAAGGTGACGAAGGCAGACATCCGCGCGATCGCCGAGAAGAAGCTTGCAGATTTGAACACCACTGACCTCGCCGCTGCGGAGAGGATCATCGCTGGCACGGCACGCAACATGGGAATCACGGTTGAGGGCTAGGGTTGGCTAAGTAAGATCAAGATTGAATATTGCAAAGGAAAATGGAAAGACCGGCGCGAGCCGGTCTTTTAGTTATGGTCTTTTTAAAGATTTTATTAATAGCAAAATGGAGGGTTGCCGATTGGCGAGCCCTCCATTGATCTTGATTTGAAACCGAAACTTAAGATTGAACTGCGCGAGCTAGGAGACGCGGCCTCGTGAGGAGGAGTATCACCATGACGGTTTGGTTCAGAAGGAATTCGATGGGTTGAGCCGCCGAAGCCATAGTGAACTTCCGGACCATCAGAAGCGCGAACAGCGAGGAGAACGCAAAGAGGATCCATGCTGTACGATTTTCTTTCCACGGTGTTTTCCACGCGGATTCCCATGTGGGAAGGCCGCTCACGAAGAGTCCAACGAGGCTGACGATGATTCCAAAGTCAGAATCGTTGAACCACTTCCAGAGAACGATCGCGAGGACAGCGCCACCGAGACAGAGCTTGTCCAGCTTGCTCCAGCCTGGTTTTCCATATTTGAAAGACAGAGCAAGGACGATCCACGAGCCGAGCGTGATGGCTCCCATCTGTACGGTCGCGGCACCTTTCACATACATCCCTGCGAGTGTGATGCCGTTGAGGATGCCCCACGCTGCCCATGAAGATTTCTGGGGTTGCGCTTCCTTGCGGAGCACGGCGCGAATGTAAGGGACGAAACCCAGAATACCAAGCATCCCGGGAATCAGAGACAGAAGATTTATGAGATGCACGGTGGCACCCCCTTTCTGAGATTTTCAGCCCATAATATGAGCTTCGGGGATTCTATCATAAAAAATGTATTCAGTCAAACGCTCGCGTGTTCCATGATTGAAAAATCGCCTCTTTTCCGCTATCATCAAGAACATCTATGGGCAACTACACTCCTACTATCGGCCTTGAAGTGCACGCGGAACTGAAGACGCGCACGAAGATGTTTTGCGATTCCCTGAACGATCCGGACGAGAAGCGCCCGAACGTGAACGTGTGCCCGGTATGCATGGGTCATCCGGGGTCGTTGCCGGTGCCGAACAAGCAGGCGATCGAGCATGTGATCAAAGTCGGCCTCGCGCTGGGGAGCACGCCGAACGCGCGCTCGCGCTTTGACCGCAAAAACTATTTCTATCCCGACCTGCCGAAGGCGTATCAAATTTCGCAAAACGGTCAACCGCTCGTGGTTGGCGGAATGCTGCGCGGCATAAAAATAAATCATATCCACTTAGAGGAAGACGCCGGCAAGTTGATGCACGACGACGCGGGCGGCGGAACGCTCGTTGATTACAACCGCGCCAGCGTGCCGTTGATGGAGCTCGTCACCGAGCCGGATCTTCACAGCGCCGAGGATGCGGTGGCGTTTATGAAGGAGTTGCAGTTGGTATTGCGCTATCTCGGTGTGAGCGATGCGGATCTGGAGCGCGGCCAGATGCGCGCCGACGCGAATATTTCCATTGCGCCGGCGGGTGTGGCAGTGCTCGGCACGCGCGCGGAGGTGAAGAACCTGAACTCGTTCAATTCGGTGTTCCAGGCGATCAATTACGAGATCGTGCGCCAGACGGAGCTGCTCGACAAAGGCGAGAAGGTGCCGCAGGAAACGCGCGGCTGGGATGACGCGAAGCAGAAGAGCGTGTCGCAACGTTCCAAAGAAGAGGCGCAGGATTATCGTTATTTCCCGGAGCCGGATATCCCGCCGTTTGAGCCGGCTACGCTGGGCCTGGACGCCCTGCGCGAATCGATCCCGGAACTTCCTCAGTCTAAACGCGAAAGATTTGCATCAGAATACGGGCTGGACGAGAAGCAAGCCGACGCACTGGCAGGCGAACTTCTGACAGCGAATTATTTTGAAGCGGCGGTTTCCGAACTGCGCGAATCAGCGCCGTCGGCCAACGTTGCTACGCTTTATAATTATTTAACGAGCGATCTGCGCGGCATGATGAACGAGGCTGGCGTCGCCGATGTTTCCCAGACCAAGGTGAGCCCGGAGCGGTTAGCGCATCTTGCGGTGCTCATTGATGGCGGCAAGATCACGAGCCGTCAGGCGAAGGACATGCTCGCCACGATGTTCGGCACCGGCGAGGATCCGGAGGTCATCATGAAGAACGAGAACATCGGCATTTCGGATGCGGGCGAGGTGGAGACGACGGTGCTTGCCGTTATCGCGGCGAACGCGGTGGCGGTTGCGGATTACAAAAAAGGGAAGGTCGCGAGCCTGCAATTTTTGATCGGAAAGGCGATGGGTCAGCTGAAGGGTCGTGCAAAGCCGGACATGCTGAAGGAAATTTTTGAGAAGAATTTGAGCTAAATATCCTATATTGAAGCGGGTGATGCTGACCAGCATTTTGAGTTGGTGAAGGAGAACGGCGTCACGCCGCGCACCGGACCGAAAACATGGCCGTGGGGCAAGCGCGAGTTTGTGGTGAAAGATCCGGATGGATATAAAATTGTTTTCTTTAGCCCAGTGAAGGCTTAGATAATCTTTCTCAGTCCGCAATATCTACACTCCGGCTCGTCGCAGGTTTTATTCCAAAAGGCGAGCGAGCGGATCTCGTCGGCCACGCGGAGGATGGTTTTTTCGAGATCCTCTAATTCTGCTCGTTCGATAGTGAATGACTCTTTGTGGAATTTGCCATTGTCGTCGGGTTCGACGAAATCAATGTCACCGGAGACCATCGAAAACCTTCCACTCCTATCGAGTAGAAGCCGATAGAATACGAGTTGGCGCTTATAGTTACCGCTCGCGGTTTTAGTTTTGCCCTCAAGCGCGTTGCGCGATTGCGTCTTGCCGGTCTTGTAATCCACGACGTTGACCTTGCCGCGCCCGTCGAGTATTTCGATTTTATCGAGCTTGCCGTTGATACTCACCGCCGCGGCGCCGTTGCCGATCGTGATACCCGCGATACGGACCTCGTTCTCCGTTTTTACCGGCCAACCGGCGTGATAGTAGTCGAACCAAGCGGCGAGCGCCTTGCGTCCCTTAGCAAGTGTTTCTTCGTAGTCGCGCTCTTCGATGGGCTGATGGGCGAGCGATTCCTCGAATTTCGTGACTAGGTATTCCTTCCCGCGATCGTCACCTTCGGCGCGCAGACTAAAATAGTTTTTGACTGCGTCGTGTACCGCGTTGCCGAACATCAAATGCTTATTGGGCACCTCGGGAATATGGATTAGGTTGACATAAAAATAACGCCACGGGCATTCAAGGTAGTTGTCGAGTGCGGTCACGGAAAGACCTCGTTCGTCGAAGAGCGTCCGTAAGAACTCCTTATTCTCCAGGTCCGGCGGGGCCGCTGGCGCCGGTGCGAATTCAAGGTCGCGATGAGCGGCAAAATCCTTTTCATATTTCGCAGTATCGAGCGGCGCGAGAAGGCCCTCGTGCAACTCATGGATAAACTGCGTCGGTACTAGTTCGCGCCCTTCGCGATCACGACTGGAGTAGGTGATGAAGACCTCCTTTCGCGCCCGGGTGAGGGCGACGTAGAATAGATTGCGTTCGTCATTGTCATCCTGGCCGTCATCGTCCAGGTTTTCATTTACCCCCGTAAGCGTCCGATAGATGCCCTTTGGAAGGGTAATAGGTTCGCGCCGGGATCGCACCCCCCATTTGCTCTCTATGGCATTCATAATGAAAACGTAGTCGAACTCCTGACCTTTTGATTTGTGCGCCGTCATGAGGCGTATACGGCCAGGAACGCGGGGCGTATCGGCACTCTTAAGGGAAACACCTTGCTCCTGGATAAGGTCGAGATAGACGAAAAAGTCCTTAAGGGTGTAGTCTTTTTGGTTTTCGACGAGCGATTTGAGGAGTTCAAAAAGCGTGTGGAGTTTGGCCAGTTTTTGTGC
>Ga0181516_10001593_pt1 | contig 17173 bp, 13 predicted proteins | sample PEATcosm2014_Bin_25_FD_121104 | JGI IMG/M metagenome (GOLD analysis project Ga0181516, IMG submission 121104) | Peatland microbial communities from MTU Mesocosm Facility, Houghton, MI, USA - PEATcosm2014_Bin01_10_metaG | ecosystem: Environmental > Terrestrial > Soil > Wetlands > Peat | place... | reverse complement strand
GCTGGTCCAGCGCGCGCTCAAAGCCCAGGCGGCCGGGGTCCTTGAAGAGCAGGTCGTAATAGGCGCAGGTGAGCGGGAAGCGGTCGCCCAGGCGCAGGTAGGTGCCGTAGGCGCGGGGATCGGCCAGCACCAGGATGTCGCTCTTGGAGACCTTCTCGCCCAGCTCATTGAGCTTGGCCGGGCTGTCCCACTCCACGATGTTGATCTGCCAGTTCTGGTAGGCGCCGGCATCGCGCCCATCCACCCACACCGGCAGGTCATCGCCCCAGCTCTCGTTGAGGATGACGGTGCGGCGGCCGTCCGGCTGCTGGGCCGGCACATTCTTGAAGAGCCACTGCGAAGCCGCCACCCAGGGATGCGGCCGGGTGTAGGTGCGCAAATAGCCGATGCTGTAGCCCAGGTTCCATGCCAGGGCCGCCAGGGCCAGCGCCAGGGCCGCCTTGCGCAGGGCGCCGCCGCGGTCCCAGAGCTGGGCCAGGGTGTGGGCCAGCAGCAGGCTCAAGGCCGGGATGAAGGGCAGCATGTAGCGGGCGAACTTGGCGAAGCTGAAGCCCACGGCCAGCAGGTAAGGCAGCAGCCAAGCCAGCAGCAGCCAGGCCCCGCCATCCCTGGCGGGAGCATGGGCCGCTGCCGCAAGCCGGCGGGCCTTGGCAAGGGGCAGGGCCCGCTTGGGCGCCGCTGCGGCCGCCAGCCGCAGCGCCTTGAAGGGCAGCAGGCGCAGGCATTGCCAGGCCAGGGCCAGCAGGGCCAGCCCGCCCAGCACTGGGCCCTGGTAGTAGAGGAAGAGGTTCTTGAGATGGAAGAGGACCGGCAGCGTGTCCCAGTACTGGCGCACAAAGGGCGTGCCATCCGGCGAGCCGGTGACCAGGATGTTCTGCTGCTCCTGCTGGTTGCGCACGAACTTGTCAAAATGGATGAGCGCCCAGGGCATGCAGGCGGCGAAGGCCAGCAGGCTGGCGCCCGCGGCCACGGCCAGGCCGAGGAGGGCGCGCGAGGCGGCGCTGGCATCGCGGCGCTGATCCCACCAGCTTAGGCCATGGGCCAGGGCGATGGGCAGGCAGAGCGGCAGCGCAGAGGTCTTGGTGGCCAGGGAGGCGCCCAGGGCCAGGCCGCTGAACAGCGACCAGCCCCAGCCGCCGCCCTGCATCACGCCGGCGGCAGCGTAGAGCACCACCAGGCTCAAGAGCCCCAGCAGGGGGTCCACGCAGAAGAAATGGGCCAGCTGGATGTGCAGGGGGGTGAGCGCGATGAAGGCCGCGGCCAAGAGGCCGGTGCGCCGGTCAAAGAGCTTGGCGCCCAGCGCAAAGGCCATGAGCACGGCCAGGATGTCCCACACGCCGGCCAGCGCCCGGCCCGCCACGATCACAAAGCGGTTCACATCCATGGCCGGGAAGGCCAGGTGGGCGATGTCCTTGGCCATGGCCAGCTGGTAGAGCGGCAGGGAGCCGTACTGCAGGCCCGCGGAGTCATCCGCCCCGGGCTCGCCCGGCCAGCTCAGCTGGGCCACCTTCTGGAAGATCCAGCGCTCATCCGGGTGGAACTGGCGCTGGCCGTACCAATCCGGCTGCATCAGGCGCGAGACCGCGGCGAAGAGCAGCACCACCAGCAGCAGCTGGGCCCAGCGGTCGGTCTTGAGCGCGTGGACAGCCTGCGCCGCGGCCCTGAGGGCGCGGCCCGGCAGCCCAGCCACCTTCACGCCCAGCTGCTCCCAGAAGCTGCGGCGGGCGGGGCGCTTGCGACGGCGGATCGCTTTGCGGGGCAAGGGACCTCCTCGTGTCAATAAGGCAGAGTGCTGCGGGTCAGTGGGTGCGCGAGAGGATGAGGCCGCAGGCCAGGGCCCACAGGGCCAGGTCCAGCAGCATGCTGCGGTCGGTCAGCAGCACCTCCTCGGGCCGGCCGCCCATGCCTCGGCGGTGCAGCAGGTACAGGTAGCGGAAGATGCCGAAGAGCACAAAGGGCAGGGTCAGCATCAGCAGGGGCTGGCCGCCCAGGGTGTGGGCGTTGAAGGTGAACAGGGCATAGCTCACCACCGCGCCGGCGGCGGTGATGGTGATCATCTGGTCCAGGAGCTCCACGCTGTATTCCTGCAGCGCGGCGCGATGCCCGCCCGCGGCGCCCTTGAGCAGGGCGATCTCCTGGCGGCGCTTGGCCAGGCCCAAAAAGAGCGCCAGCAAGGTGGCGCAGAGCAGCAGCCAGGCCGAGACCTGGGCATTGAGGGCCACGCCGCCGGCCGCGGCGCGCAGCACAAAGCCGGCCGCCAGCAAGAAGACATCCAAGATCACCTGATGCTTGCCCCACAGCGAATACAGCGCCTGCAGGGCCAGGTAGGCGGCGGCCAGCAGCAAAAAGCCCAGGCCCAGGCTGGCGGCCAGCGCCAGGCCCAGCAGGCCCAGCAAAAAGGCCAGGCTCAGGGCCAGCGCGGGGCTCACCGCGCCGCTGGCCACGGGGCGCAGCCGCTTCTCAGGGTGCTGGCGGTCCAAGGCCGCGTCCAGCACATCGTTGAGCGAATAGACCGAGGAGGAGAGCAGCAGGAAGGCGAGCAGGGCTTGCAGGGCCAGCAGGACGCTGGGCCCGTCGGTGAAGCGGCCAGTGAAGATGAGCGCGGCCAGCACCACCAGGTTCTTGGGCCATTGGCGGGGGCGCATCAGCTGCGCCAGGGCGGGCAGGCTTGGGTAAGGCCTTGCGGTCATCCTGGAAACCCCCTAAAGCGCCGCGCCCCCGGACGAGCCGGGGGCGCCGGGAAGGGCTGGAGCCTGGGGTTCAGCGCAGGTTGGGCGCGCTGGTGAGGCGGACGTTGTCCAGGTAGAGCACCGGGTCCACCGGCTGGTCCACGGTGTCCAGATAGAGGGTCAGGGCCTTGATGTCATGCACATCCAAGCGGGCCTCGGCTAGGCGGGTCACCTCCATGAACAGCACGCTCTTGCCCTTGGCCTTGATGAGCCCGGCCGTCTGGGTGATGGCGCTGTGGGAGTCGGTGACGCGCAGGTAGCCCTGGTATTCCTTGTTGTCAGGGTTGAAGACATCAATGGCCAGGAACTTGAAGGAGGCCCAATCCGTGACCTCCAGCTTGGTGGGCGAATCCGTGGAGAGGGTCATGCCGGCTTCCCAGGTCTTGGGCTGCTGGCCGGGCTTCTTGAAGTCGCCGGGCACGGTGAAGCGGGCCTTGGCCGCGAGCTTGCCCTGGGTGGCGTACTTGTTGAAGGGCTCCAGGCTCACATAGCCGCTGGTGATCCAGCCGTAGTCATCCACGGGCAGCTCAGGCTTCTTGAGGGATTCCGCCAGGTCATAAACCTGCCGGCTCACCGAAGGGTCGGGGGCCTTCTCAAAGCTGTCGAGCACCACGGCCTTGGCCTGGGACTGGGCCTGGCCGCAGCCAGCCAGCAGGCCCACGGCCGCAGCCATCACCAGCATCCCGAACGCGCGTCTGTGGCCCATCAGGAACCTCCAATTTGAAATGAGAGCTCATCGCATAGAACAAGCGCGGCATTGTATCATCGCCCGGCAAAGGGTGTCAATGCGCCGTGGGGCTCACCAGGATCATGCCGCTATTGGCATTGGAATGGCCGTCAAAGACCCGGCTGCTGATGGCGGCCAGGTCCTGAGTGCCCCACCAATTGCCCTCGGCATCCACGGCCTTGGGGCTGGCATTGAGGATGTCGTAATCCTGGTTGCCCAGGAAGGTGTTGAAGCGCAGGGGCCCGGAGCCGAAATCCTTGATGTAGAGCCCAAAGCGGTTGCGCGTGAAGAGGTTGTGGTGCACCCCGCCCAGGCTGCTGCTGCTGCTCCAGCTGGTCAGCGCCGACTCGGCATCCTCGAGGATGCAATGGCTGACCTCCGGCGCGGCCAGCGCGCCCAGCTCCAGGGGCGCGGCCTTGAAGACCACCGCCTCGAAGAGGGGCGCGGCGGCGTTGATGACCACCCGGCCGCCCTCCACGCGGGCATTCATCAGGCGGCTGCCGGCATCGCAGCCGCTGTCAAAGACCAGCGCGCCCCAGCCTGGCCCGCGCTCGCCCGCCAGCACGATGGGCTGCTCCTGGGTGCCCACGGCCCAGAGCCGCCCCTGCACCACCAGGCGGGCCTCCTTTTCGCCGGCCCTGAAGCTCAGCTGCACGCCCGGCTCCACCGCCAGGGTCAGCCCGCGCGGCACCACCACTTCGCCGCTGAGCAGCACCGGGCTGTCCTCCAGGCGCCACACCGCGCTGGCGGCAAGCGCGCCGGCCGGCACCTGCAGGCCCGGCGCCGCAACAGCGGCCTGGGCTGTGGGGCTCGAGGGCGCCGGCTTGGGCGGGGCTAGCGCTGCCTGCGGGGGCGCCGCGGGCACCGCGTCCTGGCCCATGCCCGTGGCCTTGGCGATGCGGTCCAGGTCCAGGGTCAGGCCCAGGTGATGGCTGTCCCCCAGCTCGCCATAGGGCACAAAGGCGTAATCCAGCGCCGCGCCCATGAAGCGGGTGCCCAGCCCCAAGCTGAAGCTGCCCAAGTCGGCCCCATAAATGTAGCCCAGGCGCACGGCCAGCACCTGGCGGAACCAGCCCTCGATGCCCAGGCGAAGCTCGGGCGCCTGGCCGCTCATCCAAGGCCGATCCAGCTGCACCGCGGCCTGCACCTGGCCGTCCGGGTCGTCCATCAGGGTCGAGGCCAGCGCCATGCGCAGCGTGGTGGGCAGGGGGTCCGAGGCCAGGTCATAGGCGCTTTGGCTGCCGACATCGGCCAGGCACAAGCCCAGGCAAGTGCCGGGGCTGAGCTTGCCCTGCAGGCCGACATCCGCGGCCAAGCCCGAGCTCTGGGCATCGGCCAGCCGGCTGAACAGCCCCTTGACCGAGGCGCCCAGCCAGAGCTGGCGGATGAGCGGAAAGCCATAGGAGAGCTGCCCCACCAGGCCGTAGTTCTCCACCTGGCCCTGGGGATTGCCGCTGCTGTCCAGGTTGTCCACGCCCTGGGTGGTGCTGTATTGCAGCATCAGGCCCAGGCTGCCGGGCAGCAGGGGCTTGGTGGGCTCCACCAGCAGGACCTGCTCAAAGTAGGTGTCCAGCACCGAGCTGTCGTGGTTCACCTGCAGGCTGGGGCTCTGGGCCTGGCCCAGGGCCGCCGGGTCCATCAAGAAGTCCGAGGTGTCATCTGCCAGGGCCGCGCGCGCGCCCGCCATGCCCGCCGCGCGGGCCGGCGCCACCACCTGCAAAAAATCAGCCCCCGTGGGCGCGCCAGCCCAGGCCGGCACGGCGCAGAGGATCATCAGGCTTAAGAGGCCGCGCAAGGCGAGGGCTTTCCTGGGGCAGTTTTGGGCCAGGCCGGGGTCAATGCTGGGCAAGATAGTCGAGCCATTGGGCGTTGAGGGCAAAGCCCGGGTCCGCGCTCTTGCCGTCCTCCAGGGCCTGGCGCACCTTGTCCTGCTCGTCCTCAGCCTGGAACAGCAGGGCGCGGTAATAGTGGTAGCGCCCCACGCCGGCCATGCGGCCGGCCAGCGCCTCCAGGTCGGCCTCGGTCTGGCCCAGGCGCGAGGGGTCGATGGCCCGCGCCGGGTCGCCGGGCTTGAGCCCGCGCGGGGCAAAGGTCTTGATGAGGTCGGCATGCTCGGGCCCGGCCTTGGCAAAGAGCACGCTGGCATCGTCAAAGGCCACCGGCTGCCAGTCCTGGCTGTAGCTCAAGGCCACGGCCAGGGGCGAGCCCGGGGCCAGCAGGGCCAAGCCCACGCCATAGCGCTCAAAGACCTGGGGCCACACCGCGGGCTTGGCCTCCATGGCCTCCAGGTAGTCGCGGGCATTGCCGGGGTCAAAGGCCCGCGGCGCCACCAGCAGGCGGGCCTGGTCCTTCATCTGCCACTGCAGCCAGCCGCTCCACTCGATGGGCGCGAAGACCACGCCGGAGAGCCCCTGCTCGCGCATCAGGTCCAAGGTCTGGCTAGGCGCGTCGCCCAGGCGGGTGCCGAAGCCGAAATCCGGCGAGGACCAGGCGCGCGGCAGGGCCAGCACCGCCAGCGCCAGCAGGGCCAGCTTGAAGGGCCAGCGCGAGGCCTTGAGCCAGCCCGGCAGGCTGTCCACCAGCAGCGTGGCGCGGGTGGCTGCCACCGGCGCCAGCCAGAGGCAGAAGAAGGGGATGAGCGCCTGCGAGAGCAGGGCCAGGCTGGCCAGCAGGCCGAAGAGCAGGATGTCGCGGCCCAGGCGCTCGCGGCCCTCCTCCATCCAGGTGCCGGCCAGGATCAGGGGCAGGGCCAGCGCCATCAGCAGCAGCGCGGGCCGCGCATCATGGAAGCTATTGGCCGCCAGCGGCGAGGACCAGCCGTAGAGCCAGCGCGCCTCGCGGCCCGCGAGGGCCAGCGGCTCGGCGAAAACGCGCCAGCCGTCTGGGTTGAGCAAGAAGCAGCCGGCCAACAGGGCCAGGTACAGGGCCTTGCTGAACAGGGGCACGGCCGGCGCCTCGCGCGGGTCGCCGCGCTCGCCCAGCATCCAAGCCAGCGCCACCGGCAGCAGCAGCAGGGCCGAGAGGTGCAGGTTGAGCCAGGCCACTGCCAGCAGGGGCAGCCATACCCAGCGCCGGAAGAAGGCGGGCCAGAACTCGCCCTCCATCATGAACAGGGCGGCCGAGAAGCAGGCATAGCCGGCCAGCATGGGGCCGTCGGTGAAGTAGGAGCGGCTGGCCCACAGCCCGGCCAGGGCGAAAACCGCGCAGGAGAAGGGGCGGGCCCGGCTGCGGAACCCCGTGGCCACGCAGAAGGCGAAGGCGGCCACCATCAGCACGGCCTTGAGCAGGCCCAGGCTCACCTGCTGCTTGAGGCTGGCCAGGCCGTAGGCCAGCAGGCCGAAGAGCCAGCCCTGGTGCTCAAAGGCCAGGCTGCCGCCCGGCGCGGCCATGCCCGGCTCAAAGCGCGGGAAGCCTCCCTCGCGGGCCAGCACCTCGCCCATGGAGGCCCAGCTCCAGACCGTGCCGCCCTTGACCGGGCTCAAGCAGAGCACAAAGCCCAGGGCCAGCGCCACCAGCAGGGCGCAGAGATTGAAGGCTAATTTAAGGTCAGAACGGCTCATGGCCCTGCCAAAAGAGAGGTCCCCATCATCCAAGCCTAGCATAGCCCCTCGACAAGCTCGGGGCAAGCAAAAGCCCCTCGACACGCTCGGGGCAAAAAAAGTCCCAGGCCAGGGCCTGGGGCGCTTTATGCCAGACGGCAAAAACCAGGTCCATGCCTCAGGCAGAAGAGCGGGCGCGCAGGCCCTCTTCTATCTTGGCCTTGAGGCAGGCCAGCAGCGGCCCTTCGGCCGGAGCCGTCTCCAGCTCTGCCAGGGCCTTGACCAGGGACAGGTTGCCGGCCTCGATGAGGCTCAAAAAGCTGAGGCCCTTGCCGCGCCAAGCCGCCGCAGAGGCCACCACCAGGGGCAGGCAGGCCTCGATCAGCGCGCGGTGCGCGGCCTGGCTCCCCCAGCGGGCCTGCTCCAGATAAGCGCAGGCATCCTCTTCGCCCAGCGGCTCATGCTCTTGCACGAGCAGCAAATAATCCTTGAGATGCCTCGACCGCTTGCTGAGCGCTGCACGGGCCATGGCAAGCTCCTCAAATGCGCTGGGACCGCTTGTCCCGCGCGCTGGTCTGGTGCTAGCGCAGCACCACCACCTTGTGCCGGTCATCGTAGCCCGGCCCCTGCACCCGCACGATGTAGATGCCCGAGGCCAGGGCCGCGCCGCTCTCATCCGTGCCGTTCCAGCTGTAATCCATGACATTGGCCGTGGCCGTGTCAGGGGATCCATTCCCGATGACCGCCACTTGATTGCCCAAGCGGTCATACACCGTGACGCGGATGCTGCCGCGCGCGCCCGAGCTTGCGCGGATCTTCATATTTGCTCCGCGGCTGGAGCGCAGGATGGTGGGATAAGCCTTGCTGGTGTAGCCGAGCCCGGAAGAATTAGGGGAGGCCGGGTTGGGCGTGGCCGTGGCGGTAATGGTGGGCCCCGCTTCATTGAAGCTGGCAAGGCTTGAGCGCAGGCCAGGGGCCGGGGCAGACGAAGCTGAAGCGATGCGCAGCCCGCCGCCAGCAGCGCCAGCATAAGCCGCCTGGGCGGGGGCAGCCGGCCGGGCCGCGAGCGCAAGGGCTGGGGCCTGGGGAGCCATGGCAACATCAGCGCCTGGCTGGCGATTGAGGTTGGGCAAGGGCTTGGCGGGCGCCGCGACCGCCTGAGCCTGGGGAGCAGCGGGCGCCAAGGCCAGGGCCGCGCGCGAGGGAGCCAGCTGCTTGGCCACGGCCAGCGCAGGCTTTGCGGATTTCAGGGGGGCTGCGGCGGCCAGCGCCGCGGGGGCCTTGGGGCTGGCCTGGGGCGCCTGCGAGACTTTGACCGGGCCGGGTGAGACCAGCAGCACCAAGGCCAGCGCCAGGGCCGAGGCCGAGAGCGCAGCCAACGCGGGCTTGGGCGAGAGCCAGGCCGACAAGCGGGAGGCCCAGCCCGGCTCTGCCAGGGCCGGCTGCAGCCGCGCGCGCACCGAGGCATTGAAGCCCGCGGGGGGCATCACCTCTTGCCGCAGCGACTTCACCGCGCTCAACACTTGCCGGGTTGTCAGGGGCTTGCGCGCCATGACCGTTCTCGGGAATTCAGGGTTGATAATCCATCCGCACCAGCTGCTGCTTCAGGGCCTCGCGCGCCCGGGAGAGCCGGGAGCGCAGGGTGTTGACCGGGATGCCAGCCACCAGGGACGCCTCTTCGTAGCGCATGCCCTCCAGGTCGACCAGCTCGATGGCCTGCTGGAACTTGGGCTCCAGCTTGGCCAGGGCCTTGCGCACCATGCCGCCAGCCTCGGCTGTCTGCAGCTGGCCCAGGGCATCTTGGGAGCCGTCTTTGAAGGCCGGCGCGCGGTCCGCTTCCATCTCCGCGCGCTCCAGCAGGCCTTCCAGCGAATGCACCTTGTTGCGGCTTTTGGCCGCCTGCCATTTCTGGCGGTTGTAGCAGGCGTTCAGCGTGACCCGGTAGAGCCAGGTAGAGAAGCTGCTTTGTCCGCGGAAATGGGAGAGGTTGTGGTAAACTTGCACGAACACTTCCTGCGCCAGGTCGCAGGCCTCTTCATACTGGTTCAGGTGGTTGAAGCAGAGCTGGATCACCCGCTTCTGGTACTTGAGGACCAGCTCATCATAAGCCGCCAGGTCATTGCGGCCACAGCGCTCAAGCAGCGCCTGGTCCGGGTCAATCTTGCGGGTTTTGCTCTTGAAGGGCTTCATGGCACCCGTGGCTCTTTAGCCTGTTGTTTATGACAGGAATTTCACCAAAAAGTTCCTATGGCCTTTTCGCACCCTGGCCAATAAGCAGCCGATCCCCAGAACGGGAGGTTCAATAAAATGAGAAAAAGACTGTTCCTTCTGCTCTTTCTTTCAATTTTCAGCGCCGCTCTGGGCGCAGCGGCAGAAGATGGGCAAGCGGCCCTGCTGGCTGGCCATTGGAGCGTGGATCTGGGGGCGAGCATTGACAACATGGGCACCAGCGATGTGCTCTCGCTCTACCCGGCTGGCAGCCAGGCCCTGCCCAACTACAACACCTTTGTCGGCTATTCCCTGCAGGCGCGCTATCATCTGAGCGATGCGCTCTACCTGGGCGCCGCCTTTGACATCCTGGACAAGGGCTTTGAGATCAGCACCACCACCGGCGCCGGCACCAACACCGAGGACTATGCCTGGAACGCCATGGCCCCCCAGGCCCTGGTGGGCTGGTCCTTCTACCGGGCGCCGGGCAGGTTCCTGGCCGCCCAGGCCGGGCTGGGCTGGCTCTGGCTCTACAATTCCACCTACACCTTGAATGCCCCTGGCGGCCAGGTGAACGGCAACTATTCCGGCAGCGGCCCGGCCCTCACTGCCTGCCTCACCGGCACCTGGTTCCTCATCCCTTCGGTGGGCCTGGACTTGAGCCTGGGCTACCGCTGGGCCGAAGCCCTGAGCGTCGGCGCCGGGCCGGGCGTGCCCGCGCCCTCCAGCATCGACTTCAGCTGCCCGCTCTTCAGGCTGGGCCTCTCCCTCAACTGGGGCATGGCCGACCCCTGGGGCACCTGGGGCGCGGAAGCCCCCTCGCCCTCGCCGGCCCTGGCGCCGCAGGCCGGCCCAGCCCCCCAGGCCGAGCCCGCGCCGCTGAGCGCCACCGCTCAGCCTTGAGCCAAGCCCGATCCCCCCTGGCAAAAAAGCCCCGCGCAGCTGCGCGGGGCTTTTTTGTTGGCGCCCAAGCGGGCCGCCTCAGTTGAGGTCCTTCTCCACGAAGCTGGTGGTCACCTTGCCGCGCTGGAACTGCTGGTTGGCCAGCACCCGCTTGTGGAAGGGGATGGTGGTCTTGATGCCCTCGATCACGTACTCGTCCAGCGCCCTCAGCATGCGGGCGATGGCCTCATCGCGGTCGCGCCCGTGCACGATCAGCTTGGCGATCATGCTGTCGTAGTAGGGGGGGATGGTGTACTCCTGGTAGCAGTGCGAGTCCACGCGCACGCCGATGCCGCCCGGGGCGTGGTAATGGGTCACCTTGCCCGGGCTGGGCATGAAGTTCTTGTCCGGGTCCTCGGCGTTGATGCGGCATTCGATGGCATGCCCGCGCAGGCGCAGCTCTTTGTCGGGCACGGTCAGCTTCTCGCCGGCGGCGATGCGCAGCTGCTCCTTGACGATGTCGATGCCGGTGACCATCTCGGTGACCGCATGCTCCACCTGCACCCGGGTGTTCATCTCCATGAAATAGTACTTGCCGTGCTTGTCCACCAGGAACTCGACCGTGCCGGCGTTGACATAGCCGCAGGCCTTGGCCAGGGCCACCGCGGCCTCGCCCATCTGGTGGCGCAGGCCGTCATCCAGGGCCGGCGAGGGCGACTCCTCGATCAGCTTCTGGTGCCGGCGCTGAACCGAGCAGTCGCGCTCGCCCAGGTGCATCACGCTGCCATGCTCATCGGCCAGGATCTGGATCTCCACGTGGCGGGGGTCCTCCACGTACTTCTCGATGTAGACATCGGGGTTGCCGAAGGCGGCCTGGGCCTCCTGGCGGGCGGTCTGAAAGGCGTTGACCACGCTGACATCGGTGTGGGCCACCCGCATGCCGCGGCCGCCGCCGCCGGCGGTGGCCTTGATGATGACCGGGTAGCCTATGCGCTTGGCGATGGCCACCACTTCCTTCTCGTCATTGACCCCGCCCTCGCTGCCGGGCACCAGGGGCACGCCGGCGGCCTTGGCGGTGTTCTTGGCCGTGATCTTGTCGCCCATCATGCGGATGGTCTGGGGCCCGGGGCCGATGAACTTGATGTTGCAGCTCTCGCAGACCTCGGCGAAGTGGGCGTTCTCGCTCAAGAAGCCGTAGCCGGGGTGGATGGCCTCGGCATCGGTGATCTCGGCCGCCGAGATGATGGCGGGGATGGAGAGGTAGGAGAGCTTGCTGGGGCCCTTGCCGATGCAGACATCCTCATCGGCATAGCGCACGTGCAGGCTGTCGGCGTCGGCTTCGCTGTGCACCGCCACCGTGCGGATGCCCAGCTCTTTGCATGCCCGGATGACCCGCAGGGCGATCTCGCCGCGGTTGGCGATCAGGATCTTCTTGAACACGGATGCCTCGGTCTTGGGTGGGGGCGGCTCAGGCCGGCTCGACGATGAAGAGCGGCTGGCCGTATTCGACGGGCTGGGCGTTCTCAACCAGCACCTTGACGACCTTGCCCTTCACCTCGGCCTTGATCTCGTTCATCAGCTTCATGGCCTCGATGATGCAGACCGTCTTGCCAGGCTCCACCATGCTCCCTTCCTGGATGAAGGAGGAGGCATCGGGCGTGGGGGAGCGGTAGAAGGTGCCCACCATGGGGGCGGTGATGGTGAGGCCAGCCGGGGCGGCGGGGGCAGGAGCTGGGGCTGGGGCCGGCGCGGCCGGGGCCAGCGCCACGGGCTGCAGGGCAGGGGCCGGGGCGGCCAGCAGGGCCGGCGCGAGGGCCGGGGCGGCCAGCTCGGGGGCCGAGCCCTTGCGGAGCTTTATCTTGATGCCCTCCTGCTCGACATCCACCTCGGTGAGCTCGGCTTTGCGCATCATCTCGATGATCTTCTTGAGGTCCTTAAGGTTGACGCTGGCTTTCTTGGGGCTGGAAGGGCCAGTGGCCATGTTCCGCACTCCTAAAATGGGATGTGAGGGCTTACTGGGCGCGCTCAAGGTATTTGCCCGTGCGGGTGTCTATCTTCACCTTGGTGCCCGTCTCCACGAACATGGGCACCTGCACCACGAAGCCGGTCTCGGTCTTGGCGGCCTTCATGGCGTTGTTGACGGTGTCCCCGCGCACGGCAGGCGGGGTGTCCACCACCAGCAGCACCACGTTGGAGGGCAGGCGGATGCTGACCGGGTCCTCGCCGTGGAAGTTCATGGTGATGGTGTCGTTCTCCTTGATGTAGTTGAGCGCGTCCCCCAGCACCACCGGGGCGATGTGCCGCTGCTCATAGGTCTCGGCGTTCATGAAGACGTAGTTCTCGCCGTCCTTGTAGAGATACTGCATGTCATGCGGCTCGATCTCGGCGTCCTGCATCTTCTCGCCGGCGTTCACCGTGCGGTCGAGCACCCGGCCGTCCTTCACGCTCTTGAGCTTGAGGCGCACGAAGGCGCCGCCCTTGCCCGGCTTCACGTGCTGGTAGTCGGTGACCTCGTAGAGCACGCCCTCGTAGACGATGGCCATGCCCGGCCGGACCTCATTGCTGCTGATGACCATGACGCTCCTTTTTTGCTTGATGACAGCTCAGCAGGGGATCTCGATGAGCCCCCGCTCGCTCTGGTAAAGGTTCTCGCAGCCCCGGGCGGTGACCAGCACCAGGTCCTCGATGCGCACCCCGAAGCGGCCCGGCAGGTAGACGCCCGGCTCCACGGTCACCGCCTGCCCAGCCCTGAGCAGGGCGGGGTTGCCGGGGGTCAGGCGGGGCTCCTCATGCACCTCCAAGCCCACCCCATGCCCCAGCCCGTGGCCGAAATAGCCGCCCATGCCGGCCTTGGCGATGATGCCCCTGGCCACGGCATCCACCTTGCCGCAGGCCAGGCCGGGCCGGATGGCGGCACAGGCCGCGGCCTGGGCCTTGGCGACCAGCGCATGGGCCTTGCGCTGCTGGGCCGAGGCCCGGCCCACAGAGACCGTGCGGGTGAAATCCGAGCAATAGGGGCCCACCTTGCAGCCGAAGTCCATGACCACCAGCTCGCCGGCCTTGATGCGCCGGTCGCTGGCCCGGCCATGGGGCAGGGCCCCCCGGGGGCCGCTGGCCACGATGGTGTCAAAGCTGGGGCCCTCGGCCCCGGCCAGGCGCATGCAATGCTCCAGCTCCGCAGCCACCCGGCGCTCGCTGACCCCGGGCTTGAGGATGGTGAGGGCGTGGCTGAAAGCCTGGTCGGTGATGGCGCAGGCCTGGCGCATCGCGGCCTTCTCCTGGCTGTCCTTGATGCTGCGCAGGGCTTCCACCGAGCCTTCCAGGGGCACCAGCTCCACCCCGGGCAGCTCGCGGCCCAGGGCCTTGGCCAGGGCCAGGGTCAAATGCCTGGCTTCCACCCCCAAGCGCACCACCTTGGCGCGCTTGACCAGGCTGGCCGCCTCCAGCCACAGGCCCCGGCGCTGGCGGACCAGGCTGGCGCCCTTGAGCTCCCGGCTGGCCTGGGTCCAGTAGCGGCTGTCAGTCACCAGCTGCCCAGACTTGGGCAGGACCAGCAGCAGGCCATCCGAGCCCGTGAAGCGGCTCAGGTAGTTGCGGTTCACCGGGTCGCTGGCCAAAAAGCCATCCACCCCCCAAGCTTTGAGCTTTTTTTGTAAGGCTGCAATCCTGTCCATCAGCCCGCCTGGAAGGCAAAAAAAAATCCGGCTTAAACCGGATAAAAAACAGACGAAAACAACCATGTAATCAATCAAAACTGATGAGATTTTTGCCGATTTCGTTCAAAAAGTCAACTCAATTTTTCCCTTGGCCAGATGGAGGGCCACTTCTGCTGCTGGCAAGGCCCGGCTGAAGAGGAAACCCTGCAGCTTGTCGCAGCCTTGGCCGCGAAGATGCTCCAATTGCTCCCGGGTCTCCACCCCTTCTGCCACCACTTTCATGCCCAATTGGTGGGCCAGGTCAATGGCAGCCCTGATGATGGCCGCGCTTTTCTCGTCTTTGCCTATCTCCTGCACAAAAGATTGGTCCAATTTGAGCGTTTTCACCGGAAAGCGCATCAAATAGGCCAAGCTTGAATAGCCTTTGCCAAAATCATCCAAGCTTGAGCTCAGATTCATGGAAACCAGCTCTTTGAGCATGGCCATGGCAAAATACGGGTCCTGCATGGCCATGCTCTCGGTTATCTCCAGGTCCAGGTAATCGGCCAAGAACCCGGTCTGCTCCAAGATGCGCGAAATCTGGCCCGGAAGATCGGGCTTTTGGAACTGCTGGGCCGAGAGATTGACCGAGATGGACACGGGCGCCAGGCCCTGATCCAGCCAGGCCTTGCCCTGGCGGCAGGCCTCATGCAGCAGCCAGTCGCCCAAGGGCAGGATGAGGCGGGTCTCCTCGGCCAGGGGGATGAAGGTGTCCGGCATCAGCAGGCCCTTTTGCGGATGCCGCCAGCGCACCAGGGCTTCCATCCCCTGGATCTGGCCCGAGCCATCCACCTGGGGCTGGTAAAAGAGCTCAAATTCGCAGCGCTCGATGGCCAGCCTGAGCTCCTGCTCCCGGCTCAGGCGGTCCACCTGGCCGGCTTCCATGCCCTCTTCGTAGCCCTGCACCCGGTTGCGGCCCAGGGTCTTGGCCTTGAGCATGGCCACTTCGGCCTGGCGCAGGATGGAGGCGGCGTCCGGGCCCTGGCCCGGGTAGAGGGCATAGCCCAAAGAGCCTTCCAGATGCACGGGCTGCTCGCGGGCCGTGAAGGGCGCCTGCAAAGCCTCCAGCACCTTGCGGGCGGCAGAGAGGGTGTCCTCGCGGCGCTTGAAGCCGGCCAGCACCAGGCCGAAAGAATCGCCGCCCAGGCGGGCCAGCAGGTCCGACTGGCGCAGCACCCGCTGGATGCGGCGGGCCACATCGCGCAACAGGCCGTCGCCCAGGCCCTGGCCCAGGCTCTGGTTGACCATCTTGAAGCGGTCCAGGTCCAGCACGCCCACCAGCAGGATGGAGTCCGGCGCAGGGCCTTCGCCCAGGGCCCGGCCCAGCCGCTCCAAGAGCAGGCTGCGGTTGGGCAGGCCCGTGACCGCGTCATACAGGGCGTGCTGGCGCAGGGCCGCCTCGCGGGCCCGGCGCTCAGTCAGGTCGCGCAGCAGCGCCAGGCCCTGGCCCTGCCCCAGGCTGATGAAGCGCGCCTCCAAGAGCAGGGGCGCCGGGCCCTGGGCCTTCAGCTCATGCGTGCTGCCATCGGCCCGGGCCAGCAAATCGGACAGCAGGCCGGCATGGCCGGGCTCCACCAGCGAGGCCAGGCTCAAGCCATTAAGCGCCCCGGGCGCGGCGCCAAAGATGGCCTCCAGGGCCGGGTTGGCCCGCTGGATGAGCCCCTGGGCGTGCAGGCAGGCGCCCTCAAAGCCGTGCATGAACAGGGCCTCGAAGCTCTCGGCCGTCAGGGCTGGCTGGGGATGCATGCTCATCCGCGCTTGCGCCTCTCGCGGGCTTCCTTGTCCATGGCCGCCTGGTACTCCTCATAGCTGCCCTTGAAATCCACCCAGCTGCCATCCATGCGCAGGGCCAGGATGCGGGTGGCCACCCGGCTGATGAGGTCCTGGTCATGGCTGGTGAAGATCACCGCGCCCGGGAAGCTGGAAAAGCTGTCGGCCATGCTCTCGATGCTCTCCAAGTCCATGTGGTTGGTGGGCTCATCCAGCATCAGCACATTGCCGCCCTCCAGCATCATGCGCGAGAGGATGAGGCGCTGGCACTCGCCGCCGGAGAGCACCTTGATGTTCTTCTCCTGCTGCTCGCCCGAGAAGAGCATGCGGCCCAGGATGCCGCGGATGACCTGGTTCTCCTCCTGGGGCGCGAACTGCTTGAGCCACTGCACCATGCTGCAGTCCTGGCCCAGCTCCTCCTTGGCGTCCTGGGGCATGCTGCTCAGGCGCACCGACGAGCCCCACTTGATGCTGCCGGCGTCCGGGGCCAGGCCCCGGCTGCCGTCGTCCCAGGCCGAGAGCAGGCACTTGAGGAAGGTGGTCTTGCCCACCCCGTTGGGGCCCAGCACCGCCAGCCTCTCGCCGTTCTGCAGCGAGAGGTCGATGCCCTTGAGCACCTGCAAATCGCCGAAGCCCTTGCTCAGCCCCTCCACCGAGACCACGTCCTTGCCCAGCTCGCTCTTCACCTTGAACTGCAGGCGGGGATACTGGCGGCTGCTGGGCACGATCTCCTCCAGCTCTATCTTGTCCAAGAGCTTGGCGCGGCTGGTGGCCTGGGCGCTCTTGCTGGCATTGGCCGAGAAGCGGGCGATGAACTCCTTGAGCTCGGCGATGCGCTTCTCCTTGCGGGCGTTCTCCCCGGTCTTGGCATCCAGGGCCTGCTTGCTCATGGCCACGAAGAAGTCATAGTTGCCGGCGTAGCTGGTGATCTTCTGGCGGTCCACATCCACGATGTGGGTGCAGATGCGGTTCAAGAAGTGGCGGTCGTGCGACACCATGATGATGGTGCCCTCGTAGGCGTTCAGGTAGTCCTCCAGCCAGTTGATGGCCTGGATGTCGAGGTGGTTGGTGGGCTCGTCCAGCATCAGCAGGTCCGGGGCCTTGTAGAGGATCTGCGCCAGCAGCACGCGCAGCTTCCAGCCGCCGGCCAGCTGCTTCATCTTCCACTCATGCTTGCTGGTCTCGATGCCCAGGCCCTCCAGCATCTCCCCGGCTTGGGCGGCCACGGTGTAGCCGTCCTTCTCCATGAACTCGGCCTCCAGAAAGGCGGCGCGCTCGCCCTCGGCCTGAGTCATGCTGGGCTTGGCGTAGAGGGCATCCTTCTCCCGGCTAATCTTGTAGAGCTCCTCGCGGCCCATCAGCACCACGTCCAGCACCGTGTCCTCCTCAAAGCCGTACTGGTCCTGGCTCAAGATGCCCATCTTGACCCCGGGGTCCAGCACGATGTCTCCCTCGTCCTGCTTGAGCTGGCCCGAGAGCAGCTTGAGGAAGGTGGATTTGCCAGCGCCGTTGGCGCCCACGATGCCGTAGCAGTAGCCGGGCTTGAACTTGATGGTGACATGCTCGAACAGGGTGCGCTTGCCGAAGCGCAAAGACAGGTCTGAGACGGCGATCATTGGCTGT